>ERZ761603.838-NODE-838-length-24554-cov-454.514797_pt1 | contig 24554 bp, 18 predicted proteins | sample MGYA00511879_ERZ761603 | MGnify/ENA primary metagenome ERZ761603 (study PRJEB28899, sample SAMN02850040) | bioreactor sludge metagenome | biome: EBPR Sludge; feature: EBPR Bioreactor; material: flocular biomat | place: Australia: Thorneside Wastwater Treatment... | reverse complement strand
CACATCAGTGCCGAGGACATCATCGTCGAGACGCTGCGCCCCGACGGACAGCCCGTTGCGCCCGGTGAAGCCGGTGAGATCGTCGTCACGCACATGGCGACCGGCGATTTTCCCTTTGTCCGTTACCGGACCGGCGACGTCGGCATTCTCGGGCGCACGCCCTGTGCCTGCGGCCGCGGTCTGCCGGTACTCGAGGAGGTGCAGGGGCGGACGACCGACTTCGTTGTCGCACGCGACGGTACCGTGATGCATGGGCTGGCGCTGATCTACACGGTCCGGGACCTGCCCGGGGTCGAGCGTTTCCGGATCGAGCAGATGTCGCTCGATCTGACGATCGTCAGGATCGTTGCCGGACCGGCCTTCGACCGTGCGGCGGAGGAGCGCATCGTGCGCGATTTCAAGGCGCGGCTGGGCGAGGCAGTGGAAGTCCGCGTCGAGCAAGTGGCAGAGATCGCCGCCGAGTCGTCCGGAAAGTTCCGCTACGTGGTCAGCCAGGTCAAGGCGCTTGGCAGCGCTCGGGGCGCGGCTGATGCGTGACCTGTTGCTCGTCGGCATCTTTCTCGCCGTCCTGCCGTTCGCCTTGCGCCACACCTGGATTGGTGTCCTGTTGTGGACTTGGCTGAGCCTCATGAACCCGCACCGCCTGACTTTCGGTTTTGCGTATGATGCACCCTTCGCGGCAACCGCTGCGGGGGTCATCCTTCTGTCGCTATTCCTTTCCCGCGACAAGCTGCGCATGCCCTGGTCGCCGCCAGTCATCGTGTTGTTGCTGTTCGTCCTCTGGATGTGCATCACGACGGCCTTCGCACTCAATCCGTCGGACTCCTGGAACCAGCTCGAGAAGGTTCTCAAGATACAGGTGGTGACGGCGATCGCCCTGATGGCTTTGCATGAACGCCGGCACATTGAATTGTTCATCTGGGTGAACGCGCTGTCGATCGGATTCTACGGTTTCAAGGGTGGGCTGTTCACCGTTCTCAGCGGCGGTGGGGGCAGGGTATGGGGTCCGGCGGGAACCTTCATCGCCGACAACAACCATCTCGCGGTGGCCGTCATCATGGTGATCCCGCTTCTCAACTACCTGCGCTCGGTTGCCACCCGTCCGCTGGTGCGCCATGGCCTGCTGCTGCTGATGTTGTTGTGTGCTCTTTCGGCGCTGGGGTCGCAGTCGAGAGGAGGGTTCCTGGCGATCGCCGCCATGGCCATGGTGTTGTGGTATCGTTCCGAGAAGAAGCTGCTGGGTGGGCTGACGATTGCCATCGCCGCATTTGGGCTGTTGGTCTTCATGCCGGAGTCGTGGGAACAAAGGATGAGCACGATCACTGCCTACGAGGACGACGGTTCGGCAATGGGACGAATCCGAACCTGGACCTTCTGCGCGAATCTGGCTGCAGACCGCCTGACCGGCGGCGGGTTCTCGATCTACAACATCGAGAACCTGGCAATCTGGGGGGCGCCCGGAGCACGCAGCGTCCACGTTGCCCACAGCATCTATTTCTCGGTCCTTGGCGAGCATGGCTACATCGGTCTGCTGCTGTTCGTTGCCCTTTGGTGGCTGACCTTTCGTGAGTCGGCGAAGCTTCGCAAGGTCAGCAGGGTGCAGCCGGAACTGCGCTGGGTCTTTCACCTGGCGGGCATGTGCCAGGTATCGCTGGTCGGTTATCTCGTAGGTGGGGCGTTCCTGCAACTCGCTTACTTCGACCTGCCGTACAACATTCTCGTCATCCTCGTCGTTACCAACCGATGGGTGGTCGCTGGTCACTGGAAGACAGACACCACCGGTGCGTTCGGCTCGGCCGGTCCTGCACAGGTGGCGTCTGCGCCGCCGTCGCCCGGACAGCGAGTACTGCCATGATACTCAGGACCATCGCCGGCATGCTGTCGCCCGAAGGTCGCAAGGGGCTGCTGTCGATCGTGATCTTCCACCGCGTTCTGGCGCAGCGCGATCCAGTCGTCGATTGGGACCTTGACGCCCGCGACTTCGAGCAGCGGCTGCGATGGCTCAGGAACTGGTTCAACATCCTGCCGCTTGACGAGGCGGTGACGCGGCTCGCACAGCGGTCGCTGCCGGCGCGGGCGGCGGCCGTCACTTTCGACGACGGTTATGCGGACAACTTCGCCGTCGCACTGCCGATCCTGCGAAGGCTGGGTGTGCCGGCGACCTTCTTCATCGCCACCGGTTATCTCGACGGCGGGCGAATGTGGAACGACACGATCATCCATTCCGTTCGACACTGTGGCAAAGCCAGGCTCGACCTTTCGGCGATCGGCCTTGGAGCGCACGAGCTGACTTCGATCGACGCCATTCGCCGAGCGATCGACAGTATCGTCAGTGGTCTCAAGTACCGGCCGCCAGAGCAGCGCAGCGAGGCAGCCGATTACGTCGCCCGGGTTGCCGGTTGCCGTCTGCCCGACGACCTGATGATGCGCTCGGAGGACGTCAGGGCGATGCGGCGTGCCGGCATGCTGATCGGAGCCCATACGGTGACGCATCCGATTCTCGCCCGAGTCGATGCTGATGCGGCGCGCAAGGAGGTTCTGCACAGCAAGCAATACCTCGAAGGCCTGTTGCAGGAGAGGGTGGGCCTCTTCGCCTACCCGAACGGCAAGCCGACGGTGGACTACCGGGCTGAGGACGTCGAGAGCATCCGGGCACTCGACTTCGATGCGGCGGTGACGACTGCCTGGGGTGTCGCCGACGCCGACAGCGACCGCCTGCAGTTGCCCCGCTTCACCCCCTGGGATCGCACGCGCTTGCGCTTCGGTGTCAGGATGATGAGAAACATGTTCGACCATGCGCGACAGGGTCAATGAGCGGTGCCGGATTCGTTACCCTGGCTGCCGGGCTCGTCGGCACCTTTCTCGTATTTGGCAGGATGCGGCTGGATGCCGCATCCTGCGGTGAGCAACCAACTGGGCGTCAGGAAGGACGATGATGAATGATGCAAGCGAGAGAGGGGCAACGGAACCCGGGACGAGACCAGCGGCCGTCTGGCCCGTGATGGTCCTGGCTCACAACGAAGAGCGGCACATCCGCGCGTGTCTCGACAGTATTTTCGGCGCCGACCCGGGCGCGCCGTTTGAAGTCTACGTGATGGCGAATGGCTGCAGCGATGGTACCGAAGACATCGTTCGCGAGTATGGGACAGCGAACGGGCACGTTCACCTGGTCTCGATCGCACTCGGCGACAAGTGCAATGCGTGGAACGTGTTTGTCCACGAAACCGTGGCGCAGGAATGCCCCGGTCAGGAGATCTATTTCTTCATGGATGGCGATGCGCGAGCGGTCCCCGGCTCGTTTTCGGCAATGGAGAAGGTGCTGCGGGGTGCTCCCGTGGCGCGGGCAGTCGGCGCCCCGCCGGCATCGGGACGAAGCATGCGCCACGATCGCGAGGAGCTGTTGCGCAAGCGTGGGCTGGTGGCCAACCTCTACGCCCTGCGCGGTTCGTTCGTCGCCAGGTGCCAGGCTGCCGAGGTGCGCATTCCTCTGCGGCTCGAGGGCGACGATGGTCTGCTCGGGGCGCTGGTGAAATGGGACCTCGACCCAACGGGACCGTGGAATGACGAACTCATCGTGCCCTGCGCGGACTCGGGTTTCACCTTCGAGTCGTTCCGTTTTGCCCGCCTCTCGGACCTCGGTGCCTACTGGCGGCGCATGGTCCGCTATGGGCGCCGGGGCTACGAGTTCGCGTTGCTTGGTCCGCGGCTCCGGGCGGGAGGCATCGGCGCCCTGCCGCGCGACATCCGCGAGATCTACCGTGATGCGGACAGCCTGTCGCTGGCGTGGAACGGTGTCTACACGGTCACGAACTGGTTCGCCCTGAGGGAAATGCGCGCGATTGGCCGTGAGCAGCGATGACCTGCCAGACGACGCCCGGCGCAGCGGCTGGCTCGCAATTGGCGCCTGCCGCCACCATGGCGGCAGGCTGAGGCCCTCTCCTCCCGGATCGGCCATCTGACGGCCGAGTTTCCATCTCAACCCGCCCCTGCAGGGGCTACTCGACATCGACCATGAACAATACCGAATCTTCTGAACCGACCGACTATCGTCAGAGCCACGTGCATCGCGGCAGGAACTATGATGGTAACCTTGCCGCCGATCCTTTCGATGCCTACATGAGCGATCTGGAGCGACGTCACCTGCAGAGCATCGTACCGAAACTCTTTCCGGCCGGTGTCCCGCGGTACCTCGATTTCGCCTGTGGCACGGCGCGAATCACCCACACGGTAGCGCCGTATGCGCGGCAGGCTGTCGGCGTCGATGTCTCTCCGAGCATGCTGCTGGAAGCGCGAAAACGATGCCCCGCCGTGCAGTTCATCGAGGCTGATCTGACGCAGGGTGGATTGACGATCGGCACCTTCGATCTCGCCACCGCTTTCCGCTTCTTCGGCAATGCTCAGCCCGCGCTGCGCGCGCAGGTGTTGAAGGCGCTTGCCGAAGTGGTCAAGCCTGGAGGTTACCTGATCATCAACAACCATCGCAATCCGCAGTCGCTGGCGTCGCTGCTGCATCGCGCGACCGGCGGCAGGATGGAAATGGACCTGAGTCACTTCAGCCTGCGGCGGTTGCTGGCCGAGCACGGCTTTCGTCTCGTCGCATGCCATCCGATTGGCGCCTGGCTGTACCGGCACAAGATGATGGGTCAGACGCGCAAGGTTGACGAGCGCGTTCTCCGGCGCGAAAGACTGTTTGGCCACGCTGCGCTGGCGCCGATTGCCCCGGACACCATCCTGGTGGCTCGTCGCGTCGCCTAGGATTCAGTCGATGATCGTCTGCTGCGGCTCTCCGAACCTGTCGCCCGTGCGTCCATGAGGCCTTACCATTCGGGCATCGCGCGCTTGCGCGCGCTCTATCAGTTGCCGACGCCGCCGGGAAATGGTGCGGCCCTCGAACTCCATCTGAGCGACCGTGGGCGCGTCGCTGGCGATCAGTGGCCGGCCGAACTGGTGGTCAGTTGCCGCCTCGGTGCGCTGGCCACTCGGCCCTGGCAGGGACTGGCCGGCGTTGCCGGCACCCATGACTGCCAGGTGTCGTACGATGCGCCACTTCCCTTCCCGCCGGCCAGTTTCGACCTCGTCATCCTGCACCATACGCTGGACGAGCTGGCAGCGGTCTTTCGCAACAGGTCGGCACATCAGGTTGCCGGCGAGTGGCTGCAGAAGATTGCCGCGATCACGCGGCCGGGTGGCGTGGTCGTTGGTTGCGGTCTCAACAGGACGAGTCCCAGGTCCCGCTTGCGCCATCAGGGCGCCGCGTCGGCGACTGCCGAGCGGCCAGCGCTCGGCATCTTCTCCTGCCGCGCGGCACTGCTGCGCGCCGGTCTCCAGGACGTGCAGGTCTTCAACCTTTGGCCTGACGCCGACGCGCCAAGCACGATTGCCTCCATCGATGCAGCCGCTTCGCGACGCGCTTTCCGGTACGTACTCGAATCCACACGCGAATCGCTGAGCCGTTCCGGATACCTGACGCGCAGACTCGTGGCTGAACTCGGCATCAACCGCTTCCTGGAAGAAACGCTGTTCTTCTGGGGATACAAACCGTGCTGACCTTCGTCAAGCAGGCCCTGAGCAGCGCCGGTCTGGTCGCGGCTGGATCGCGGCTGATGTTCAACATCACCGTCTCCAAGGGCGACGTCATGTCGATCGACATCGGTGTTCCGGGGGGGCGCTGGTATCACGTGCAGGTCTGTTGCTACTACGACCTCGCTAGCCGGTTTGCCAGCGACCGGCTGGCGCGTCAACGATTCCAGGAGCGTGCTCCGGAGCCACTGGCTCACGTCCGTCATGGCGACTGGAGCATGCTCATCGCCAATGCCTGCGAGCATCGCAGCATCGCCGCCGGGGACATCGCCGGCCGACCCGGGGCGACGACGCTCGGCCGGGACCTGATCGGCTTCTTCGCCACTGCCCGCGACCACGCCCTGGTCGAGAACGCTGGGTGTACCCATGATGTTTTCATGAGCGAAACGAAAGCCTTTCTTGCCACGTCGCCAGGGCTCAGCCCGAAGGTTCTGGCCTTCCTGGACGGGCTCGACCCGTCCGACTGGGCCGACATTCCGTATATTCCACAGCATGGTGACTTCGTCCTCAACAATCTGGGCTGTTCGAAGGGTCGTCTGGTTGTCTTCGACTGGGAGGACTACGGTGCTACGGGCCTTGCCGGTTTTGACATTTGCCTGATCAGCCTGTCGGTTGCCGGAATGAACGCGACATCGGTGCGGCGGATGCAGGAGGCCGCTGATCCCGCTGGCTACCCCTGGGCATTCGCCGAGGAGGCGTGCCGCGCATCCGGGCTCGACTATGCGACCTTCAGGCGGGCGATTCCGGTATACCTGTTGGCTTTCCGGTACCTGAAGCGCAACTACGGGCGGGAGATCGCGCACCGCGTTGACGATATCCTGCGCCAGATTCTTGGCTGAGGCATGATGCCCAACGAAGACGCAAGCGATTCGGCTGGCCGCCACCTCGTACGCGGATCGGCATGGATGATCGGAGCGCGATGGGCGACGCGTCTGATCGGCCTGGTCAGCACCGTCATCCTCGCCCGTCTGCTCGCGCCGGATGATTTCGGGGTCGTTGCCATCGCCCTGATCGCCGTCGGGCTGCTCGAGACGCTCGGCTATGCCGGCGTCGACCTGGCCTTGATGCGGCCCGACGCCAACACCCGGCAGCACTTCGATACGGCATGGACGATCCAGATCATCCAGGGCCTGCTGATTGGCGGGCTTCTGTTGCTGCTGGCACCCCTGGTTGCGTGGTTCTTCAGCGAACCGCGCACGACCACCGTCATGCAGGCGATCGCCCTACGTCCGGTGATCAACGGCTTCGAGAACATCGGCATCGTCGCTTTTCGCAAGGAACTCGATTTCGCCAAGGACTTTCGCTTCACCGTGTACACCAAGCTGGTGAACTTCTCGATTGTCGTTGGCGCTGCCTTCTATCTGGAGAACTACTGGGCGCTGGTCATCGGCATGACCAGCAGCAGCCTGATTGCGCTGGTTCTCAGTTACCTGATGCACCCCTATCGTCCCCGGCTCAGTGTCGTGCATGTGCGCGAGATGTGGGGCTTCTCGCAGTGGCTGATCATTTCCCGGGTCGGCGCCTTTCTCAATCGCAAGACCGATGAGTTCGTCGTCGGTCGCATTCTCGGCACCAGCGTCATGGGTGGTTACCACGTTGCCAATGAACTCGCGACGATGCCGAGCTCCGAACTCGTCATGCCGTTGCGGCGGGCGATGTTTCCCACTCTGGCAAAGGTCTCATCGGATCCGGAAGAGCTCGAGAAGCTCTTCTGTCTGAGTTTCTCCTCGATCGCCGTGCTGTGCTTCTCGGTGGGCTTCGGCCTGATGTCGATTGCCCCCGAGTTCATACCGGTCGTCCTCGGTGACAAGTGGCTGTCGGCCGTTGATGCCATGCGCTGGTTGGCGCTCTACGGTGCCTTTTCGTCGCTGATCCTGACTCTGGAGATGCCCTTGTGGGTAACTGGCCGCACCCGCCTGTCGGCTGCGCAGACCTGGATCGAACTGGCGCTGCTGTTGCCCATAGTCTTCGTCGCCACACGTCTGAACGGAATCGAAGGTGCTGCCATGGCTCGTCTCGGAGTATCGCTTCTCGTCCTGCCGGTGATGCTGCGCTTCGTATCGGGTGCCTGCTCGATCCGGATCGGCAAGCTCTATGGCGCGATCTGGCGGCCGATCGTGGCAGGGTTGCTGATGTCCCTGGTCCTGGCACTGATCACCCCGGCTGCGCTTGGATCGGTCGTTCTGGCACTGGCGCTGAAGATTGTTGCCGGCACACTCATCTTTCCCTGTGCCCTGTTCCTGCTCTGGCTCGCCGCTGGACGGCCGGCGGGGCTCGAGGCACAGGCTGCCGCGATCATTGCCTCCTACCTCGGCGCCGCCCGCCGCCGCCGGTAGCAGACAGGCCTGCACGGCGCGCGGCTGAGGAATCCCCTGGGTGACGTTCCGGACGTGCCCGACGATGCTGCATGCTGCATGCTGTCAACGGCACGGCGACCGGCGCGCCGTCCGGAGCGACCCTGGGGCGGGCCCCCTGGCATTCATCGCTGCGCGTGGCGCCGCAGCCATTGCTCCAGCATCGTCAGAATCCACACCATTTCGCCGTAATAGCCGGGGTGTTCGGGCAGGTAGCTGGCGAGCAGACGGTCGACGAAGTCCCGCCGGACGATCCTCCGCGTTGCCAGCGTGTCGAGCGAATCGCGGGCCAGTTCGAGGAGCACCGGGTTACGGGTCGTCCAGACGCCAAACGGTAGTCCGAAGCCCTTCTTCTTCTTGCTGAGGATCTCGTCCGGCAGGAAGCCGCGCAGCGCTTCCTTGAAGAACCAGCGCAGCTTGAAGCGCCGGAGCTTCCAGTCCGCTGGCAGAGTCATCGAGAAGTCGGTCAGGCGATCACTGAGCAGCGGGTAGGCGACCGCAATATCGGCCATCTGGACCGCACCGCGGACCTTCGGCAGGTCGCTGTCGGCGAGCGTATAGCGCCAGTCGTAGGCCAGCATGCGGTTGATCAGGCTGCGGGCCTGGCATTCGTCCCAGGTTGCCTGCATGTGTCGGGCCGGTTCGTGCACATCGACCCCGGACAGGAAATCGGCGCTGAGCACCTGTGCCGGACCGAGTTGCATGAGCAGGTTGAAGCTCTGCAGCCGGGCCGGCAGCGCCACCCGTGAGTGACGCACGTAGCCGGTCGCCTGCTTCAGGCCGGGGATGCGGCGCAAGGGGCTGCCATCTGTGCACATCGGTTCGATCATTTGCCGGATCGCCTGCGGTACGCTGTGGTAGAACTCGAACAGCCGTTGCATGGCGTAACGGGAGTTGCCGCCGAACAGTTCGTCGCCGCCGTCGCCAGCCAGCATCCTGCTGCAGCCATCGGCCTTCGCGAGTTGGGCGCAGTAGTACGCCGGCAGGGCAGAGGAGTTGCCGAACGGCTGATCGTAATGCTGCGCCACGGCCGGGATGCTTGCCAGCAGGTCGGACGGCGTCACGTAGTACTCGTGGTGCTCGCAGCCAAAGTGCCTGGCAGCGATGCGCGCATACTCCATCTCGTCGTAACCTTCGGCATCGAAGCCAATCGAATACACAGGTGCCGCCGTGCCGGTGATCTGGCAGAGCATGCCGGCGACCGTCGAGCTGTCGGTGCCGCCCGACAGAAAGGCACCGACCCGCTTCTGGCCAGCGAGCTGTTCGGCAACGCTGTCGCGGATCAGGTTGCGGAACGAGTCCCGTGCCGCTTCGAAGGAGTGCCGTCGTTGCTCGTCGAAATGCAATGGCCAATGGCGAATCTCGCGCACGCCTCGTTCATCGACGAGCAGCGCATGCGCCGCCGGCAGCCGCTGCACCTGCCGGAAGATCGTCCGCGGCGCCGGGATCATGTGAAAGTACAGATAATCGAAGATCGCCTGCGGGTCCAGTTGCTGGTCGTGCCCGGGGACGCAGTCGGCACGGTCGGCAAAGGTCAGGGTTCTGCCATCGGTGAAATAGCACAGGGTCTCGATGGCGAAGCGGTCGACGGCGAGGAAGGCGGAGCGACGCACGGTATCGACGATGACCAGCGCGTAGCTGCCACCCAGGCGGGCGGTGAGGTCGACACCGTGTTCGTGCCAGCCCGCCAGTACTGAGGCAGCAAGGCCGGCGGGCGGGGCAACATCGGCCTCGCGGCTGCGGCCGGCAGCGTATTGAGGCAGGCCGATCAGCGAGCAGATGGCGCGGTCGTCGCGTGCGACCTGCTCGCCGTCCAGCGCGATCGACCGCAGCAGTTCCGGAGACGTCGCGGAGTCGAGGAGTGCGGTCAGGTCCAGATGGCCGAAAAGTCTTGCTTTCATTGTTTGCAGGTTCGCCGGGCGGGGTTGTGCTGCGAGGTGGGCGGTCGCACCGGACGGCCGAGCAACGGGCAGCGAACTATGTCTTTGTCTAGGCAGCATGACGTACGAGGTTGGGCCAGAGCCACCGGAGCAGCGATTCGCGGTTGGCAGGCCGGGGCAGCGATTGTCAGCGCTGAATGCTACCCCAATCTCACCGCTCGTGCTGTGCGGGATGTCACCGCTTGTCACCCGTACCGGCAGCGCTGCGGCCTGTCGTGCCTGGATCCGCGTATGCGCGGTCGGGTTTCCCAGGCGGGTCAGGGCGGTTGGTCCTGGAGTGCTCCGACAAGAGAAGGTGCGCCGTTCAGCCTTCTGGTGGTGTGCGGGTGGACGTATTGCGCATCGGGCGTGAGCCGCGCGCCCTGGAACTCATCGCTGAGCGGCTGGTAGGCCGTCCTGGCGGCGGTTCTTGCGAGACGGTAGTCCTGGCGCGCCGGCATCCGCAGGTCTTCCCAGTCTGCACGAACATCGTTGACCACCGTCAACCGGTCGGCGACCTGGTAGCCGCCAGGCCCAACCAGGAGATTGTTGGCCGAGACAACGCCCCCAGAACCGTGCGCGACGCGCAGGAAGGTGCCGCCGTACGGGTGGTCGTTGACGAGCGTATTGCTGGCGATGTACAGCGTGTTCACCGGCCACTTGTAGCCCTCGGCGCCGAACGACACCACTGCGGAATTCTCCGTGCCGATCTGCTGCTGGATGATGTTGCCAATGACATGGGCCACACCGCCGTTCGGGAATTCCAGTTCATAGCTGGCTCGCCCGCCGACCTCGTCGGTCAGTCGGTTGTATCGGATGTCGTTGATGGTGGCTCGACTCTTGATCAGATGGCCGATTCCGGCATGGTGGAAGTAGCTGCCGGTGACGGTCAGCGCACGCATCGAACCAACGTACAGGTTGTGACCCCAGTGCTGGCCGTCGACATAGCTATAGGCGAACTCGCTGTCCTCGACGATCAGTTCGGATCGCGGTGCCGGGTTGTCGTTGCTGGAGACCAAGCCCATCTGATTGTTCCAGAACAGGCATCGGCGCAGACGCAGGCGCCCGCCTTCAAAGCGGATGCCAGCGCCGTTCCTGTCGCTCGCACGGGCGCCAATGAAGTCGATGTTGGCGACATCGAAGTCGCCGTTGCGAATGACCCAGATCGCCTTGCCTTCGGCGTTGCGACCACCGGCCAGCAGCCTCGCGGCGCCGCCAACGCCGCGGATGGTCAGCCTCGCCTGTTCCCAAACCGCGACGTCCTGATGGTAATCGCCTGCCTCGATCTCGACCACATCGCCGTCGCGCGCCAGTCGTGCAACCTCGCCGATGCGCCGGATCGGTCCATCCGGACTGACACGCCAGACCCGTGCGCCTGGTGGCATGCGCTCTGGTGGCGCGATCTCCGACGCGCCACGGCGTGGTGGCGGCGGCGGGATGACGAAGCGAATGCGGGCCCGGTCGGCGACCGACGGTGCGCCGAAGGTCGAGCGCAGCAGGTGCATCACAGGTGCAGCCAGAGTCTCGACCACCGGATGGCCGTCCATGCGGTGATCGGCGTAGTCCAGCAGCTCGCCCGGGGTGCGGCCGCTCTGCCGATAGAGATACCACCCGAGAAGCGCTGTCGCGGCAGCCAGGATGGCGCATGCCACCAGCGCCCGCGCGAACCAGGATCGGTGTGCGCTCATGGTGGCTGGCTTCCCGGAGCCAGTGTTACTCGCGTTGATGCTGATCGCAGGCCGGTGCTGGGACGCTGCAGTTGCTCACGCCAGAGGCCGGCAGTTGAGAGAAGCAGAAACATGGTCATCAGCGGTGGCACGTCGAGCAGGGTTCCTGCCGCTCCGAGGGCGAGGAAGCCGATCATGGCAGCAGCCACGGCGCTCCGAAAGGGGTAGCCTCGCACAGCATGCGCCAAGCTGCGCCAGACGGCGACGAGCACGAGGATCAGGAACGTGACGACCCCGAGCAGGCCGAGATCAAAATACAGCGCGACATAGAGGTTTTTGAGATGCCACGGGAGATGATTGAAGTCGTTGTAGGCGAACCACCTGTCGCCACCCATCGCGAAGTTCCCATTGACCAGCACGTCTTCTCCGTCCGGGCGCACGAGCCGCAGTTCCGAAACATCGATCGCGCTCGAGTCTGCGCCGTCATTGGTGACGACGAACACCGGCAAGCGGGGACTATGCCACGGCGGCGACGAAGCTGCGGTGAGATCGAGGTGGCCACGGAGCTCTTGCCACTGCAAACCACCGGCTTCCAGCTGGAACGTGAGTCCCGCAGTCGTGGGTTGCCAGCTCTCGGCTTCGAGCATGCGTCGCGGCTGCAGCTTGATCGCCAGGACTGCGTTCTGGTCCGATGGGTTACGGACTCGGGCAAGGAAAAGGTATCGTCCCGGCATCAGCGCGGTGAGGCGCTGCCCGACGCACAGCGAGCCGGTGCCCACGAGACGCAGGCCGCGCCACTGGGCGTCGTCAACGAAATGCCAGATGCCTTCGGGGTGATCGCGCGCCAGCATCAGGTTGGTCCGAGGAAAGGTTCCCAGACCCTGGCCCAGGATTCGGTTGACAAAGTCGTCTCCAAGGAGCGACAGTCCCTTTTGCCAGTGCGCTTTTCTTGCATCCAGATCCTGTCCGACGGTTGCGATTCGCGAATGCATCTGATAACCGGACAGGCTCAGCGCGGCAGCAGGAAGCAGGAGCCCCAGGCAGCCGAGGAGAACGGTCATCTGGCGCCAGGAGACCGCTGACCGCAGGGCTTTGCCGAACGCGAAGCCGCCGGCAAGGAGGATCATCGCTGACGGCGCAACAATCACTAGCGCTTTGCCAAGCGAAACCTCGCTCCACTTGCTGGTCAGCACCGCGCGTATCGCCAGGGCAGCTCCGATCGCCAGGAGGATCGTCAGCACGCCGGCAAGCGCCGGCCGGCTGAATGTCGACCGGGGGATCCTGCCGGCGACGATTCCACCGAGAAGCAGCAGCAGGTAGCCCAGTAGCAACACGCTGCCGCCGAAGCGGAAGCCGACAAGGAACAACGCCGACGCCAGCAGCACGTAGCCGCCGGCTGTGACGAGTTGGCCTGTAGAAAGGTGCCGACCTCCGGCCAGACCGGTCACCAGGAAGACGAGCAGCGACAGGCCGAAAGCGAGATAGGTCATGCGCGTGAAGGTGACCATCACCGAATAGAGGGCCAGTCCGAGGGCGACCAGGGCCAGCAGAAGCGCGGACCAGCTCTTGGCCCGCCAGCCCATCCACAGCGCGAACGGCCACGCGACGAGGAGAATGCCGTCGACCACCTCACCGCCCAGATGCATCTGCGACGACGGACCGGCAATCCGGAAGCGCCCCGAGAGGTCCAGCCAACTGGCCACAAGACCCCAGACGTTCTGCGCCGTGACGAGGTCGGCAAAGAAACCACGCTCCCAAAGGACGAAGACTCCGAAACCGATCAGGGCCAGGACGAAGCCCTGGCCCAGGCGCAGCTCGGCTTCCGTCCGGTCGGAAGCCATCTGTACGGCGAGGAGTGGCGAGAAGACCAGAGCCCACAGCGCGCCTTTCGCCACGCGCAACGCGTTCCAGCCGGTGAGATAGCCGCTCCAGGCGTTGGCATCCCATTGCGTCAGAGGCAGCAGTCCACGCACCAGGCCAACGGCCAACGCGAAGGCGAAGAGCCAGAGCGGCCAGAAGCTTCGCCGTCGCATCTGGCCGCCGGATCCCGTGTACTGTCCGGCGACCATGGCAGAGCCAGCCAGGACCGCCAGCAGGGCGTCCTGCTCGTTGAAGAGAAGGCGCCCAGACCAGGCGCCCAGGTCGACGCACGCCAACACGGGGGGTAGCGCGACCAGCCAAGTGGCGGGTTTCAACCACTGCGCCACCAGCAGGGCCAGCGCCAGCAGGATCAGCGGCAGTCGGGCAACGGGGTAACCCCAGAGGATGACGAAACCGCTGGCGAGAAGAAAGCTTCCGGCCACCATCTGGCAGGTTCGGGCAAGTGCAAACCCTGTTGGGGCACGGATTTCGGCATGGTTCACTGATCTCCTCCGATCATCTCTCCTCCGATCATCTTCCAGCTCGCTGGCATGCCCAGTCTCCACCACCGATGTCCTGGCACTGCCTATCTCCCCATCGGCGTGCTCCGCCGCGAGGATCGAAGCTGCGTCTGCTCTACTGCCGCAGCCGGGCGAGAGCGCTGGCCATGGCGCTGACTGGCTCTGGCTGCTTCTGCTGGCGCTGCTGTGCTCGTCCGGGGGGCATGGGGGCCCCCCGTCTGTCCACACCCGGCAGTTCGTCGGCGAGGCGCATGCTGAGCGCGATTCTCTTCCTGGCCAGGTCGACGTCGAGCACCTTGACGGTCACCACGTCGCCGGCCTTGACCACCGAACGCGGGTCCTTGACGAAGCGTTCGGCAATCGCCGAGATATGGACCAGGCCATCCTGGTGAACGCCGAGGTCGACAAAGGCGCCGAAGTTGGCGACGTTGGTGACCACACCTTCGAGGACCATTCCCGGGCGCAGATCCCTGATCGTTTCCACGCCCTCGCGGAAGGCGGCTGCACGGAACCCCGGGCGGGGATCGCGACCCGGTTTCTCGAGTTCCCTGATGATGTCGGCGACGGTAGGCACGCCGAAGCGTTCGTCGATGTACTTTTCGGGCCGCAACGCCCTGAGGGTTTGCGAGTCACCGATCAGCTCGCCGATGGTCCTTCGCGTGTCGGCGAGAATTCGCTCGACCACGGGATAGGCTTCCGGATGGACTGCCGACCGGTCCAGCGGATTGTCACCCTCGTGGACTCGCAGGAAGCCGGCTGCCAGTTCAAAGGTCTTCTCACCGAGGCGGGGCACCTGCCGCAGCTGCTGGCGGCTGCGGAACGGTCCATGACGGTCACGGTGGGCAACGATGTTCGCCGCCAGTGTCGTGCTGAGGCCCGAGACACTGGCCAGCAGCGGCACCGACGCGGTGTTGACCTCGACCCCGACGGCGTTGACGCAGTCCTCGACGACCGCATCGAGGGCCTTCGCGAGGCGGCTCTGACTGACGTCGTGCTGGTACTGTCCGACACCAATGGCTTTCGGATCGATCTTCACCAGTTCGGCGAGCGGATCCTGCAGGCGGCGGGCGATCGACACGGCGCCGCGCAGGCTGACATCGAGGTCCGGGAACTCGCGCGACGCGTACTCCGAGGCCGAGTAGACCGAAGCGCCCGCCTCCGAAACGACGACCTTGCGCAGATGCATCTCTGGATGCTGCCGGATGAGTTCGGCGACCAGGCGGTCGGTCTCGCGCGAGGCGGTGCCATTGCCGATGCTGATCAGATCGACCTGATACCGTTGTGCGAGGACGGCCAGGCTGTGCAGCGCGCCATCCCAATCCCGGCGCGGCTCGTGCGGGAAGACGGAGGTGGTGGCGAGCAGCTTGCCGGTGGCGTCGACGACAGCCACCTTGACGCCGGTTCGCAGGCCGGGATCGAGGCCCATTGTCGGTCGCCGGCCGGCCGGGGCGGCGAGCAGTAGGTCGTGCAGGTTGCTGCCGAAGACGCGAATCGCTTCATTTTCGGCACGTTCGCGCAGCCCGCTCAGCAGCTCCGTTTCGAGGTGCTGCGAGATCCTGATCCGCCAGGCCCAGCGCACCGTATCGGCGAGCCACTTGTCGGCTGCCCGTCCCCGCTCCTGAACGCCGAAGCGTAAAGCGATGCGGGTTTCGCAGGGGTTGCGCAGGCCTGCCTGGCCAGGGTCGAGGTCGCTGTCGAGCAGCAGCGTGAGCTGCAGCAGCCCCTCGTTACGGCCACGAAAGAGCGCCAGAGCCCGGTGAGAGGGGATGGCGAGCAAGGCCTCCGAGTAGTCGAAGTAGTCCTGGAACTTGGCGGCCTCGCTTTCCTTGCCGCTGACGACGCTCGACTTCAGATGCCCATGCGCTTCGAGGTGGCTGCGCAGTTCGGCGAGCAACTCGGGATCCTCGGCGAAGCGCTCCATCAGGAGCTGGCGCGCGCCATCAAGCACGCTGCGTGCGTCGGCGAAACCCGCGTCGGGGTTCAGGTAGCGCGCGGCCTCGGCTTCCGGCGAGTGCGTCGGCGCCGCCAGCAGCAGTTCGGCGAGCGGTACGAGACCGGCCTCGCGGGCGATCTGCGCCTTGCTGCGCCGTTTCGGCTTGTAGGGCAGATAGAGATCTTCCAGGCGCTGCTTGTTGTCGGCGGCGCTGATTTCGGCGGCCAGTTCGGCGGTCAGTCTGCCCTGTTGGTCGATCGACGCGAGGATGCTGCTGCGCCGCTCTTCCAGCTCGCGCAGATAGCCCAGCCGCTCGTCGAGAAGCCGCAACTGACTGTCGTCGAGGCCGCCAGTTGCCTCCTTGCGGTAGCGGGCGATGAAGGGGACGGTGGCCCCCTCGTCGAGGAGGGTGGTGGTCGCCAGAACCTGTTTTGGGTGGCAGCCGATCTCGTCGGCGATTCTCTGTGCGATCAGGCGGGGGACATCTCGATCTTCGGGGCGAAGCATGGACTCTGCGGGCCTTGGTTGGTGGTGGAGTCGCGCAGGCGACCGACAATGCTCCCGGCGAGACCGCGGTCGGGGCGCATCCGGAGGTGGTGGATCGCGGTGATCGCAGCCGGTCCGCGGCTGCCGGATCTCCCTGGGAGCTGACAGCTGTGCCGCGAAACACCCCGAACTATGCAGAATCGGGCGGCAAAACTCAAGGCGGCTTTCTCACGCCAGACGCGCTGCCAACGAAGACAATTGCCGCCAGCGAGCGAAAAAGGTTAAATTGCCGCTTTCGGGCAGCTGCATCGGGCAGCACGCTGGGGGATAGGCGATGAAGATTGATCTCGAACGATTCGGGCTCAAGGATGTGCCGGTCGATCCGGAGACCGTTTTCACTTTCGCGGTTGGCCCTGCAGGCTTTCCCGACTGTCGGCGCTTCACCTTCTTTCACGAGGAGGGGCCTCAGCCGGCCGTCTTCTGGCTGCAGTCGCTGGACGATGTGGCCGTTGCCTTCCCGATCGTCGCCCCCGAGACGCTCGACCTCGAGTACGAGATCGAGCTGTCCGACGACGACTGTGCGCAGCTCGAACTGGAGCGGGCCGAGGATGCGGCGGTGGTGATCATGGTTTACCGCCGTGCGGCAGAGGGCGGCAACATCGCTGCCAACACCCGCTCGCCGATCATTCTCAACCTGCAGCGGCGCCGGGCGATGCAGAAGATTCTGCAGGAAGTTCATCCGACCCTGCTCTATCGGGCGCGCTGATTCGCGGCGAGATGTCGTCCGGTTGTCCGTGGCGGCGTTGCGCGAGCGGGACAGACCTGTCGTGTTTCGCTGCTCCGGGCGGCCTTGTGCTGAAGAAGTTGCCGGTGTGCGGTTGCGCAGCCGCTTGGCCAGCCTTGCTCGCCGCCGGCCCTGCCGAATGCGCGCGGAGGTTCCCGGATTGAGGTCTTGTCGTCTGTTGCCCCTGATATTGCTGGTCGTCGCGCTGACCGCCGCTGCCGATGCCGGCACCCCCGTCGGCAAGGTAAAGCGCTGCGAAGGCAGCGTCAGCCTGGAACGTGCCGGGTTGCTGCAGCGGCTGCAGGTGGGCAGTCCGTTGCAGGTCGGGGACCGCGTTCGCACCGGCGTCGATGGCGCGGTGGGCATCACGCTTGCTGATGACACTCTGCTCACCGCCGGGCCGAACAGCACGCTGTTGATCAACGAGTTCCGCTTCGACCCGAGGACGCGCGAAGGCAACATGCTGGCGACCCTGCTGAAGGGTACGCTGAGCGTCGTCACTGGGCTGCTCGCCAGACAGACTCCCGAGAACGTGAGCTTCAGGACACCGAACGTCGTGCTCGGCATCAGGGGCACCGAGTTCATCATCGAAGCGCGCGCGGAGAGCGAATGAGTCGCGCCCTGATCATCCCCTGCGTCGTCTGGCTGGCGCTTGCCGCCTGTTCGCGGGTTTCCGACCACATCCTTCTGTTGCCTGCTCCGGACGGTCGCGTTGGCGCGCTGTCGGTTACTGCTGCCAATGCTGAGATCCTGCTCGCCGAGCCTTACAGTGGCGTCGACGTCAGTGGTGGCAGGCCCACCAGGCTCACCAGTAGCGCGCGCATGGTGCGCGACACCTATGGTCGGCTGCTCGACATGCAGCCGGCACGCCCGCGCATCTACGTCATTCATTTCGAAACCGGCACCACCGTCCTGACGGCCGAGTCGCTTGGCAAGCTGCCGATCATTCGCGACGAGCTGGCCACCCTGCCGGCGGCCGAGGCCATCGTCATCGGGCATACCGACCGGGTGGGAGGCTCCGAGGCCAACGACCGGCTGTCGTTGCGCCGCGCCGAGGCGGGGCGCGAACATCTGATCAGGGCCGGCGTTGCACCGGATTCGATCAGCGTTGTCGGTCGCGGCGAACGCGAGCCGGTGGTCTTCACCGAGGACGGCGTGGCTGAACCCCGCAATCGCCGTGTCGAGATCAAGCTGCGCTAGCTCGGCTGCGCCAGTCGGACGGGGTCTGTCACCCGCCGGCTGGCGTGGCGTTCTTGGGCTGCTGCTGCTCGGCGTGCTGCTGGCACACAGTCTGCGCTACATCGAGATCGACGCACTGCACCGGCTCGACGCCGCACTCTATGATGCCCGCGTGCGCTGGTTCGCGCAGGCGCCGATCGACGAGAGCATCGTCATCGTCGATGTCGACGAGCGTTCGCTGGCCGAGCTTGGGCGTTGGCCGTGGAGCCGAGCACGGCTGGCCGATCTGGTCGAACGAATCTTTTCCGATTACGGGGCGCTGCTGCTGGGGCTCGATGTGATCCTCGCCGAGTCCGACGAAAGCTCCGGCTTGCCCGTGCTGGAGGCTCTGGCGCGCGGACCCCTGCGGCAGAACGCTGCCTTTCGCGCTGCCGTCGAGGACCTGCGGCCGGCGCTCGACAATGATGGCCGACTCGCCAAAGTCCTGCACCGACATCCGGTGGTGCTCGGTTTCCACCTGTCGAGCGGAGCGGGAGCGACGACGAGCGGCCTGTTGCCGCCAGCGCTGCCGGTCGGCGCTGGCGAACTCGAAGGGGCGACTGGTCTGACCGACTGGCCAGGCTACGGCGCCAATCTGCCGCTGCTGCAGCAGGCAGCCGCTGCTGGCGGCTTCCTTGGTGCGCCGGTCGATCCTGATGGAGTGATTCGCCGCGGCTGGTTGCTGGCGACCCATGCCGGGCAGGTCTACGGCGCTTTGCCGCTGGTCATGGCGCATCAGCTTCTCGGCGCGCCGGTCCTGCGGCTGCGCTTCGCCGAGCGGCTTCCATGGCAGTCCGCTGCACGGTCGCTGGTGGCGATCGAACTGCAGAGCACGCGCGGCTCGCGACTCATCGAGGTGGATCGACAGGGCGCCGTACTGCTGCCGTTTCGCCGGATGGCGGGTGGGTTTCGCTATCATTCGGCGGCCGACGTCGTCGCCTCCAGACTGCCCGGCGACGCTCTGCGCGGGCGCATCGTTCTCCTTGGCAGCACGGCCCCAGGGCTGCTCGACCAGCGTGTGACGCCGGTCAACGAGGCTCTTCCCGGCGTCGAGGTGCATGCCAACCTGTTGGCCGGGCTGCTGGCCGGTACACTGCCGCATGCGCCTCCCTGGACGACGGTTCTCGAAGCCGCACTGCTGCTGTTCATTGGTCTCATGCTGCTGCGGCTGTTGCCGCGGCGGTCGCCGCCAGCGGCGGTTGCGTTGACGCTGTTGATCGTGCTGCTGCTGGCGGTTCTCAATCTGCTGGCGTGGGCGACCGCGGGCCTGGTTCTGCCGGTTGCCGCCAGCCTCTGCCTGCTGACGTTGCTGCTCGCGCTGCAGCTGTTTTTTGGCTCGTTCATCGAGTTGCGTGCGCGGCGCCGGCTGGTTGCGCTGTTCGGTCAGTATGTTCCGCCCGAGTTGGTCGATGAAATGAGTCGTGATCCGGAGCGCTACGACATGCGCGGCCGCAGTGCCGAGCTGACGGTGCTGTTCGCCGATATCCGCGGCTTCACGACGATTGCCGAACGGATGCCGGCAGGAGAGCTGGCGGCAATGATGAACGACTACCTGTCGGCAATGACCGACGTCATCCGCGTGCATCGCGGGACTCTGGACAAGTACGTCGGTGATGCCATCGTCGCCTTCTGGGGCGCACCAGTCGCTGACCCGCAGCACGCGCGACACGCGGTTGCCGCTGCCGTCGCGATGCAGGCGGCGCTGCCGGCTCTCAATCGGCTGCTGGCGGGGCGTGGCTGGCCGCCCTTGCGCATCGGCATCGGCATCAACAGCGGCACGATGGTCGTCGGCGACATGGGCTCGCGTCACCGGCGCGCCTACACCGTGCTCGGCGACGCCGTCAATCTGGCCGCGCGTCTGCAGGGACTGTCGGCGCACTACGACGCGGGGGTGATCGTCGGCGAGGCGACGCGGCAGGCGCTTGGCGACTGGCCATGCCGCGAACTCGACCGCGTGGCGGTGCGTGGGCGGGCGGCGAGGGTGACGATCTACGAACCGCTGGCCGACTCATCGCCGAGCGTTGGCACAGCTCGTGCGGCCGGCGACGCGTGAGCCTTCTGCTGGTCGGCGCTGATAACCATCGCGCTGACCGCGGGCGTGCGATGATGCTCAAGCTGGTGCGCTTGTTGCCGTTAGAAGGACAAGGGATGGCGCTGGACCGCCGACGAGGGGACGACGATGACAGGACTTGGTTGGAGCATCCGTATCGCGATGCTGCTGTTGGTGCTGATCGCCGCGCTCGCCGCATGGCTGGGCCATGCCGTCCTCGATGGCGGCACCAATGGCTGGCTCGCGGCAGGAGGTCTCGTGCTCGTCAGTGCCGTGGCGATCGCCGTAGTCGTCGAACGTCATCTGGTCGGTCGCCTGCAGGCACTGCGAGCGGTGATCGCAAGGACCTACGCGGATGGCGACCTGACCAGGCGTGCCGGCACCAGCGGGCGCGATGAACTGGCGCAGGTTGCCGCCGACTACAACCGCCTGATGGAGAGTTTCGCCATCATCGTCGGCAAGCTGCTGTTCAACTCGATCGAGGTCGGCAGTGCTTCGCAGCAATTGATCGGCGACGCGCGGCGGGTGGCATCCGGATCGAACGAGCAGCGGGATGCTGCCCTGGCGACGGCCGGCGAAATGGCCAGCCTGACACTGAAGATGAACGAAGTCAGCGAGAAGGCGACGGAGACGGCGGGCATCGCCGAGAGATCGAACAGCCTGTCGAGCGAGGGGATGTCGATCGCCCACAAGGCGTCGACCGAGATGGAGCAGATCGCTGCCTCGGTCAGCCAGTCGGCGGCCGTCGTTGGCGCTCTCGGCGAGCGCTCGCGAGCCATCAGCGGCATTGTCCAGACGATCCGCGAAATCGCTGACCAGACCAATCTGCTGGCCCTCAATGCCGCCATCGAAGCGGCACGGGCGGGCGAGCACGGGCGTGGCTTCGCCGTTGTTGCCGACGAGGTGCGCAAGCTTGCGGAACGGACATCGCAGGCGACCGGCGAAATCAGCCAGATGATCACTGCCATCCAGGGCGAGACACAGTCGGCAATCGCCAGCATCGAGGCCGGCAGTGGTCAGGCACGCAAGGGTGCCGAACTCGCCCGCCAGGCAGCGCAGGCGCTCGACGGCATCAACAGCGGGTCGCGACAGACGCTGGAGAAAGTCGAGGCGATCGCCGCTGCGGTCACCCAGCAGACGCGCACCGGCGAGAGCATCGCCGAGCATGTGCGCAACATCAGGCAGATGGCCGAGGCGAACAACGCGGTTAGCGAACAGACCCTGCTCGCGGTCGATCACGTCGAGTGCCTGGCCGAAAACCTGAAGGAAGTGGGCAACGTCTTCCGGCTGGGGCCGGCCGGTGAGCAGGCCGTGGCGACCCACGCCCGCATGCCGGCGATCGTCACCGAGGCGGCGCGGTCGATCGGCGCGCTTCTTGATGCCGCCGTCGATGCCGGCAGGACTGGCCTCGACGATCTCTTCGACGACCGCTATCAGCCGATTCCGGATACGCGGCCGCAGAAGTACCGGACGCGCTTCGACGAGTTCACCGATCAGGCCGTGGCGCCCCTGCAGGAGCAACTGCTGGCGCAGAACCAAAGCCTGGTCTACGCGATCTGCATCGACCGCAACGGCTATGTTCCGACGCACAACCGGGCCTTCGCGCAACCGCTGAGCGGTGACGAGAAGGTCGATTTCGTGCGCAACCGGACCAAGAGGATCTTCGATGATCCGGTTGGCAGGCGCTGCGGTGGTCACCAGCATTCGTTCCTGCTGCAGACCTACCGCCGCGATACGGGCGAGCTGATGCACGACATTTCGGCCCCGATCTACGTCAAGGGCCGCCACTGGGGCGGCTTCCGGATCGGCTATAGAACCGAGGTATGAGGCGGGCAGCGCACGCCGCGGGCACGACAAGGTATCTTGGCGTGCGGTTGACGATTCGATTAAGATGTCGGCGACTCGATCGGTGCTGGCTCGTGCAAGAGGAAGATATATGTCGGATTTGCTGAAGAACATCGATGCCCGGACGAAGCTGGCCGGAACCAACAAGCTGGAGATCCTGCTCTTCTCGCTCGGCACCGATGCGCGCACCGGTCGTCGTGAGACCTTCGGCATCAATGTCTTCAAGGTGCGTGAAGTGATGCGCACGCCACCGATCACGGCAGCGCCCGAGATGCCGCCTTCAGTGGAGGGAATGGTCAGTCTGCGCGGTGCGCTGGTGCCGGTCGTCGACCTCGCGCGCTATGCCGGTGTCGATACGCAGACGCCGCGCTCGATCATGATCATCACCGAGTACGCTGGCCACACCCAGGGCTTCCTGGTCGAGGGAGTGGATACCATCCTGCGCCTCGACTGGGGGCAGATGCGGGTGCCGCCAGCCATGTTGCTGGCCGAACTGGGCGGCTTGGTGACCGCCGTGACCGAGCTGGCGGATGGCCGGCTGGTGATGATGATGGATGTCGAGAAGATTCTCTCGGAGACCACCAACTACGATGACGAGATCGTCTACCGCAACATCAAGCCGCTCGACAATCCGCGTCTGACGGTGTTTTTCGCCGACGACTCGTCGGTTGCCCGCAAGCAGATCGAGCGCACGCTGGGGGCGATGGGCGTCAAGTACGTGGCCGCGATCAATGGTCTGGACGCCTGGCTGGAACTGGAGAAGATGGCTGCCTACGCACAGGCTTCCGGTCAGGCTGTGACCGACCTGATCAGTCTCGTCCTGACCGATATCGAAATGCCCGAGATGGACGGTTACATCCTGACGAAGAAGATCAAGTCCGACCCGCGATTCGCTGGCGTGCCGGTGATCATGCACTCGTCGCTGTCGGGGATGTCGAACCAGCAACTGGGCAAGTCCGTCGGCGTTGACGAGTATGTGCCCAAGTTCGAACCGCAGCGCCTGTCGGAAACGCTGACGCGGCGGCTGCTCGGCGGCGGCGTGCCGGCGTTGCCGTCTGCCTGACCGGGCGACCTCACTGGAGCGATACGATGGATCTGGCTGAAAGGAAGAACCTCCTCGACGGCGTCGATGCACGAACCCGGCTCGCCGGGTCGAACAAGATGGAGATCCTGCTCTTCTCGCTGGGAACGCGCGAGACCTTCGGTATCAACGTTTTCAAGGTGCGGGAAGTCGGGCGGACACCGCCGATCACCAGGACGCCGAACATGCCGAGGGGAGTCGAGGGGCTGATTTCCCTGCGCGGCAACGTCATTCCGGTGCTTTCGCTGATCTCCTTTCTCGAGCACCGGGAGCATCAGGCTGAGTACGGCAAGACCATGATGGTCGCCGAGTATTCCAAGCGGACCCTCGGTTTCCTGGTGCATGAGGTCGACCGGATCATCCGGGTCGACTGGGAAAAAGTCAGGGCTCCGGAGAACGTGCTGTCGAGCAATCAGGGGCTGATCACGGCCGTCACCGAGCTGGACGACGGCAAGCTGGTATCGATTCTCGATGTCGAACAGATCCTGGCCAACGCCTTCGGCGAGGCGATCATCGTCGACATCCCGCCGGCCAACCTCGATCAGGACGTCGGCATCTTCTTCGCTGACGACTCGGTCGTTGCCCGACGCAAGATCACCGAGGTGCTGGACAAGCTGGGCGTAAGGCACAAGCACGCGACCAATGGAGCGGAAGCGTGGAGCCGTCTGCAGGCGATCGCGGCGCATGCCGACCAGAGTGGCGGCGCGCTGCGCGATGAAATCCGGCTGATCCTCGTAGACGCCGAGATGCCGGAGATGGATGGCTACGTTCTTACCCGAAACATCAAGGGGGATGGGCGCTTTGCGGGCATTCCGGTGGTCATGCACTCGTCGCTTTCATCACAGGCCAATCACGCCATGGGCAAAGCGGTCGGTGTCGATGCCTACGTTGCCAAGTTTGATGCAGAGGTACTTGCCGATACCCTGCGTCCTCTGCTCGAGCGCTGAGCGAACAACTGGAGTGAATGATGGCTGATCCCAAGATGCGGATTCTCGTGGTGGACGACTTCTCGACGATGAGGCGCATCGTCAGGAACCTCCTGAAGGAACTCGGTTTCGCCAACGTCGATGAGGCCGAGGATGGTGCGGTGGCCCTGCAGAAGCTCAACCACGGCGGTTTCGAGTTCGTGGTCACCGACTGGAACATGCCGAACATGGATGGCCTGCAGTTGCTGCAGGCGATCCGTGCTTCAGCGGCGCTCAAGCACCTGCCGGTGCTGATGATCACCGCCGAGGCGAAGAAGGAGAACATCATCG
>ERZ761603.837-NODE-837-length-24632-cov-196.417708_pt1 | contig 24632 bp, 22 predicted proteins | sample MGYA00511879_ERZ761603 | MGnify/ENA primary metagenome ERZ761603 (study PRJEB28899, sample SAMN02850040) | bioreactor sludge metagenome | biome: EBPR Sludge; feature: EBPR Bioreactor; material: flocular biomat | place: Australia: Thorneside Wastwater Treatment... | reverse complement strand
CGTAGAGCGCCGTGCCGTCGAAGCGCGCCAGCGCATGGGCATCCTTGGGGAAATGGGCGGGAACCCAGTCGAGGATCACGCCGATGTCGTTCTGGTGGCAGAGATCGACGAAGTAGCGAAAATCGTCGGGGGTGCCGAAACGGCTGGTCGGCGCGAAATAGCCGGTGACCTGGTAACCCCACGACTGGTCGAAGGGATGCTCGGTGACCGGCAGCAGCTCGATGTGGGTGAAGCCCATGCGGCAAACGTACTCGACCAGTTGTCGCGCCAGCTCGCGGTAGTTGAGGAACTCCCCTTCGTAACCGCGCTGCCAGGAGCCGAGATGGACCTCGTAGGTGGACATCGGCGCATGCTGCCAGTCGGCGGTGGCGCGCCGCTCGATCCACGCCGCGTCCTGCCAGGCGTAGGTCGAGCGCGGCGTGACGATCGAGGCGTTGCCCGGCCGCATCTCGAAGCGCCGGCCGTAGGGGTCGGACTTGGTGAGCACCTCGCCGCTGTTGCGGTTCCTGATCTCGAAGCGATAGAAGATGCCGGGAGCGATGTCGGGGATGAACAGCTCCCAGACGCCGCTCCCCGGGCGCACGCGCATCGGGTGGCGACGACCGTCCCAGTGATTGAAATCGCCGAGCACGCTCACCCGCTCGGCATTGGGTGCCCAGACGGCGAAGAGGATGCCGGCGACGCCGTCGACCTCGTGCTCGTTGGCCCCGAGGAAGCGATAGGCGTGGCTGTGCCTGCCCTCGCCGAACAGGTGCAGATCGAAATCGGTCAGTTGCGGCAGGTAGCTGTAGGGATCGTGCGCGATATGGTCGTGGTGCCAGGTGTCGCGCCAGATCAGGCGGTAGTGTTCGGGAAGGTTCTTGCCCGAACCCCGCCACTCGAAGAAGTCGGAATCCGGCACCCGTGCCAGCGGCAGATTGCCTTCGGCGATGGAGACTTCCAGCGCGTGCGGGATGTAGGCCCGCACGAGAACGCCTTCCGGACACGGATGCCTTCCCAGTACGGAAAACGGATCGTGGTGGCGTGCTTCGGCGATGCGGATCATCTCGTCGTTCAACTTGTTCTCTCTCATGATTCTGTCTTGCCTCGGTGAAGGTCAATCGGTTGTGACGTCCAGCGGACGTCACCGGAAAGGATTCTCGCAACCGGCATCAGGCGGCATCCTGCAGGAACCAGAGCAGTGACCAGGGCGGCAGCCGCCCCTGCGTCAGCGCCTGCTCGGCCTCGCGTGGCTCGGCCCAGAGGACGGAACCGGCCGGCCGCTGCAGTCCGTCGAGTTGCACGCCGCTGTAGTTTGCCAACAGGCTGAGGACCGAGTCGTCGCCGAGCGTCCACCGGATCGACAGGCCACGCCCGGCGATCAGGCCGTAGCGAACGGCCTCTTCATGCATGCCGGCCAGCCGCGGACAGATTTCCCGTCGGCGAACCGCCAGCAGGCGACGATGGAAATCGAGCCAGTCGGCATGCGGCGAGCGGTTGATGCTGTTCCAGTCGAGCTTGCAGCGCTGGAAGGTCGCCGGATCGGTGGGATCCGGAATTCGCGCCCGCGTCCTCGCGGTGCGAAAACCCTGCAGATGGGCGAAGGACTTGCGCCGGTTGCGTGCGATGTCCCGGACCAGATCCGGGTTGAAGTCGCAGAAATACAGGAACGGCTGTGCGGCGGCGAACTCTTCGCCCATGAACAGCGCCGGCGGCATCGGCGCCAGGAGAACGGTCGCGGTCAGCACACCCAGCGGCCGCGCCGGGCTCAACTGGTGCAGGCGTTCACCGAGGGCGCGGTCGCCGATCCGTGCATGGTCCTGCAGGAAGGTGACGAAAGCGGTGGGCAACAGGCGATCCACGCCCGCGTCGGCGAATCCCCGGCTCAGGCAGGCGCCCAACTGGTCGAGGGGCCGGGCGGTACCGACCGCGCCTGCCGCCGCGCCGGTCAGCACGTCCTGCATCGCCTGCTGCGCGGCGTCATTCCAGACCGCCGCATAGCGGCGCGGCGTGCTGTGATCAGGCCAGTGAAGATAGCGGGCAGCGCGCTGATCATGTCCGAGCAGCAGATGACAGTGGCGGTGCTTGCCCGGTCCTTCGCGAACCGCATCGGCGAGCGCCATGAGCAGATCGGACTCGCCCGTACCTTCCTGCAGCAGGGCGGCATTCAGTCGCAGGCCATCGAGATGGAACTCCTCCAGCCAGTACAGGGCATTGTGGATCAGGAATTCGCCGGCGACTGCCAGTGTGCCATCGATGCTCGTGCCGGCGAGACCGGCGGTACCTGGGGCGAAGAATTCCGGCGCATAGACGGACAGGTAATTGCCCTCTGGACCGAAATGCTCACAGGCGAGATCGAGCAACACCATCAATCCCTTGTGGTGGGCAGTCTGCACCAGCTCCTTCAGCTCGTCCGGATGGCCATAGCTGGCGGCGGGGGCGAAGGGCAGCACGCCGTCGTGACCCCAGCCATGCGCCCCGGCAAAGGCACCGACCGGCAGCAACTGGATCGCGGTGACGCCGAGTTCCACGAGGTGATCCAGCCGTTCCCTGACGGCTGCGAAGCTGCCCTGCGCGGTGAAGGCACCGACATGCAGCTGGTAGATGATCGCCTCCTCCCAGGGCCGGCCGCGCCAGTTGCCGTCCGTCCACGCGAACAGCCCCGGCTCGATCACCTGACTGGCGCCGTGCACGCCATCCGGATTGCAACGGGAGGCCGGATCGGGTACTTCGCAGGAACCATCGATCCGGTAGCGGTAGCGGTCGTCGACCGTTGCCTCGTCGCTGCTCAGTTCGTACCAGCCGGCTTCCCTCGATTCCATCTGCCGCGCGATGGTGCCAGCCGCCGGCTTCTGCAGCAACAGCTCGACGCCTTCGGCCGCCGGCGCCCACAGGCGGAAGCGAACCCGCCCACCTTCGAGCACCTGTGCACCGAAGGGCATGAAATAGCGCCGGCGCAGGATGGGCTCGGCGACGCGGCCAGCCCGACGCGGCTGCGTCAGCAGCGCCAGCGAACGGCCGGCGAGGCGATACGACGGGTCGCTGAACGGCTGCAGCCCGCCGCAGTCGGCGACAGCGGTATCGAGCACGAGTTCGCAGTCTCCTGTCCACGGCAGCGTGAAGTGCATCGCCTCATGATGGCCATTCAGCAGCAGCAGGAAGTCATCGTCCTTCACCCACTGACCGCGTTCATCCTGCTCTTCCAGAGCCTCGCCGATCAGGTAGAGCGCCAGGCAACGGGCATGATGATGATGCCAGTCCTGGTCGCTGATCTCGCTGCCGTCGGGATGCAGCCAGATGATGTCGCGCACGCCTGCGCCGCGAATGCGCTGCCCCTGGAAGAAATGCCGCCGCCGCAGCGCCGGATGCTGCCGGCGCAGCTCGACCAGGCGACGCGCGAATTGCAGAAGCTCCTGGTTGTCGGGCGTCGCGGCGAGATCCCAGTCGACCCAGCTCAGTTCATTGTCCTGGCAGTAGGCGTTGTTGTTGCCGCGCTGCGTACGCCCCATCTCGTCACCCGCGAGCAGCATCGGCACACCTTGTGAAAGCAGCAGCGTCGCCAGCAGGTTGCGGCGCTGCCGCTGCCGCAACTCGAGCACGCCGGGGTCCGTCGTCTCGCCTTCGGCACCACAGTTCCAGCTGCGGTTGTGCGACTCGCCATCGCGGTTCTCTTCCCCGTTGGCCGCGTTGTGCTTCTCGTTGTGGCTGACCAGATCGTGCAGCGTGAAACCATCATGCGCGGTGATGAAGTTGATGCTGGCATAGGGTCGGCGGCCACTGTGCTGGTACAGGTCGCTGGAGCCGGTCAGGCGGTAGGCGAGTTGCCCGATCAGCCCCCCCTCGCCGCGCCAGTAATCGCGCACGACGTCGCGGTACTTGCCATTCCACTCGGTCCAGCCGACCGGAAAGTTGCCGACCTGGTAGCCGCCGTCGCCGAGGTCCCAGGGCTCGGCGATCAGCTTGACCTGCGACAGGAGCGGGTCCTGGTGGATGATGTCCATGAAGGCGCCGAGTTGGTCCACTTCATGCAGTTCCCTGGCCAGGGCGGCTGCCAGATCGAAGCGAAAGCCATCGACGTGCATTTCGCTGACCCAGTAGCGCAAGCTGTCCATGATCAGCTGCAACACCCTTGGATGCATCATGTTCAGGGTATTGCCGCAGCCGGTGTAGTCCATGTAGTAGCGGGAAGCGCCCGGCACCAGGCGATAGTAGGCGGCATTGTCGAGGCCGCGAAAGCACAGCGTCGGCCCCAGATGGTTGCCCTCGGCGGTGTGGTTGTAGACCACGTCCATGATGACTTCGATGCCGGCGGCGTGCAGGGTCCTGACCAGATGCTTGAACTCGTCGACACGACCGCTGGCGGAGTAGCGTGGGTCGGGGGCGAAGTAGCCGATGGAGTTGTAGCCCCAGTAGTTCTTCAGCCCCCGTTGCAGCAGGTGGCGGTCATCGACGAAGGTCTGGATCGGCAGGAACTCCACCGCGGTGATTCCCAGACGCCGGAAGTGCTCGATGACCGGCGGGCTGCCCAAACCGGCATAGGTGCCGCGCAGTGCAGGCGGCAGCAGCGGGTGGAGGCGCGTGAAGCCCTTGACGTGCAGCTCGTAGATGACGCTCTGATGCCAGGGAACGTTCGGGCGGCGGTCCCCTTGCCAGTCGAAGGCGGAATCGATCACCTGGCACTTGAACATGCGCGGTCCGCTGTCGCGGCGGCTGAAGCTCAAGTCCTCACGCGGGCTGCCGATGCGGTAACCGAACTGGGCATCGCTCCACTCGATGGCGCCGACGATCGCCCTGGCGTAGGGGTCGAGCAGCAGCTTGTGCGGATTGAAGCGGTGCCCTTCCTCAGGCCGATAGGGACCATGGACGCGGTAGCCGTACAGTTGCCCGGGGCGCACTCCGGGCAGATACGCGTGCCAGATTTGGTCGGTCTTCTCGGGCAGCTCGATGCGCTGCCGCTCGAGTCGTCCGCCGTCGTCGAACAGGCACAGCTCGACCTTGTCGGCGTGCTCCGCGAAGAGGGCAAAATTGACCCCTTCGCCGTCCCAGGTGGCGCCCAGGGGATAGGGTTTGCCGGGCCAGACGGCCACCCGCGCTTCAGACATGGCGGCAGCCGGAATCTGCCGGCGAAGCCGGAAAGCGGCTGGCGTTGCCGTGCCGGGGATCGCCGACGATCCACCACGGCGACCACCGCGTGTGGCCGCGGCCTTCCGGCAGCCGCGAGACGGTCGATTGACACACTCGCGCGCCCCGGCGACGGTGGCCAGCGCACGCCAGCCCAGACGTAGCGCGATGGCTTTCCACCCGGCTCATCAGTAGCGCTCTCGCGCGCACGGCACCCCGACGCTGGAGCCGCCGATCCAGGAGCATGCGAGCAGCTCCCTGACCCACGTTGCGAGCAACGCCGGCGCGAGCTCGCCGCTCCATCGATACTCTTTCCATCACCATCCGAGCCAGTTACCGCTGCGTCTGCAGCAACGCGCGGGGCGGTTCTACCGAGCAGCCTGGTAGGGTGTCCTGCGAGCCAAGCGGAACGAACGGCCCGCTGCCGACACCGGTCAGCGCGCCAGCGATGCCGCGCCGAAAAAACCCCTTGTGCCAGTATGCAGGATTGTACCAGCGCACGATCCCTTTGCCCACCGCGACACCCGTCGATGGCCAAAGAAGGACGCCGCTCCTGCCCGCTTGTCTGGCCCTCGACGCCGCTCTGCCGCTGGCGCGCCGGCCGAGATTCGTCAGGCGACAGAGCAGCGGCGGCGTTCCTTCCAGCAGTCCGTGACTTTCGACACGCGGCCACTGCCTGCGGCGTGTGAAGATCAGCCTCGCAGTGAGCCGACAAACCAACATGGGAGTGAGCGATGAACTGGCGGGGCCTCATCGTGGTTGTTCTCGGGTTGCAGATTTGCCAGCCGGCCAGCGCCGGCGCGATGTTCAAGTGCGAGGTCAACGGCCGAGTCGAGTTCAGCGATCGTCGTTGTCAGCCGGTGAAGCCGGCCTACGCCGAGAGGGACAGCAAGGATGCGCAACGCTCGCCGTCCGCCGCGTCTGCGGTGGAAGCGGGCAGACCCCCGGTTCATCCCGCGACCGTTGAAGCCCGCACGGGCAACACGCTGGTCCTGCCCGGCCGACTGGCTTTCAATGACAGCGGGCACGGCGCCGAGAGCAGGCTGCGTGGGTTCGATAGCCGGCACGAACCGCAGGCATACCCAAGATGAGCGGCGTGGCAAACCGCAAGCGGCAAGCGTCGCCGCGCGTTCAGGCCGAGCCTGACTCGCTGCGAGCCGCCGGCATGCCCGCACGGCCTCGGACGAAACAACGCAGGTAGGCACGAGAAGTCCGACCCGCATCGATTGCCGGAGACTCCGTTTGGCGGCCGGCGGTCCGCGGCGCCCGAACGGCCAGGCGTCTGCCAGCCCAGCGATGGATTGCTGCGGGGGTCGACACGGGGCACATGCCAGCTTCGCCCTGAGCACGACGAATTCCTGACAGGTTGAGAGCACTGGCTCAATATCACCACGGCCCGGTCGCTGACATGCCGCGGCGAACGAGCCTTGCCGTGCCAGACCGCCGCGCCGACGCTCGCCATGCGGATCAATGGTCGGTGAGTCTTGGCAAACCTGCGGATTGACGAAACTTGATCAACATAGCCGCAGCAAGGCTTTGCAGCTACGCTCACCGTAGCGGGCCAGCACCCGGTCATGCGCACGGTGGCATGGGCCAACGGTGCGGACATCGCCCCGGAATTTCTGCTCGATCTGATGCACGCGCAGCGAGGCGGCCGGGCCTCATGATGAGCTGACACAGGGAACGAACGATGGAAGCGACGCTATACCAGTCGGACTACTACACCTGCCTACGCCAGCAAGCCGACCTGCTGCGTGCGGGACGCTTTGACGACCTTGACGCGGCGCACTTGATTGCGGAGTTGGAAGCCATGGGGGCAAGCGAACGGCGCGAACTGACGAACAGGTTGACGGTCTTGCTGATGCATCTGCTGACATGGCAATTTCAACCAGCGAGGCGAGGCGCGGCATGGTCGCTGACCATCCGCGTGCAACGCATGGATATTGCCGATCTGCTCAACGACGAGCCGGGACTGAAGCCGGAAATTCCCCAAGCGTTGGAAAAGGCCTATCGCAAGGCTCGGCTGCTGGCGGCGAACGAAACCGGCATGGACGAAACGACCTTCCCCAAGCAATCGCCATACTCGATGGAGCAAACGATGGCGGATGATTTTCTGCCCGAGGGCAATTGAGAGAAACGGAGTCTGGCCGCGCCTATCTCGGCGGAGAGAAAACCGCAGCCACCCAGGAACCTGTACGTCGCGCAGCAGCCCGCCCGCCGCCGCCAGTTCGCTCGGCGCCTCGTCCATGATCTCGCGGTGCCAGCGCTCATGCCGTTTGATGAACAGGTCTTGCGGGCCGTCTTCGGCAGAGTGCCGGCAGGAGTTTTGTCGTACAGGTCGGGCGGGGAAAGGCGGAACGATGCGCAGGATTTCGTGCTGTCGGAGTTCATCCTGCTGAAGCCGGAGCCGAACGGGAAAATCCTGGAGGAGAAGAGGCTGGAGAAGGAGGACCAGGCAACCTACGGGACACCAAAGGGAGACTCCCGGAAGCCGACTTCGCGACAGGCGACGACGTCGCCCCAGGTTCCGGTACACAGATGACGAAATACCGCGACACCTTGGCCACGATCACTGCTGATCGGCGGATGGAGGAGCCGGGCGGCTGGCCGGCGATCCCGTGGCGCGCGAGGTGGCTGACTTGGGCATTTTTCCCCGCAGTGCTAGCCCGGTGCTAGCCCGGCGCTAGCGCGCAAAAAAAAAAAGCCCAACCGTTTGGGTTGGGCTGATTCCTTGATTCTTTGGCTCCCCGACCTGGGCTCGAACCAGGGACCTACGGATTAACAGTCCGACGCTCTACCGACTGAGCTATCGAGGAACACGCGAGGCGGATCTTAGACATTCGAGTGCCGGCCGTCAAGACGGACCTGGCAGACTGGCAGACCTGGACAGCGGTGCGATAATGACGCGACGCTCCACCCGACCTCCGCCCTGGGGACGCATGGCAACGATACTCATCATCAACGACCAGCCCGATGACCTGGCCACGCTCGATCGCGCGCTTGCCGGACGGCACAGGCTGCGCGTGGCGGCCTCGCTGCGACAGGCGCTGCAGCTGACCGCTGGTGAGCCTGGCCCGGATCTGATCCTGCTGCAGGCGACGATGGCCGCGGTCGACTGCCACCGGTTCCTCGGTTGCCTGCAGCCGGGCACGGCCATCTCCGCCGCCCCGGTCATCGTCATCAGCCGTGGTGACGAGGCCGACGAGGAGACCTGGCTCGAGCGGGGAGCCGATGACTACCTGCAGCGCCCACTGCGGCCGGCGATCGTCGCCGCACGTGTCCGCATTCAGCTCGAGTTGCAGGCCGCCCGCGCGCGACTGCAGGACCAGGATCGAAGCCTGACGGCGGAGGTCGCCCGCCGGCTGGCGGACAACCTGATGATCCAGGATGTCAGCATTCGCGCCCTTGCCCGGCTGGCCGAGGTTCGCGATCCGGAAACTGGCGACCACCTGCGTCGCACGCAGCGCTATGTCCGCACGCTGGCGGACGAACTGCGCACCCATCCGCGTTTTGCCGACTTTCTGACTCCGGAGAACACCGATCTCCTCGCCAAGTCCGCGCCGCTGCACGACATCGGCAAGGTCGGCATCCGCGATGAAATCCTTCTCAAACCGGGCCGGCTGACAGCGGAGGAGCGCAAGATCATGGAGGCGCACAGTCTGCTCGGCTTTCAGGCGATCGAGCAGGCGGAGCACGACAGCGAGCAAGCAATCGACTTTCTGCACATGGCGAAGGAAATCACGCGCTCGCACCACGAAAGGTGGGACGGTTCGGGCTATCCGGACGGTCTCGCTGGCGACGCGATTCCCATCGCCGCGCGCCTGATGGCCCTTGCCGACGTCTTCGATGCACTGATCGCCAGGAGAATCTACAAACACCCCTTCCCCTTCGACCAGTCCGTGCGAATCATCCGCGAAGGCCGCGGCAGCCACTTCGACCCAGACATCGTCGACGCCTTCATCGCCCGTGAAACCGAGTTCATTGCCATCGCCCGGGACCACGCGCGGGCTGGAGCACTGGTCGCTGGCTAGTGCGTCGCAGCGGCCGCCGAAACCGCAGCCGCAGGGCCGGAGCCCGGCGGCCATCCTTGATGTGAAAGTCGCGTCCGCGGCTCGCGAATCTCCCCTCTCGCGCACGCGGGAGAAGGGTCGGGAATGAGGGGAACGGTCATGACTGTCACCCTCACCGGTGTCTCAGCAGTCATGACCTCAAGCTGCACGAGCCATTCGCTCAGCACAACTGCGATCGCGCTGCAGCGTCATCAAGGGCAGCTTTCGATTAGAATCCAGCCTTTTTTTGCACCGCCGCACGCAGTCAGGAGAGCACGACGATGACCTTGCAGAGCAAGCCCAATACCGACGACGTCCGCATCAGGGAGATCAAGGAACTGGTCCCGCCGGCCCATGTCTTCCGCGAATTCCCGGTCGGCGTGCGCGCGGCGCTGACGACCTACAATACCCGCCAGAGCATCCACCGCATCCTGCACGGGGCGGACACCCGCCTGCTGGTCGTCGTCGGCCCGTGTTCGATTCACGACGTCGACTCGGCGATCGAGTACGCCCGACGCCTGCAGGCGGAGGTTGCACGCTTTCAGGACGACCTGCTGCTCGTCATGCGGGTGTATTTCGAGAAGCCGCGCACCACGGTCGGCTGGAAAGGGCTGATCAACGACCCGCGCCTGGACAACAGCTTCCGCATCAACGAGGGGCTGCGACTGGCGCGCGGCCTGCTGCTCGAAATCAACGACATGGGACTGCCCTGCGCCACCGAGTTCCTGGACACGATCACGCCGCAGTACACGGCCGACCTGATCGCCTGGGGAGCGATCGGCGCCCGCACGACCGAATCGCAGGTGCACCGGGAACTGGCCTCCGGCCTGTCGTGCCCGGTCGGTTTCAAGAACGGCACCGACGGCAACATCCGCATCGCCATCGACGCAATCCGCGCCGCGCAGTCACCGCATCACTTCCTGTCGGTCACCAAGGCCGGCCATTCGGCCATCGTCTCGACCGGCGGCAACGAGGATTGCCACGTCATCCTGCGCGGTGGCCGGGAACCGAACCATGACGCAGCCCATGTCGAGGCCGCGTGCCGGGAGATTGCCTCGGCCGGCCTGGCGGCACGCCTGATGGTCGACGCCTCGCATGCCAACAGCAACAAGCGCTTCAAGCAGCAGATCGAGGTGGCGCGCGACGTCGCCAGCCAAGTCGCGGCGGGTGACGAGCGAATCATCGGCCTGATGCTGGAGTCCCACCTCGTCGAAGGGCGGCAGGACCTGGTGCCGGGACAGCCGCTCGAATACGGCAGGAGCATCACCGATGCCTGCCTTGGATGGGAGGATTCGCTGGCCGTCCTCGAGATTCTGGCCAAGAGCGTCCGCGACCGGCGGCTGGTCGGAGCCGCGCAGTAGTCGAACGGCGCCGGCAGGCGGCTGGCATCGGGCCAGCGCCTGGCAGCGGCACAATGCGGAAGGAGAGGCGGAGATCGCCGCCGGAAGCGGCTGGCGCGGTGCTTCGTGCCGCGCCGAAGGCAGCCCCTAGCGGAGCTTCATTTCCTTGTACATCACGTGCTTGCGGGCTTTCGGATCGTACTTCTTGATCTCCATTTTGCCCGGCATGGTCTTCTTGTTCTTGGTCGTGGTGTAGAAGTGTCCGGTACCGGCCGTGGACTCGAGTTTGATCTTGTCGCGCATGCCCGTTCTCCCCCTCAGATCTCGCCGCGCGCGCGCAATTCGGCGAGCACGACGTCGATACCGTTCTTGTCAATGGTCCGCAAACCGGCATTCGATACGCGCAGACGCACCCAGCGCTTCTCGCTCTCGATCCAGAAGCGGCGATACTGCAGATTCGGCAGGAAGCGGCGCTTCGTTCTATTGTTGGCGTGGGAAACGTTGTTCCCCGCCATCGGGCCTTTGCCCGTCACCTGGCAAACACGCGCCATGATCGTTGCTCCAATTGTTTCAGGAAGAAAGCCCGCGATTCTAGCCGATGCAGGCAGTTGTTTTCAAGCCATTTCCACCGCGCCCTGCTAGAGGAGCCCGCGTTCGGCAAAGGACAGCGGCGCGGCCTGCGCCGCGACGATGAAATGATCGAGCACCCGCACCTCGACGAGCGCCAGCACCTGCTTCAACTCGCTGGTCAACAACTCGTCGGCGCGCGACGGTTCGGCGACGCCGGACGGGTGGTTGTGCGCCAGCACCACGGCTGCCGCATTGTGCCACAACGCCCGCTTGACGACCTCGCGCGGATAGACACTGGTCTGCGTCAGCGTGCCACGGAACAGTTCTTCAGCGGCGATCAGCCGATTCTGTGCGTCCAGCCAGAGGGCCACGAACACCTCGTGCTCGAGGCCGGAAAAATGCAGCCGCAGATAGTCACGCACGGCACCGGGCGAGGCAAAGGTGCTGCGCTGCTTCATCTCCTCGGCCAGCGCCCGCCGCGCCATCTCGAGGACGGCCTGCAACTGGGCATACTTCGCCGGCCCCATCCCGCGCACCTCGGAGAACTCGTTGCGGCCGGCGGCGAAGAGGTCGGTCAGGCTACCGAAACGACCGATCAGGTCCCGCGCCAGGTCGACGGCGCTCCTTCCCCGGCTGCCAACACGCAGGAAGATCGCCAGCAACTCCGCATCGGAGAGCGACGCGGCGCCACGGGCGAGCAGGCGCTCGCGTGGTCGCTCGTCCTCCGGCCAATCGGTGATCGCCATCTCCGCCCCCCCTCCCGTGCCGCCTCGGTGGCTGCCATTGTAGCGGTGTCGCCCATGCTGGTGAAGGTGTCGTGGCCGCCGCTGGACGGCGGCGGCGGCCGCCCGCGCCCCCGGCATCTCAAGTAGAATGTGCCGCCTGGGACTGTGAACGGGTAGACGGGCTTTGCGCATGGAACTGGCTGGAAAACGCATCCTTCTCGGCATCACGGGCGGCATCGCCGCCTACAAGGGGGCCGAACTCCTCCGCCTGCTGACCCGCGAAGGCGCATCGGTGCAGGTGGTGATGAGCGCAGCCGCCACACGCTTCGTCACGCCGGTCACCTTTCAGGCACTTTCCGGGCAGCCGGTATTCAGCGACCAGTGGGATCCACGGGTGGCGAACAACATGGCGCACATCGACCTGTCCCGTGCCGCCGATGTCGTGCTCGTCGCCCCGGCCTCGGCCGACTTCATCGCCAAGGTGGCGAACGGACTCGCCGACGACCTGCTGACGACCCTGGTGCTCGCCCGCGACTGCCCGCTGCTGCTGGCACCGGCGATGAACCGGCAGATGTGGGAGAACCCGGCGACCACGCGCAACGTGGCGACGTTGCGCGCCGACGGCGTCGCCATCCTCGGTCCGGGCTGTGGCGACCAGGCCTGCGGCGAGAGCGGCCTCGGCCGGATGCTCGAAGCGCAGGAGATCCTCGACGGACTGGTCGCCCACTTCCAGCCCCGTCTGCTGCCGGACGTCGACGTCCTCCTGACGGCCGGCCCGACCTTCGAGGCGATCGATCCGGTACGCGGCATCACCAACCTGTCGAGCGGCAGGATGGGTTACGCCATCGCGCGCGCAGCGCACGAGGCGGGTGCGCGGGTGACCCTGGTCTCCGGCCCGGTCCACCTGCCCTGCCCGACCGGTGTCAAGCGCATCGACGTCACCAGTGCGCGCGACATGCACACCGAGGTCATGACGCGTGTGACCCGGCACGAGGTCTTCATCGCCGTTGCCGCGGTGGCGGACTACCGCCCGGCGCGGACCATCACGCAGAAGATCAAGAAGGGCGCGCAGGCCGCACCACCGGCGATCGAGCTGGTGCTGAATCCGGACATTCTCGCCGACGTCGCCGCCCTGCCCGCTCCGCCGCTGTGCGTCGGTTTCGCTGCCGAGAGCGAGAACCTCGCCGTCTACGCCGAGCAGAAGCGCCGCAGCAAGGGCATTCCGCTCATCGTCGGCAACCTGATCCAGGACGGCTTTGGTGGCGACGACAACCGGCTGATCCTGTTCGACGACGACGGCCAGCACCCGCTGGCAGCAGCGTCCAAGCTCGTGCTCGCCCGGCAACTGGTGGCGCACATCGCCGGCCTGCTGGCGAAACGCGGATGAGCGGAAGCGACCTGCAGGTCGACATCAAACTGCTCGACGCGCGCCTGCGCGAGCAGCCGCCGCACTACGCGACACCCGGATCGGCCGGACTCGACCTGCGCGCCTGTATCGACCAGCCGCTCGTCATCGCGCCCGGCGAGACGCGCCTGATTCCGACCGGCATCGCGATCCACCTGGCTGATCCCGGACTGGCAGCGATGATCCTGCCGCGCTCGGGCCTCGGCCACCGTCATGGCATCGTGCTCGGCAATCTGGTCGGCCTGATCGACTCCGACTATCAGGGTGAGATCATGGTGTCGACCTGGAACCGCGGGCACGAACCCTTCACGCTGCGGCCGCTCGACCGATTGGCGCAACTGGTGGTGGTACCGGTGCTGCAGATGTCGTTCAACATCGTCGACGACTTCGCCGGCAGTGCCCGTGGTGATGCCGGTTTTGGCAGCACCGGGCACGCCTGAGAGCTGGTGAAGAGATCGGCGCGAGCAGGCCGAGATGCAAGGCGCAAGCGAGCCAACGACGAGGCATATCCGATCGATGGACGAGGAGTGAGCGAGTGGGCAACGCCGCGGATCGATCGCGCAGGGAGTTGCTTCACAACCTCTGCCGCCGCTGTGCGGCCAGGCACATGAGCACCGTCAGTCGCTGCGCCGTCGCAGCATCACGGCAGCGGCGGCGAGGAAGCCGATGAAGCACAGCCCCGACCAGTTGGCCATCGACAGGCCGAGCAGGATCCAGTCCTTGCTCGAGCAGAAACCGGTGGCGAGAAACATCTGTGGCCACAGGGCGCCAAACCAGTCGACGATCCGCTCGATCAGCGTCGGCTCGCCGAAACCACACTCCATCCCCTCCTGCGGCAGGTATTGCAGCCAGCTCTGATAGGCCGCGGTCGCCACGCCGCCGGCCGCCACCACGGCCAACAGGATGCTCGACACGCGGGCGGCAGCGGGCAACAGGGCGCCGACCAGCGCGAGCAAGGCGATCGACAGGAAGAGCAGGCGCTGGAAGATGCACAGCGGGCAGGGCTGCAGGCGCATGATCTCGCCGATCGCCCAGCCGGCCAGCGTCAGACCGATTGCCGCCGCGGCCAGCAGGAGCAGGGTCGTGCGCGGCGATCGCCCGACGAGCGTTGTCACCGCTCAGACCGGGGCATAGCTGCGCAGGCGCAGCGACAGTTCCCGCAACTGCCGCACACCCGAGTTCTCGGCCCGCTCACACCAGTCCTGCAGCGCCTTGAGGAGGGCCTCGGCGGAGACGTTCGACCGCTCCCAGAGCGCGCTCAGTTCATCGCGCATGGCGTATGCGGTCTGCAGCGCTCGGCTTTCGTCCAGCATCATTTCGAGCCTGCCGCGAGCTTCCTGCGGGATCGTCCGTGAATCGGCAGCGAGCCAGCGCTTCAGGCCGCGGAAGCGCCGGCCGTGCTGCAGTCGGGCAAGTTCCTCGCGATACACCTGCTTCAGCGAGCGGGCATACTGGGCCAGCAGGTCGTAGCGGTTGGCAATCACCGCCTGCAGGGTATTGGCGTCGACCACCGGCCGCAGGCCGCCCAGGCGCGGTCTGGGCGCGACCCGCTTGATCTCTGCCAGGCGAAGCGCTGCCAGCATGCGGATGTAGAGCCAGCCGACATCGAACTCGTACCACCGGATCGACAATCGGGCCGAGGTGGGAAAGGTGTGATGGTTGTTGTGCAGTTCCTCGCCGCCGATCAGGAGGCCCCAGGGGCTGATGTTGGTGCTCGCATCGGCCGGGCTGAAGTTGCGGTAGCCCCAGAAATGCCCGAGGCCGTTGATGACGCCGGCTGCCCAGAAGGGAATCCAGGCCATCTGGACCAGCCAGATCAGCGACCCGGCAGCAATGCCGAAGACCAGCACATCCACGGCCAGCATGATGGCGACGCCCAGTTTGTGCCACGGCGTATACAGATGCCTCTCGAGCCAGTCATCCGGTGTGCCGTGACCGTAACGCTGCAGGGTATCGCGCTTCCTGGCCTCCGCGACATAGAGGAAGACGCCGGTCCACAGGACGCGGTGGATGCCATGCACCTGCGGGCTGTGCGGATCATCCACCGTCTCGCAGCGGGCGTGATGCTTTCGGTGAACCGCCGCCCACTCCTTCGTCACCATGCCGGTGGTCAACCATAACCAGAGACGAAAGAAATGGGCCACCACGGGGTGCAACTCGAGCGCACGATGCGCCTGCTGCCGATGCAGGAAGACCGTCACCGCAACGATCGTGACATGGGTCAGGCCGAGGGTCATCAGGACGTAGCCCCACCAGGGCCAATCGACCATTCCAGCGTACATGCGAGACATTCCGGTTGGTTTGGGAAGCCGGCGATTCTAAGGCAATCGGGCGCCACCACCAAACGCCGGTGACGACGCGCTGCCGCGGTACCGGTCGCAGCGCCCGGCCGGCCACCGCGCAGCGGTGCTGCGCGTGGCAGACGTTTCTCACACGCGCACAAGCCGTTATCATTGAGCCATGAAGACACGAATCCTGCTCGTCGAGGATGATGCGCGCCTCGCCGACCTCACCGCCGAATACCTGCGCAAGAACGACTTCGAGGTGCTGATCGAGCCGCACGGCATGCGGGCCGAGACGCGCATCCTCGACGAGCGTCCCGACCTGGTGATTCTTGACGTGATGCTGCCGGGCAAGGACGGTTTCGAGGTCTGCCGCGCGGTGCGCTCGCAGTACGCCGGCGTGATCCTGATGCTCACCGCCCGCGACGAGGACTTCGATCAGATCCTCGGCCTCGAACTGGGCGCCGACGACTACATCGCCAAACCGGTCCAGCCACGCCTGCTGCTGGCACGCATCAAGGCGCTGCTGCGGCGCGCGCCGGCAACGCCCGGCAGCGGCGACGACGGCGACGGCGGCGGCGGCGAACCGGTCGAGCTGACTTTCGGCCGCTTTCGCATCAGCCAGGCGACCCGCAGCACCTCGCTCGGCGCCGACCGGATCGACCTGACGACCGCCGAGTTCGATCTGCTCTGGCTGCTCGCACGCCACGCCGGCAGCATCCTGTCGCGCGACGACCTGCTGCAGGAACTGCGCGGCATTGGTTTCGACGGTCTGGACCGCTCGATCGATGCCCGCATCTCACGCCTGCGCCGAAAGCTCGGCGACGACCCGGAGAACCCGACGCGAATCAAGACGGTGCGCGGCAAGGGCTACCTCTTCAGCAAGCATGACTGGCAATAGCGGCAACAACAAGCTGCTCGCCATCCTCGGAACTTACAAGCCGGCACCCTGGCGCGGCCGCTACAGCCTGTCACGGCTGTTCTTCAACTTCTACCTGCTGGTCATGGGTTCGTTCGTGGCCATCGCGATCTTTGCCGACTTCGTCATCTCGACCGCGGTGAAGGGAATCACCGACGACTACACCAGCCGCTTCATGCGCGGCACGGTGTTGCTGATCGAGGAAGAACTGTTCCGCCGACCACGCTCGGAATGGACGCGAACGATCAAGGCTCTCGACCAGAAGTTCGCCTATCGACTCGATATCGTCGACCGCTGGACGCTGACGCTGCCCCCGAAGGAGGCCGAGAAGCTCGACAGCGGCGAACTGGCGATCGACGTGCAGGGGGACATCATCTACCACCGCCTGAAGCAGACCCCGCAGATACTCGTCGTCGGACCGATATCCCCGGAGCGGAATCCGGAGTATCAGCGCGGCATGCCGCTCGACCTGCGCATCAGTCTGCTGACCTGGAGCCTGATCGGCGTCTGCCTGGCGATCGTCGTCTGGCTGTGGGTGCATCCCGTCTGGCGGGATCTCGAAGCGATGCGCCAGACCGCGCGTTCGCTCGGCGAAGGACTCTTCGCGGCACGCGCGCCGGCGATGCGCAGCAGCGCCTTCAGGCCGCTCGCCGAGACGCTGAACGGCATGGCCGAGCGCATCCAGCGCCTGATCGCCACGCAGAAGGAGCTGTCGAGCGCGATCTCGCACGAACTGCGGACACCGATCGCGCGTCTGCGCTTCGCGCTCGAGATGCTCGCCGCCACCGACGAGCGGGCTGAACGCGAACGCATGGCGGGAGCCATGGAAGCTGACCTCGATGAACTCGACGGACTCATCGACTCAAGCCTGACCTATGCCCGTTTCGAACGTGAGCAGCCCGATCTGCAGTTGACCGAGGTCGAGTTTGCTCCCTGGCTCGAGGCGCAGGTGGAGGCCGTCCGCGTCCTCGCACGCAAGCTCGATCTGCAGGTGGACAGCGCCACCCTGCCGCCGCTGCTGCACGTCGAACTCGATCGCAGGAGCATGCCCTACGCCATCGGCAACCTGCTGCGCAACGCGATCCGCTACGCCCGGGCCCGAGTCCGTGTCAGTGCCGAGACGGCCGATGGCGAGATCCGTGTGCATGTGGACGACGACGGCATCGGCATCCCGGTCGAAGAGCGCGATCGCGTCTTCTCGGCCTTCACCCGCCTCGACCGTTCGCGCGACCGCTCGACCGGTGGCTACGGCCTCGGCCTGGCGATCGCGCGACTGGTTCTGGAGCAGCACAACGGTCGCGCCAGCGCCGCCGAGTCGCCGCTCGGCGGCGCCCGTCTGACGCTGAGCTGGCCACTGTCACAGAACGTCACCGAAAGCTGACGCAATCACTGCAGACCCGGAAGACACCTGCCGACTATCATCCAGTCCTGTTGAATAAGCAATGAACCAGGAGACGAGATGAGCGAGTTCAAACTCAATTGCGAGCAATTCCTTGCTGCCACGCGGCAGCACTTTTTCTCTGCCGAGCCGGCGTCCGATGGGTCGCCGGAGTCTCGTGAAGACGATCCGGCCAGCCATTGCGGCCGCGCCGAGCATCGTTGTCATGGCGGCTGATGAGTACGCTGGCAGTGCCGTCGGAGCGGTTCCCGATCAGCGAAGGAGTCGGCCTGTTCGTCGGCATCGTCGCCTGGGATCTGCTCAGTGCCGGCGAGATGAACCTGCTCAAGTCAGCGCTGATCGCCGCCGCCGGTGCGCTGGCTTGGTACGCTGTCCGCTGCTGGCGAGCAACGGGCCGTGACAAACGGCACTGAGTCCGGTTCGATTGGTAGTCGCTGCATCCTGTCGTGTCTGTAGCTGTAGTCTGCGTGTTTCTGCTGTACTTGGTTGACCCTCCCTTCCGCCCGTCCGAACGACGGACTTTCGACCCGCGCCAACGTTGCGCGGGTTTTTTTTGCCCGTCCGCTGTGCCGACAGGAAGCGTTCAGTCGGCTACCGGCGGAGTCGCTGCCGGCGGAGTCGCTGCCGGCGGAGTCGCTGCCGGCGGACTGCCGATCAGCCGCACTTCACGCTGCGGAAAGGGGATCTCGATGCCGTTCTCGCGAAACGAGCGCCAGATCATGATGTTGATCGCCGAGCGAACGCCGCCGGTGCCTTCCTGCGGGTCGCCGATCCAGAAGCCAAGGTCGAGGTTGATGCCGCTGTCGGCAAAGGCCGTCAGCAGAACCTGCGGCGCCGGCTCGGGCAGCACCCGTGGCTGTGCCCGCGCCGCCTCGTTCATCAGCCGCATCGCCAGTTCCAGGTCCGTGCCATAGCTCACCTGCAGCGAGACGACGACGCGCACCTGCGAGTCACTGTATGACTCGTTGCGGATGATGTTGGAAACCAGGTACTCGTTCGGGATGATGACCTCGGTGCCGGTCAGCGTGCGCAGGACGGTGTAGCGGGCGGTGATCTGGCTTACCACCCCCGAGGTCGTGGCGTCGATCGCCACTAGGTGGCCGAGACGAATCGAGCGGTCGAGCAGGATGATGAAGCCGCTGACATAATTGCTGGCGATCTTCTGCAGACCGAGCCCGAGGCCGACGGCGAGTGCGCCGCTGAAGACCGACAGCGCGGTGATGTCGATGCCGACGATCGACAGCCCGAGCAGGAGCGCGATCACCGACAGGACGGCCTTGACCAGGCGGCCGAGGACGACGCGGATGTTCGAGTCCATCGCCTCGTTCGCCAGCAACCGCGCCTCGATCTCGCCCGACAGCCACAATGCCAGCAGCACCGTCACCACCACCGTCACCAGCCCGCTGAGCAACGTCCACAGGTCGAGCGTCTGCCTGCCGGCAGTGAAGCTCACCTGTTGCAGGAGGTCGATCATCGGACCGGCGAGACCGGTCAGGTGCAGAGCGAAACCGAGCCAGACGACGGTCGCAATCCAGCGCTCGGAGGTCGCCAGCCAGCCACTCGGCGAGAAGGCGTGGCGCAACAGATAGACCGCTGCCCGCACGAGCGCCATCGACAGCAGCAACGGCACCGCCAGGTCGAGCAGGCTGACCGGCCCGAGCTGCCAGTAGCGGAAGGCGCGCCGGACAACCACGACCAGCAGCAACGCCAGCAGCGGGAACGAAACACGCTTCAAGCTGCCGCTGCCGAAGGCGCGCAGGGCGCCGTAGGGCTCCGCCGCGACGGCGGCCGCGCGCCGCTGCCAGGTACGCGTCGCGCCCCAGGCGGCGAGCAGGCTGAGCGCGAGGGCAAACACCTGCCAGAGAAAGCCCGGATTGCGCAGATCGCGCCAGAGTTCCAGCAACAGGGCAAACATCTCCTTCTCGTTCATCGCCTCTCCAATACTGTCGCAAAAAAACCGTCGGTTGCATGCCGATGCGGCAGCAGTCGCAGCCGCTCGCCCGTATCCAGCGCAATGCCCTGCTGCTGCAGGATCAGCGCCGCCGGGCGGACGACGAACTGCGGGTTCTGCGCCAGAAACGCATCGACGACGCGGTCGTTCTCCGCTTCGAGCAAGCTGCAGGTGGCGTAAACCAGCCGTCCGCCCGGCTTCACCAGCTTGGCGGCGGCGGCGAGGATCGCCGCCTGCTTCGCCGCCAGCTCACCGACACTCGCCGGATTCTGTCGCCACTTGAGGTCGGGATTCCGCCGCAGCGTGCCAAGACCCGAGCACGGCGCATCGACCAGGACGCGATCAAGCTTGCCGGCCAGCCGGCCGACGCGCGGGTCGCGCTCGGAATCGATGCGCACCGGGTAGACGTTCGACAGGCCGGAACGTGCCAGGCGTGGCTTCAGCTTCGCCAGCCGGCGTTCGGCGACGTCGAAGGCATAGAGCCGCCCCTGCGAGCGCATCAGCGCCCCGAGCAGCAGCGTCTTGCCGCCGGCGCCGGCGCAGAAATCGGCGACCATCTGACCACGCCGGGGCTGCAGCAGAAAACCGAGCAACTGGCTGCCTTCGTCCTGCACCTCGATGCGGCCATCGACGAACAACGGATGCTTCGCCAGCGCCGGCTTGCCCGCCAGGCGTATTCCCAGGGGCGAATACGGGCAGGCAGTGGCTGCCAGACCACCCGCGAGCAGCTTCGCCAGCACCTCATCGCGCCCGTCCCGCAGCGGATTCACCCGCAGGTCGAGCGGCGCCGGCTGATTGAGCGCGGCTGCCAGCCGCTCGAGCTCATCGCCGGCGAAACCGGCAAGCAACTCGGCGTACAGCCAGTCGGGGAGATCGAGGCGCACGGCCGCCGGCAGATCCTCGATCCGCACCGCCTTTGCCTGCGCCAGCCATTTGCTCTCCGACTCGCTCAGGACCTCCGCCAATTGTCGCCGGTTCATTCCCTGTACGCAGGCGAGTGCCGCCAGAAGCAGGCGGCGCGAACTCAGGTCGTCGGCGCAACGTGCCGCCAGCGAACGCTGGCGCCGCAAGACCGCGAACACCAGTTCGGCAATGAAGCCGCGCTCGTCATGCCCCAGTTCGCGATGCTGCCGGAAGTAGGCGGCAACCACCTGGTCGGCGGCGGACGTCAGACGCAGCGATTCGGCGAGCAGCGTTTGCGCATGGTGAAACAACGATGGCGTCACGCGCATGCTCAGGGCTCCTCGCCGACTTCGATGGCAATGGCCACCTGCACATAGAGGTTGCCCCTGCGGTCCACATAACGAATCTTGACCGGCAACAGGCCTCGCTCGCGGGCCAGCCAGACTTCGGTCGACGCGGCGCCGGGAACCCGCAGGTGCATGCCGGTGAAACGCCCGGCGGGTGTCTCGACCTCCTCGTCGGGAAGGACCTCGAGTCTATGGCGCGCATGTTTCCGGCCAGTGACGACCGCCAGCTCCTGACCCGTCGCCAGGCCCCCAAGCAGGCCAAGCTGGTAATTCAGCGACAACAGATCCTGTGCTCCGGGGCTGAGCGTCTGCGCCGGCCGATCGGCGAAACGCACCTGCAGTTGCTGCCAGTCGAAGTCCGCCTGCTCGTTCCTTTCCCGCCCCGGTTGGCGCGTGACGAAGCGTTCCGGCTGCAAACCGGCTGCGGTCAGCCGGCCGACGCTTTCGACCTCCACCCGCAGCGGTCGGAAGAAGCCGATGAGGCCACTGGTCTCGGTGACCGCGGTGATGCGGTAGACCCCGTCCCCGGCCTGCCACGAGTGCACCGCGTGACCGATCTGGAAGCCCTGGTCGCCGCGATCGACACGATAGCGGATGACCCCGCGCCCCGGCAAGGAGGAAACGGCCAGGGCCGGGGCATCGGTTGCCGGGCCGGCATCCGGCTCCATCGCGCCGGGCTCGGCCATCGCCTCGGCTGCGCCATCGCCTTCTGCCGCAGCCGCCACCGCTGGCGGCGGTGCCGGCGCTTCGGTTGACGCATCAGCCGTGCTCAGCCGCGTCGACTCCGGCGGCCCGCCCGACGTTGCCAGCGGTCGTCTCTTGCGCGCAGGCGGTGGTGGCACTGCGCGTGGCGTTGCCGGTGCCGTGGCGCGCACGGGCGGCGTCGCGACCTGCGGCTTCAATTCGGCCGACAGCGGTGGCGGCTCCACGGGAAAGGACAGATCGACCTCCGGCACGAACAGTACGACAGTATGCAGACCAAGCGATGCGGCAAGCGCCAGGATCAGCAGCGCGGGCATGGATCGGGCTGCGGCGCGATCAGGACGCCGGCGCCAGCCGGCGGCGCTTCGAGCAGCACGCGGCCGTCCTGCAGGCGCAGCCGTCCCTCGGCAAACCAGCGCACGGCCTGCGGATAGATGACGTGCTCCTGCGCCAGGACGCGCGCCGCCAGCAGCGCCTCATCGTCGCCATCGATCACCGGCACAGCGGCCTGGATGATGACCGGCCCGTGGTCGAGATCGGCAGTGACGAAATGCACCGTGCAACCGTGAATCCTGACCCCCTCGGACAGCGCGCGCAGATGCGTGTGCAGACCCGGAAAGGCCGGCAGCAGCGACGGATGGATATTGATCAGGCGACCGGCGAAGCGACGCACGAAGGCAGCACCGAGAATGCGCATGAATCCGGCGAGAACGACGAGGTCGGGCGAGAAGGTCTCGATCGCCTCCGCGAGCGCCGAGTCGAACTCCTCGCGCTCGGCAAACGAGCGATGATCGACGACACGCGTCGGTACGCCACGCGCCGCTGCAGTCAGCAGGCCCTGTGCGTCGGGACGGTTGGCGATGACACCGACGACCGTCGCCCGCAGCGCGCCGGACTCCGCCGCCGCCAGCAGCGAAGCCATGTTGCTGCCGCGGCCGGAGATGAGGATGACGACCCGGCTCATCTACCCTCCCCTGCCGGCAACCACAGCCGCCGCCGGTGCAGGCCGCAGCAGCGGTCGAGGCAACGGCTGCTCGCGCACACGGCAAGCGGCCGCGGCTTCACTGGGCAGCGCTGCGCCATGCCTCAGGCCCGCCGATGCTGCAGCCAGCCAACGACCACCGGCACCAGCGAGATGGCGATGATCGCCAGGATCACCAGCGACAGGTTCTTCTGAATCCAGGGCAGGTTGCCGAACCAGTAACCCGCGAGTGTCAGCGAGCCGACCCAGCCCAGCCCACCGACCAGATTGAAGAAGGTGAAGCGGGAATAGCTCATCGCAGCGATGCCGGCGACGAAGGGCGCAAAGGTGCGAAACAGCGGCAGGAAGCGTGAAATGACCAGTGTCTTGCCGCCGTGCTTCTCGTAGAAGGCGTGCGTCTTCTCGAGCGCCGCCTTGTTGAAGAAGCGCGACTGCTCCCACTGAAACACCCGCGGCCCGAGGAAACGACCAATCTGGTAGTTCACCATGTTGCCGAGCACTGCCGCCACGCCGAGGACGGCAAGCAGGACGACGATGTCCATGCCGCCCAGTGCAGCCAGGGCGCCGGCAACGAAGAGCAGCGAGTCGCCAGGCAGGAAGGGGGTGACGACGAAGCCGGTCTCGCTGAAGATGATGACGAAGAGGATGGCGTAGATCCACTGCCCGTACTGCTGTACCAGCACCGCCAGGTGCTTGTCGAGGTGCAGGATGATGTCGATGAAGCTGGCGAGATATTCCATCGGCGGCACGGTGTGGGCTGTCGGCAAGCCGCGATTCTACCGGAAGCCGCGCCGGTATAATCCGGCGATGCCCGAAACAGCGCGAATCCATCTCCTGCCCGACCTGCTGATCAGCCAGATCGCCGCTGGCGAGGTGGTCGACCGGCCGGCCTCGGTGCTCAAGGAACTGCTCGAGAATGCCCTCGATGCAGGCAGCTCGTCGATCCAGGTCCAGCTCGAGGAAGGCGGCGTCAAGCTGATCCGGGTCAGTGACGACGGCAGCGGCATTGCCGCCGACGAACTGCCACTGGCGCTCTTGCGCCACGCGACATCGAAGATCTCCTCGCTCGACGACCTCGAACGTGTCGGCACACTGGGCTTCCGCGGTGAGGCGCTGGCTTCGGTCGCTGCCGTCGCCCGCGTGACGCTGACGACGCGGGCGAGGGGCGGTGACGGGGCGGCGCAGCCGCATGCCTGGCGACTCACCGGCGGGAGCGGCGCGACGCCTGAACCGGCCGCTCTCGCCGCCGGCACCGTGGTCGAGATGCGCGATCTCTACTACAACACGCCGGCGCGACGGAAGTTCCTCAAGTCCGAGAGTACCGAGTTCGCGCATTGCTCCGAAACCCTGCGACGCATCGCGCTGGCGCATCCGGAAGTGGCGTTCACCCTGGCCCACAACGGCCGCGTCAGCCTGCACCTGGCGCGCAGCGATGCGCGCGGGCGGGCCGGTGCGATCCTCGGCGAGGAGTTTCTCGCCGAGTCGCGCTGCGTCGATGCCACCAGCGGGCCGCTCCGCCTCGCCGGCTACTGTGCCTTGCCGGCCTACTCACGCGCCCGCGGCGACGCCCAGTACTGTTACGTCAATGGCCGTTTCGTACGCGACCGGCTGCTCGCACACGCGTTGCGCGAGGCCTATCAGGATCTGCTGCACGGCAGCCGCTACCCGGCCTACTGCCTGTTCCTCGAACTCGACCCGGCGACCGTCGACGTCAACGTGCACCCGCAGAAGACCGAGGTCCGCTTTCGTGACTCGCGGGCGATCCACCAGTTCGTCTTCCACGCCGTGCAACGCTGCCTCGCCGGACCTCTGGCAGCGACGGCAACGGCCGCCGCGCAGGCGGTCGCGACACCGGGTGACATCGCCTCGCCGTTGCCGACGCCGCCGGCAGCGGCCGGTGTTCGTGGTCAGCCAGATCGGAAGAGCACACGTCTGAACTCCAGTCACCTTGTAATCTC
>ERZ761603.836-NODE-836-length-24668-cov-17.206111_pt1 | contig 24668 bp, 26 predicted proteins | sample MGYA00511879_ERZ761603 | MGnify/ENA primary metagenome ERZ761603 (study PRJEB28899, sample SAMN02850040) | bioreactor sludge metagenome | biome: EBPR Sludge; feature: EBPR Bioreactor; material: flocular biomat | place: Australia: Thorneside Wastwater Treatment... | reverse complement strand
GAAAAAACAGAGGCTTGGCGCCTCGATCGCAGTTGCGAGCGCTCGGAACTTCAGTTTAATCCTTGAACCGAAGCGCCGTCTGTGCCACATTTCGCGTCTTGTGCACGCCTATTCGGTCCGCTGAGCCGCCATCTGCAGCCCGTCGAAAGACCAACGATCAAGCGCAGCAAAAACAGGGAGAGAACATGAAATACGTGATTTGGGTACTCTGGCCGGCGTTCATCGCCGCCGGAATCGCCGAAACGATCTTCTTTACGATGATCGACCCGGAGCAGTTGTACCTCTTCGGACAACGCGTCGAGTGGTCGGTAACCGCCACCTACTCGACGGGTTTTCTGCTTTTCTGGCTGGTCTGCATCGGCTCAAGCCTGATGACCTATCTGATGATGCCCAAAGACGCCAAGGAGGCGCTGATGAAAGCGGCCGGCGAGCGTGACGACCTCGCACGACCGAAGCGCCGGGAGCCAGGCAACGTCCATCGCTAAGTCGGTCGCTAAATCAAAGACAAACCGCTCTCCAGGTCGTTCTGCAGGTCGACGACTGCTTCGAGACCGACGGCAATACGCAGCAAATCCTCACTGACGCCAGCCGCCGCCCGCTGCTCTGGCGTGATACGGCCGTGTGTCGTCGAGGCCGGATGGGTGAGCGTGGTCTTGGTATCGCCGAGGTTGGCGGTGATCGACAGCAGACGACAGCTATCGACCACTTTCCAGGCTTCCTGGCGCGCGCCCTTGACGGTGAAGGAAACGATCGCTCCACCGCTTTTCTGCTGCCGACAGGCCAGCTCGAACTGTGGATGCGAAGGCAGGCCAGGATAGTAGACACGCGCCACCCGCGGGTGCTGCTCCAGCCACTGCGCGAGTTGCAACGCTTTCGCCGACTGTGCCTGCATACGAATCTGTAGCGTCTCCAGGCCTTTCAGCAGCACCCAGGCGTTGAAGGCCGAAAGCGTCGGGCCAGCAGTGCGCAGGAACTTGAACACCTCGTCGGTCAGTACTTTCGGCCCGGCAACGGCGCCACCGAGCACCCTGCCCTGACCGTCGAGATATTTGGTCGCCGAATGCAGCACCAGATCGGCGCCGAGATCGAGCGGCCGCTGCAGGATCGGCGTGCAGAAGCAGTTATCGACCACCACCAGCACGCCTCTGCTGCGCGCTATGCTGACCAGCGCGACGATATCGGCGATGGCGGTCAGCGGATTGGACGGCGTTTCCAGAAACAGGAGCCTGGTTTCCGGCCGCAAGGCTGCTTCCCAGGCAGTGACGTCGGTCTGCGAGACAAAGCTGGTCTGAATCCCGAAGCGCGGCATGATGGTGCCGAGCATCTGTTGCGTCGCGCCAAACAAGCCCGTCGACGCGACAATGTGGTCGCCGCTGCTGCACAGGGCCATCACCAGCGAGAGAATCGCCGACATTCCCGAGGCCGTCGCCACACAGGCCTCGGCGCCTTCCAGCGCCGCGAGACGGTCCTGAAATGCGCTCACCGTCGGATTGGTGAATCGCGAGTAGACGTTGCCTTCTTCCTCACCCGAAAAACGGGCGGCTGCCTGAGCGGCACTGTCGAAGACGAAACTCGAGGTCAGGTAAAGCGCCTCGCTGTGCTCGTTGAACTGGCTGCGTTCCTGACCAGCGCGCACGGCCAGCGTCTCCAGGGAATAGCCGCGAGTGCTGCCGGTCGGTTCCATTGCGTCCATGGCCTCTATCTTCAATCTACGGACATCAGGTTCAACTGCAACTGATTCGACGACCAGAGCTCGTCCCGCGCGGCCGCGCCGTAGCCTTCGCGCGCCAGTTCGATGGCATTCAGATATTCCGGGCTGACATCGCCGGTAATATAGGAGCCGTCGAAGCACGAGGTGTCAAAGCTGCATAGCGAAGGCTTCAGTTCGCGAATCGACGCCTTCAACGCGTTGAGGTCCTGATAGACCAGCGCGTCGGCACCGATTTCACGGGCGATCTCCTCGCCGCTGCGCCCGGTGGCGATCAGCTCGCTGCGCGTCGGCATATCGATTCCATAAACGTTCGGGTAGCGCACCGGCGGCGAAGCGGAGGCGAAGTAAACCTTCAGCGCACCCGCGGCGCGTGCCATCTCGACGATCTCGCGACTGGTCGTGCCACGTACGATCGAATCATCGACCAGCAACACGCGCTTGCCCTTGAACTCCTGGGCAACGGTATTTAGTTTCTGGCGCACCGAACGTTTGCGCGTCGCCTGACCCGGCATGATGAAGGTACGACCGATATAGCGATTCTTGACGAAACCCTCGCGGTAGGGAACGTTGATACGCTGCGCGAGCTGCATTGCCGACGGGCGACTGGAGTCCGGGATCGGGATGACCACGTCGATCTCCTCCACCGGAATATGCTTCACCAGTTTGTCGGCCAGATGCTCGCCCATGTGCAGCCGCGCTTCATACACCGAAACGCCGTCGATCACCGAGTCCGGGCGCGCCAGATAGACGAACTCGAAAATACACGGCGCAAGCGCTGAATTGCGCGCGCATTGCCGTTGATGCATGCGGTGTTCGAGGTCGATGAAGATGGCCTCGCCCGGATCGACGTCGCGCAGCACTTTGAATCCCAGGGTGTCGAGCGCCACCGATTCGGAAGCAAACAGATACTCGGTGCCCTCGGGCGTCTCGTTGGTGCCGAAGACCAGCGGACGAATGCCGAACGGGTCGCGGAAAGCGAGCATGCCGTAGCCGGCGATCATCGCCACCACCGCATAGGCGCCTCGGCAACGCCGATGCACCGCCGACACCGCACCAAAAATGGTATCGAGATCGAGACGATAGCCCTTGGCGGTGGCCTGCAATTCGTGCGCCAGTGCGTTGAGCAGCACTTCCGAATCGGAGTGCGTGTTGATGTGCCGCAGATCCTGCCGGAACATCTCCTCCTTGAGCTCTTCGGTGTTGGTCAGGTTGCCGTTGTGCCCGAGAACGATCCCGAACGGCGAATTGACATAAAAGGGTTGCGACAGCGAGGAATCGAACGCCGAACCAGCCGTCGGGTAACGGCAATGCGCGATTCCCATGTTGCCCGGCAGCGCACGCATGTTGCGCGTGCGAAAGACATCGCGCACCAGCCCGGAACCCTTGTGCATGTGGAAGGCGTCATTCTCCACCGTGGCGATGCCGGCCGCATCCTGGCCGCGATGCTGCAGGACCATCAAACCATCATAAAGCAACTGGTTTACCGGTGTCGTGGCAACCGCTCCAAGAATCCCGCACATAGTCTTTTCTTTCCTAGCCGAACCTGATTCGTTTAGTCACTTCCGATGGCAACCATGGCTTGCTGGCCAGGACTGCCGTTTCAAGCGGCGCCGAAAAATACGCCTCGCTCCACCACTTCTCACTGGGTAGCGACGTCATGCCGCCGACGGCCACCAGGACCAGGACGATCAGCAGGCCACGCGCAGCACCAAAAATGATTCCCAACAGGCGATCGGTGAGGGTCATGCCCAGCGCCTTGAGCAGGCTACGCACGGCCAGACGCAGCAGCGCCATCACCACCAGTACGGCGACGAAAATGGTCACCCAGCCAGCGACCAGTCGCAGTGCCGGGTCGGCAATCGACGTAAAGCCCTCGGCGACCAGAGAGCCCCACCAGCGGGCGGCAAAGAAGGCGAGAACCCACGCCACCAGGGCGATGATCTCGCCGACGACGCCCCGCCACATGCCAAGCACCAGGGACACCACGACGACAAACAGCACGACATAGTCAAAAACGGTCATGAGCGGCCGGCGACGACTCCGCCAACGCCAATCTTCTTGAGCTTGTCGAGGGCCTTTTCAGCCGCCTCGCGATTCGGAAAGGGGCCGGCGCGCACACGGGTTCTTTTCCCGGCCGGTGAATTGAGGATTTCGGTATAGGTGGGAACGCCGCTGCGATCGATTCTGGCGAGCAGCTTCTTGACGTTGGCAGGATCGGCGAAAGCGCCGACCAGAATGACGTACTGGCCATCTGACGCGACCGGTGGCGGTGGCGGCGGTGGCGGTGGCGGCGGATCGGGTTTCTTGACGATGGCCGGAGCAGGCGGTGATGGCGGCTGTTCGGCTTTTTTCGGCGGCGACTTCGCGGCGGGCTCGACCGCTTTCGTTTTCGCGCGTTCCTCTTCCGCCTTCTCGGCAGGCTCTGCTACCGACGCCGCGCCTTCTGGCGCTTCCTGCTCTCCGCCACCACCTGCAGCGACGGCGGCCGGAGACGAGCGAGCAGCAAGTTCCGCAGGGTCGAACGGCTGCTGTTCCTGACCCGGGATGCGGATCTGGATGTCCTGCACCGGCTGCTTCGGCTCTTCGTCCATGACCATCGGCAAGACTACCGCGGCCAGTCCGGCGATCGCCACTGCACCAACCAGGCGGCGACGCGCCTTCTTCTTGAGGTGTAACTGCGGGTCGGATGATTCAGTCATCTGCATCGTGGAATCCACTGCCGTCGCTTCGATCAGCGACCGTTCTGCAGGCTGCGCATGACGGCCGCGACCGTGTAGAACGATCCAAAGACGGCGATTCTATCATTTTCACCGGCCAGCTTGGCAGAACGCGCATAGGCTTGCGCAGGTGAGGCCAGGCATTCGATTTCACCGCCCAGCGCCGCCGCCGTCACCACCGCCGCCAGGGTGGCAGCCGAGGCACCACGTGGCACGTCGAGATCGGCCAACAGCCAGCAATCGATCTTGCCGGCCAGCGGTGCCAGCGAGCCGGCGATATCCTTGTCGGCAAGCATGCCGACCACCGCCAGGGTCCTGGCAAAAAAGCCCATGCCGGCAAGGTTGTCCGCCAGTTCGCCTAACGCCTGCGGATTGTGCGCGACATCGAGGATGATGGCCGGGCGGCCAGGAAGGACCTGAAAGCGCCCGGGCAATTGCAGCTCGATTAGCCCACGCCGCACCGCGCTCATCGAGACCGGCAAGCCGGCCTTGAGGCATTCGACGGCGGCGAGCGCAGCGCAAGCATTGCGCAGCTGGCAACGGCCACGCAATCCAGGATTGGCCAAGCCGCCTCGCCGCAGGCCGCCACGCCCCCAGAAAGTCCACTGGGTCTGGTCCCCGAAGTAACCGAAGTCGTGGCCCAGCAGTTGCAGATCGGCATCGACAGCGAGCGCCTGCGCGATCAGCGCTGCGGGGGGATCGGGATCGGCGCACAGCGCTGGCTTGCCGGCACGAAAAATTCCGGCCTTCTCGAAGCCGATCGCTTCGCGCGTCGGGCCCAGCCATTCCGTGTGATCAAGGGCAATGCTGGTGACCACCGCGCAATCAGGATCGTAGGCGTTGACCGCATCCAGCCGGCCGCCGAGGCCGACTTCGAGAATCAGGACCTCCACCTCCTGCGCAAGAAACACTTCCAGTGCCGCCAGCGTGCCGAACTCGAAGTAAGTGAGCGCGACCTCGGCGCAGCTCTTTCGCGCCTCCTCGACCTTGGCAAAGGCCGCGCACAACAGTTCGTCGCTTACCGGCAGCCCATCGATGCGCACCCGCTCGTTGTAGCGAAGTAGATGCGGCGACGAATAACAGCCGACGCGATAGCCAGCAAAGGTATAGATGGCTTCCAGGTAGGCGCAGGTGGAGCCCTTGCCGTTGGTTCCCGCGACCGTGATCAGCGGGCAGCGCAACTGCTGACGCAGCGCCTCCTTGACCAGCAGCACACGTTCCAGCCCGAGCTCGATTCCCGCCTGGCCCCTGGGGTGAAGGTCTTCGAGGTAGGCCAGCCAGGCCGCCAGAGAGGCGGGCGCGAGCGCACCAGAGGCTGTCGCCGGCGACCCGCCGCCCTGCTGCCCGCTCATGCCACGATCCGCATTTTGCTCACTGCACGGCGGGCCGCCTCAGCAACAGGGCCAGCAAGGCGGCGACCCGGTCCTTGATCTCGCGGCGGTCGACGATCATGTCGATAGCCCCCTTTTCGAGCAGGAATTCGGAGCGCTGGAAACCCTCCGGGAGGGTTTCGCGGACCGTCTGCTCGATCACCCGCGGGCCGGCAAAACCGATCAGCGCCCCAGGTTCGGCAATCACCACATCGCCAATAAAAGCGAAGGACGCCGAAACTCCGCCCATCGTCGGGTCGCTGAGAATCGAGATGAACGGCAGCTTGGCCTGCGAAAGAAGGGTCAGGACGGCGGTCACCTTGGCCATCTGCATCAGCGAGAAAAGACCTTCCTGCATGCGTGCGCCGCCCGACGCAGAGATACAGATGAAAGGCAGGCGCTGCTCGACAGCGCTGCGCACCCCGCGCACGAAGCGCTCGCCCAAGACCGAGCCCATCGAACCGCCCATGAAGTCGAACTCGAAAACGGCAACAACAACCGGCAGAGTCTTGATCGTCCCCTGCATGACGACCAGGGCCTCGGTTTCGCCGGTGTCGGTGGTCGCCGCCTGCAAACGCTCGGGATAACGGCGGCTGTCCTTGAAGTTCAGCGAATCGACCGGCAAGACATCGTCACCGATCTCGACGCGCCCATCCTCATCGAGCAGCATTTCAATTCGCGCCCGCGCATTGACACGCATATGGTGAGCGCACTTCGGGCAAACGTGGCAGTTGCTCACCAGGTCGGTGGCGTAGAGCACCGCCTCACAGCTCGGGCATTTGCTCCACAGACCCTCCGGTAACGCCGATTTGCGCGCCGAACCTGCGCCGCTCCTCTTGATCTTCGGTGGTAACAGCTTGCTCAACCAGCTCATGGCATTCCTCGCGACGGATTCGTTGCGGCATCTATGCCCTGACGAAGTTCTGCGACCAGGGCACGTACTTTCTCACAGGCTTCGTCGGGGGACGAGCGTTCGAGTTCTTCGATGATTCGACTACCGACCACCACCGCATCGGCATGTGCGGCGACCGCCGCGGCGGTCGCCGCGTCGCGGATCCCGAAACCGACGCCGACTGGCACCCCGGTGCGCGCCCGAATCTCCGGGATGCGGGCCGCGACCGCCGCGACATCAAGGGCTGCCGAGCCGGTCACCCCTTTCAGCGACACGTAATAGATGTACCCGCTGGCCAGCGCACCCACCTGCGCCATACGCGCCTCGCTGGAAGTCGGCGCCAACAGGAAAATCGGATCGAGGGCGTGTCGGTGCAAGGTCTGCGCGAAAACGCTCGCTTCCTCCGGTGGGTAGTCGACCACCAGCACGCCGTCCACCCCGGCGTCGAAAGATGCAGCGGCAAAAGCCTCGACGCCCATGGCCTCGATCGGATTGGCATAGCCCATCAGGACGATCGGCGTGTCGTTGTTGTCGGCACGAAAATTGGCCACCATCTCGAGCACTTTGCGCAAGCTGACACCCTTGGCCAGAGCCCGCTCCGAAGCGCGCTGGATGGTCGGCCCGTCAGCCATCGGATCGGAGAACGGCACGCCCAGTTCGATGATGTCGGCACCGGCCAGAACCATGGCGTGCAGCAGGGGAACGGTCAGCGCCGGATCCGGATCGCCGGCGGTGATGAACGGGATCAGCGCCTTGCGCCCCTGCGCTTGCAGGCGCTCGAATACAGCCTCAATTTTCGACATGGTCAGAGTTTGATGCCCGATTTATCGGCGACGGTGTGCATATCCTTATCACCACGGCCGGAAAGGTTGACCAGCAGGATCTTGTCCTTTGGCAGGGTCGGTGCCAGCTTGCTGGCGTAGGCCAGGGCGTGGCTTGATTCGAGTGCCGGGATGATGCCTTCGAGACGGCACAGGTCGTGAAAAGCCTGCAGCGCCTCGGCGTCGTCGATGCTAACGTACTCGGCGCGGCCACAATCCTTGAGCCAGGCGTGCTCCGGGCCAACGCCAGGATAGTCGAGACCGGCCGAAATCGAGTGCGTCTCGATGATCTGACCATTCTCATCCTGCAACAGATAGGTCCGGTTGCCATGCAGAACGCCGGGACGACCGGCGGTCAGCGAAGCGGCATGCTGCCCGGTGGCGATCCCAGCGCCCGCTGCTTCGACACCGATCAGACGCACCCCGGCAACCGGGATATAGGGATGAAAGATGCCCATCGCATTGGAGCCACCACCGACGCAGGCAATCACCGCATCCGGCTGGCGGCCGCACTGCTCCAGCATCTGGGCAATCGCTTCACGACCGATAATCGCTTGGAAGTCGCGCACCATCATCGGATAAGGGTGCGGACCGGCCACCGTACCGATAATGTAGAAAGTGTCGGAAACCTGTGCCACCCAGTCGCGCATCGCTTCATTGAGCGCGTCCTTGAGAGTTCGCGAGCCGCTATTGACCGGCACCACCGTCGCCCCGAGCAGCTTCATGCGGTAGACATTCGCCATCTGCCGCTGGATGTCGTCTGCACCCATGTAGACCACGCACTCCATGCCATAGCGCGCAGCCACGGTGGCAGTCGCGACGCCGTGCTGACCAGCGCCGGTTTCGGCGATGACGCGGGCCTTGCGCATGCGCCGGGCGAGCAGCGCCTGGCCAATGCAGTTGTTGATCTTGTGCGCCCCGGTGTGGTTCAGGTCTTCACGCTTCAGATAAATCTGCGCGCCGCCAAGCAGTTGCGACCAACGCCGGGCGTGATAGACAGGACTCGGTCGGCCGACGTAGTGCCGCAGTTCGTAGTCGAATTCGGCGAGGAATTGCGGATCGCGCTGCGCGCTGGCGTAGGCTTCCTTCAGTTCGTCGAGTGCGCCGATCAGGGTTTCAGCGACAAAGACACCCCCGTACTGGCCGAAATGGCCCGTAGTGTCCGGCAAATCGTAAACATCAACGGCCATCAACAATCTCCTTGCAGCGGCTTGCAAAACCTGCACAGCATCAAACGGCCCGTCCCGTCGCCCTCAGCGCGGCTGCAAAGGCACGGATCTTTGCGCCATCCTTGATTCCCTTGTTCGCCTCGACGCCCGACGAGACATCCACCGCTGCCGGGCGTACCCGGCGTACCGCCGCGGCGACATTGCCCGCATCCAGGCCACCCGAGAGGATCAGCGGCTTGCCCAGGGAGTCCGGCACCAGCGACCAGTCAAAAACCTTGCCACCGCCGCCGTAGCCTTCAACGAAAGCATCGAGCAGGATGGCCTGCGCCGACGGGAAGCCAGCCGCGTATTGTATCAAATCCATTCCCGCCCTGACGCGCGCTGCCTTGATGTACGGCCGCTCGAACTGCCGGCAATACGCTTCGTCCTCGTCACCATGGAATTGCAGCAGATGAATCGGCAGCGCGGCCAGCGTCGCGCGCACCTGCGCCGCTTCGGCATTGACGAAGAGTCCGACGATGCTGATGAAGGGCGGCACGACAGCAGCCAGCGCGGCCGCCGTCGGCAGATCGACGAAGCGCGGGCTCGGCGGGTAGAAAACAAGCCCCAGCGCATCGGCACCGGCCTCGACGGCACACAGCAGATCCTCGCGGCGAGTCAGCCCGCAAATCTTGAGACGCGGAATCCTGGCCATCGCGGGCGGGCCACTCACGATCCGGGCCCGACGGGTAGCAGCAAGCTCTCTTCGGCGACTGGCAGGCCAAACTGCGCAGGGTAGCTGACCGCGGCCAGATATAGCCCGGCGGCCGCAAAAGTGGGCGCCGCCAGGCGGCGATCACGGGCTTTCAGCAGCTCGCCAATCCACGCCGGCGGGTGCTTGCCCTGACCGACATAGACCAGACTCCCGACCAGATTGCGCACCATGTGGTGCAGGAAGGCCGAGGCCTCGAAATCGAAGACGAGAAGCTCGCCGAGACGCATGATCTCCACCTTGTACATGAGTTTTATGGGTGAGTCGGCCTGGCACTCGGCAGCCCGAAAAGCCGAAAAGTCGCGTTCGCCGAGCAGCAGTTGGGCGCCCGCCTGCATCGCCGGCAGGTCGAGCGGATGGTGATACCAGCCCACCCTGCCCGACCAAAGCCCCGTGCGATGCGCCCGGTTGAGCAACAGATAGCGATAATGCCGGGCATAAGCCGAGGCACGGGCGTGGAAGTCATCGGCTACCGACTGCGCCCAGCGCACCGCGACCGCCGATGGCAGAAAGCTGTTGACCCCGCGCACCCAGGAATGCATCGGCCGATCAAGCGGCGTATCGAAGTGCACCACCTGCCCCTGCGCATGCACGCCGGCGTCCGTACGCCCAGCGCAAATCACCCGCACGGCCATGCCGGCAAACTGCAGCAAGGCATTCTGCAAGGCATCCTGGACGGTTCCGCCGCCGGGCTGTTTCTGCCAGCCGCGAAAACCGCTGCCATCGTATTCGACGGCCATGGCAATGCGCACGCCCTACACCTGCCGCCAACAAAAAGCGGCGACGAGGCCGGCGACGAGCAGCATCAGTAGCGGGTCGAACCACGAGAACCGCCGCTCGGCTAGCTCAAACACTTCATCACCGCCGTTGGCCGGCGCCTTGAGCAGGATCTGCCAGTCGCGCGGGGGTGGCAAGGTCTCGATGTGGCGCATGACCAGCAGCAGTCGCACGACGCTGCGGTCAGGATCGACACCACAGCCGCGCAACGGCTGCAGCAAGCGATGAGTGGCCACCAGCAATTCGGGCACAGCCATCCATTCCAGGAGAACAGCCACCGACCACAAGGCCAGCAGCAAACGCCCGCCATGGGTGCAGGCAGCAAGCAAACCCTCGCGAGTGGGCGCAAAGGCACCGTCCCAGGCAGGTTCGCCAGCCCCTCCCCAAGCGACAATGACGAATAGCGACAGGAACAGCCAGCGCGTCCGCCAGGCGAGGCGTACGGCCCGCTGCAGTGCGCCGAGGCCAAAAAACGGCAGCATGAGAAGCGTTACGAGCAGCTGCTGGCCATGCAGGCTCTGGCTTGCGGGCAGCAGCAGCAGCCAGACGACAAGGCGGGTGGTTGGATGCACGGCAGCGGCCCCGCTTTCGTGCCAAGGGATCGACCGGCCAAGCTGATGATCAACTGTCGAAACACCCTTGGCGGTGGAAGTCATGACCATGAGCGCGCCCACGGTCGCCATGGTCGTGAGCGGTCGATAGTTACGTTACTCGCGCAGCTCGCCGAGGATGGCCAGGGCCGCTTCACGCTGCGCGGCATCGCCATCCTTGATGACTTCCTGCAAGAGCTCACGCGCGCCTTCAAGATCGCCCATTTCCTGATATGCCTTGGCGAGGTCGATCTTGGTGGCCACCTCTTCACTGGAGCTGATATCGACGTCGTCGCTCAGTTCCATGTCCGAAGCATAGGTCGAATCGAGCGTGCTATCCGCCTGCGTCGCAGAGAAATCCGGGTTGACCAGCGTGTCTTCCTGATCCGCATCGAAACTCAAGTCGGCGGCGCCGGTCGGACCCGGCCGATCACCGGCTTGCCGCACGTCGGCGCGGGAACGCTCATCATCCTCATTGTCTTCGAGGTCCAGGTTGATCGATGCCATGTCGAACGATGGCTGCTGCATCCCCTCACCAAGGACAGTCGATTCGGTCAGCGTCACGTCGAATTCCAGTGCATCCGCGCCCGCCGCGACGATTTCGTGCTCCTCGTCTGAATCGAGCGACGAGCGCTCTTTTCTCTCGGCGGTCCGGTCAAGCGGCTCCGCGGGACCAAGATCGAACTCGAAGTCGAGACCCGAATCAGGCTGCGAAGAGGTCTCCTGCGAAGAAGCCTCCTGCGAACCGGGTGCGATGAGCATGGTCTCCTCGGGCATGCCGACCTCCTCCACCGGCGTTGGCGGAACATCGGGTTCGGCGTCGTCGAACTCGCTATCCCGCGATGCCTGTGCTTTCGGCAAGGATTCGGCCAGGTCGAAATCAAGCGCATCCCCTGCTGCGGGGTTCGGGAAGGAAAGCGTCGTCTCGAGAAAATCGTCGCTGGCCACCGTCGGTGTATCTGGCTTCACGCTGCCTAAGCCAAGATCAAAATCGAGGTCTGCCAGATCGCTCACGGCGCTCAGATTTGCTGCCGTGGCGTCAACATCCGCTGCGGTCGATTGCTCCTGCTCAGCCGGCTTGACCAGCGTATCTTCGTCCGGGAACTCCGCTGAGGCTGCAACTGGCGCATCCCTTTTGACGACCAGCGTCTTTTCGTAGGGCGACTCGACGGCCAGTCCTTTGTCGGCTGGCCGGTCAATGGCGATGGTTTTCTCGCGCGGGTCGCCGCCATCGTCTTCCAGCGCAGCGGAATCGATCGCCGCCGCAGGCTGCTCGACTTCCGCAGCCGAGCCGAACAGGGCATTTCTGGAATCAAGCTGTAAGCCCATGGCGGCCGCTTTTTCCCACTCGCTGCCGATACCGCCAGTGGCGTTGAAGAGCTCTGTGGCCAGTGCGTCGAACGGCTTGACATCCCGCCGGCCGAAGTAAATCTCGAGCAGTTTCAGGTGGATCGCATGCCGCCCAGGATCCTTCTGGCGTGCCTCCAGGAGAATCTCTTCGGCCTGCGCGTCCCGTCCATACGCCATATAGACGTCGGCCTCGGCAACCGGATCGACTTCGTCGGTGTCAATGCTGCCTGGACCGGCCTGGCTGAAATCGGTCTGCGCCATCGAGTGCGAGGTATCGACGCTCTGTCCGCCGGTATTGCGGAATACCGAGTTGACGACCAGACTGCCGCTCTTCGATCCAAGCGTGCTGGCCTGAGAATCCAGAGGGCTCTCGCCCGCGCTCTGGCGACGACGTCTGGCAAGCCAGTAAGCGGCGAGCAGCGCGAGGATGCCACCACCGCCGGCCATGAATGGCGTGCTGGTCAGCAAGCCTTCGAGAAAACTCGGCTCTTCCGGCGGCGGCAAGACGATTCTCGGTTTCGGCGCTGCAGCCGGTGTTGGCGGCTCGACCGGCTTCGGTGCTTCCGGTTTGATCTCGGCTCTGGGTTCTTCAGCCTTTTGCTCCACCGGCGGCAATGCTTCGCTCGCCTTGCTCTCGGGCTGAGTGGCTGGCGGCTCCATGGGCATCGCCGGAGCCGCTGCAGGGGCAGCAGGAACGGTGCTTGCGGTCGGGGCAGCCGCGACCGGGGCCACCGGGGCCACCGCCGCAGGCTGGGCAGCCGACTGCTTCTCCAGCTCGGCCAGGCTCTGGCTCTTCAGCTCGACCAACCGTTGCAACTCGGCGACGTTCTTCTCAAGAGCCGCCAAACGCTCGTTGGCTTCCTTGAGCGCCTGTTCCTTGGCGATCAGGTCCTCGTCGCTGCGCTTGGCGGTCGCCACCGGCTTGCCGCCCGGCAGCTCGCTCTTCGACACTTTCAGCTGATCCTTGGGCTCGGCAAGGGGTGCCGCTGTGTCTTCGACCTTGGTGGTGATCTTGCCGGAGGCCTCCTGTCGCGCCTCCTCTTCAACAGCCGGAACGTCAGTAGCCGCCGAAGCAAGTTTACGACGGTAGGAGTTCCAGTCCGACGACTGCGCAATCACCATCCGTCTGGCTTCGCTCTCGGGGATCGCGTCCAGAGCGCTCTTCTCGGGTATTGACAGAATCTTGCCAGCGCGCAGGCGATTCATGTTGCCGCGGTCAAAAGCGTCCTCGTTGGCGCGGAACAGACCAACCAGCATCTGGTCGAGTGACACCCCCTCAGGCCGGGTCTCGCGGGCAATCTTGCTCAGCGTTTCGCCACGTTCGACGCGACGCGTGCCGCCACCGACCGGCTGCTGCCCAGACGGGGCCGCGGGCCGGGTCTCTGCCATCGGCTGCGGTGACGCTGGTCGCGCCGCTCTGGCCGCGGGCTGGCGAGCTTCGCTAGCCGGCCTGACTGGCGCCAGCGGCCTGGCAACCAGGGCCGGGGCGGCTGAGGCCTTTGCTCTGGCGGCGAATTCGGGAGGATCGAGCAGAAACGTGTAATCGCGAACCAAGCGCCCGGTAGCCCAGTTGAGTTCCAGGAGCAGGTCGACGAAGGGGTCGTTGATCGGTCGCGAGGAGGTCAGCTTGATGACCGAACGGCCAACGGGATTCTTGCTGATCGCAAAACGGATGCCGAGCACGGTCGACGAGTAGTCGACGCCGGCCCGCGCAAACTCATCCTGCGGCGCGAGCTTGGCCTCCATTTCGGCAATTTCTTCGCGCGTTGCAAAAACTTCCACTTCGGCACGCAACGGCTGACCGAGCGCCGAAAACACGGTGATCGGCCCCAGGCCGGCTGCCTCACTGGCCAATGGCGTAGCGGCAAGGACCAGCGACGACGCGACCGCCCATACCGAGGTCCGCATGCGAAGACTCCCTGCTGTCTGACGTATTTTTCTGGCCACCGCGCCACCCTGAGCATCGAAATCGGGATTATTAAAATAACATCATGAAGTTAGCCATGCAAGCTAAACTTGCTTCTGAATAAAGGCCCTGCGAACGCAGAAAAACCGGCTTCCCAGGGCCGGCATTTCCGTTCAACTTCAATCAGTTGTCAAGCAGGATGCGAAGCATGCGACGAAGTGGCTCGGCCGCCCCCCAGAGCAACTGATCACCTACCGTGAAAGCGCCAAGGTAGTCCGCGCCCATCGCCAGCTTGTGTAGTCGACCAACCGGGACCGTCAAACTGCCGGTAACCGCCGCCGGGGTCAATTCACGCTCGCTGATTTCGCGTTCGTTTTCCAGCACCCGCACCCATGGATTCGCCTGCGCGATGATCTCCTTGACTTCATCTAACGGCAAATCGCGCTTGAGCTTGATAGTCAAGGCCTGCGAATGGCAACGCATCGCCCCGACACGTACGCAGAGGCCGTCGACCGGAATGCTGCCCGGCGAACGGAAGGGCGGCCGGCCGAGGATCTTGTTGCACTCGGCGCCACCTTTCCACTCTTCCTTCGACTGCCCGCCTTCGACCGCAGCATCGATCCACGGGATGACGCTGCCGGCCAGCGCCGTGTTACGGAAGTTCCGGGTCGGAAAATCCGCCGCGCGCATGGTTTCAGCAACTTTGCGATCGATGTCGAGAATCGCCGACGCCGGGTCGGCCAGCTCCTCCTTCACCACATCGTACAGCGCGCCCATCTGCAAAAGCAGCTCGCGCATGTTCTGCGCACCGGCACCCGATGCCGCCTGGTAAGTCATCGCGCTGACCCATTCGACCAGATCGTGCCGGAACAGTCCGCCGAGTCCCATCAGCATCAGCGAGACCGTGCAGTTGCCACCGATCCAGTTCCTGCCGCCCTTGGCCAATGCGTCATCAATGACCTCGCGATTTACCGGGTCGAGGATGATCACCGCATCGTCCTGCATGCGCAGGGTGGACGCGGCATCGATCCAGTGCCCTTTCCAGCCCGCAGCGCGCAGTTGGGGAAAGACCTCCTTGGTGTAGTCGCCACCCTGGCAGGTGATGACAATATCCATCTTCTTGAGGGCCTCGATCGACATCGCGTCCTGCAGGCTACCCGCTTCCTTGCCAGCCAGCAGCGGCGCCTTGCCGCCGGCCGCCGAAGTCGAGAAATAGAGCGGTTCGATAAGCTCGAAATCCCCCTCTTCCAGCATCCGTTGCATCAGCACCGAGCCCACCATGCCACGCCAACCGACCAGACCTACCTTGTTCATTTGCTTGCCTCTGAAAAATCCCACGAAATTACTTTATTCACTGCACTCACTTGACTCACTCGACCTGCAGCGCCGCCAGTACCGCATCGCCCATGGCCCGGGTACCGACCTGACGGGTCCCCGGCTCATGAATGTCAGCCGTCCGGTAGCCCTGGCCAAGCACCTTCTTGACCGCCTTCTCGATGCGCAGCGCCTCGTCATGACGAGTGAAAGTGTAGCGCAACATCATCGCCGCCGAGAGGATCGTGGCCAACGGATTGGCCAGGCCTTTGCCGGCGATGTCTGGCGCCGAGCCGTGGCATGGCTCATACATGCCCTTGTTGTTGGCATCCAGAGACGCCGAAGGCAGCATGCCGATCGAGCCGGTGAGCATCGCCGCCTCATCGGACAGAATATCGCCGAACATGTTGCCGGTAACGATGACGTCGAACTGCTTCGGATTGCGTACCAGCTGCATCGCCGCATTGTCGACCAGCATGTGGCTGAGCTCGACATCGGGATAGTCGACCGCCGTCTCGATGGCCACATCGCGCCACAGCTGCGTCGTTTCCAGGACATTCATCTTGTCCACCGAGCACAGCCTGCCGCTGCGCTTGCGCGCCGCCTCGAAGGCCACCCGCAAAATGCGGCGAATCTCGCTTTCGCTGTAGTGCATGGTGTTGAAACCGAAGCGCTCCTGGCGACCATCGACCTCGCGCATTTCGATCCCGCGCGGCTGCCCGAAATAGATGTCGCCGGTGAGCTCACGAACGATGAGGATGTCGAGGCCGGCGACGACTTCATTCTTGAGCGTCGAGGCATTGGCCAGTTCCGGATAGAGGATCGCCGGACGCAGATTGGCGAACAGGCCAAGTTGCTTTCGAATCGCCAGCAGACCACGTTCCGGACGTTGCGCACGCGGCAGCCCATCCCATTGCGGGCCACCAACGGCACCGAGCAGCACCGCGTCGGCGGCCTGCGCCAGACGCTGCGTGGCTTCCGGATAGGGATCGCCGGTCGCATCGACCGCAGCACCACCGAGCAGCGCTTCTTCCATCTGGCAATCGAGATCGAGGGCCTGCAGGACGCGCACCGCCTCGGCCATGATTTCCGGGCCGATCCCGTCGCCGGGGAGAAGACAAATCTTCATGTTCACTTCCTTAATGTGAAAGTCGCGTCCGCGACTCACGAAGCTCCCTTCTCCCCTCGCGGGGTGAGGCGGGGAATTCAGGGAGCATCCTCCCTGCCCGGCGAACGATTCCGGCGTGCAAGCCGGAATCCCCACTGTAAGGGAAGAGGGAAACGGTCATGACTTTCATGATCGGGGGCGTTTCGGCGGTCATGACCGTCAGGCGAACAGCCAGGGCTGCTCGATTCGGCGCCGCTCTTCAAAGGCCCGGATCAGCTCCGCGTGCCGCAAGGTCAGGCCGATGTCGTCCCAGCCATTGAGCAGGCATTCCTTGCGGAAGCCATCGACGGCAAACGGCAAGACCCGGCCGTCCGGACAAAGCACCTGCTGCTGCTCGAGATCGACCAGCAGCCGGCAGCCGGGCGTTGACTCGACGAGCGCAAAAAGGGCGTCGATTTCGGCCGCCGGCAAGACGATCGGCAAGATGCCGTTCTTGAAGCAGTTGTTGAAAAAGATATCGGCGAAGCTCTCGGCGATCACCGCCCGGAAGCCGAAGTCAAGCAGCGCCCATGGCGCATGCTCGCGCGAACTGCCACAACCGAAGTTCTTGCGCGTCAGCAAGATCTGCGCCCCCTGATAGCGCGCCTGATTGAGGACAAAACCGGGCTTCAGCGGGCGCTGCGAATTGTCCTTGCCGGGCTCGCCGACGTCCAGGTAGCGCCATTCGTCGAACAGGTTCGGGCCGAAGCCCGAGCGCTTGATCGACTTCAGAAACTGCTTGGGAATGATTGCATCGGTATCGACATTGGCCCGATCAAGCGGCGCGACCAGCCCTTCAAGACGAACGAACTTGTCCATGCTCTTCCTTGTAATGGCGCCCTACTTGGCGGCCTTTTCAATCGCCTGTCCACCCTTGGAGATATCCTTGCCAACGCCCTGCATGGTGTTACAGGCAGACAGCGAAACAATCGCCAGCAGCGCCGCCGATAGTAGTATCAAGCGTTTCATGCCTTCTCCTTTCCTTTCATGTGAAAGTCGCGCAAGCGACTCACGAAGCTCCCTTCTCCCCTCGCGGGGTGAGGCGGGGAATTCAGGGAGCATCCTCCCTGCCCGGCGAACGATTCCGGCGTGCAAGCCGGAATCCCCACTGTAAGGGAAGAGGGGAAACGGTCATGACTTTCATGATTTGCTGTGTCCCCATGTCATGACCGTTCGAGCCACTCACGGACATCGCAGAAATGCCCGGCAATCGCCGCCGCCGCGGCCATCTCCGGGCTGACCAGATGGGTGCGACCGCCGGCCCCCTGGCGACCCTCGAAGTTGCGATTCGAGGTCGACGCGCAGCGCTCGCCAGGCTCGAGGCGGTCGGCGTTCATCGCCAGACACATCGAGCAACCGGGCTCACGCCACTCGAAGCCGGCGGCAAGAAAGACCTGATCCAGACCTTCTTCCTCGGCCTGCCGCTTGACCAACCCGGAACCCGGGACGACCAGCGCCAGACTGATGCTGCCGGCCACCTTCTTGCCGCGGACAACGCCAGCAGCAGCACGCAAGTCCTCGATCCGTGAGTTGGTGCACGAGCCAATGAAAACCTTGTCGAGCCGAATCTCCCGGATCGGCACATTCGCGGCGAGCCCCATGTACTCCAAGGCACGTTCCATCCCCTCGCGCTTGACGGGATCAGGCTCCTGCGCCGGATCAGGTACGCTGGCATCGATGGCCACCACCATCTCGGGCGACGTCCCCCAAGTCACCTGCGGCAGGATGTCCTCGGCAGCGAACTCGAGCACGCGGTCGAACTCGGCACCGTCGTCACTGCGTAGGGACCGCCAGTGCGCCACGGCACGCTCCCACTGCTCGCCTTTTGGAGCAAAGGGGCGACCGCGCAGATAGTCGATGGTCACCTCGTCGACGGCCACCATTCCCAGCCGCGCACCCGCTTCGATGGCCATGTTGCAAAGCGTCATCCGCCCTTCCATCGACAGGCCGCGAATCGCGCTGCCGGCAAACTCGAGCGCATAGCCGGTGCCGCCGGCGGTACCGATACGGGCAATGATCGCCAACGCCACGTCCTTGGCCGTGACGCCCTTGCCGAGAACACCTTCGACCTTCAGTAGCAGGGTCTTCGACTTCTTCTGCAGCAGACACTGCGTCGCCAGCACGTGCTCGACCTCGGAAGTCCCGATGCCGTGCGCCATGCACGCGAAAGCGCCGTGCGTACTGGTATGCGAATCACCACAAACGACCGTCATGCCGGGCAGGGTGGCGCCGTTTTCCGGACCGACGACGTGCACGATGCCCTGCCGCGGATCCTTGAAGGGAAAGAAAGCCAGGGCACCGACTTCGCGGATATTGGCATCCAGCGTCTCGACCTGCAGGCGCGCGACCGCATCCTCGATGCCGCGATCCCAATGATCGGTGGGCGTGTTGTGGTCCGCCGTAGCGACGATCGACGACACCCGCCACGGCTTGCGGCCGGCCAACTTGAGGCCCTCGAAGGCCTGCGGACTGGTCACCTCGTGCACCAGGTGGCGATCGATATAGATCAGTGCCGTGCCATCCGCCTGCTGATGGACGACATGGTCCTGCCAAAGCTTTTCGTACAATGTCTGCGGCATAGGTCGACGATCCGACGTAGTTCGGCCCCGATGGGCCAATAGAGGGCGGAATTATGTCACACCGCGCCGGCCGCTGTCAGGCTTGCCGACAGTCTCATCAAGAATGCAGCACTACCCTAGCTCACCAGCGTCATCCCCGCCCTGGCAGCAGCCTCATCAAAGGTCATCATTGCGCAGCATTCAGTCGCGTTCTCGACGCGATCACCGCTGCCCAGCCCCATGCGCCGTCTCACACCCACCGGAATCGTCACCGGCCCCTTGCTGGTCACCACCGCCGTTGCCACCCTCGCCGCTCCCTACCAATCGGCGATTGCATTAGTTTAATGCGAAAGGATTAAGCAAGAACAAGCCAGCACGTACCACCTGGCGGGCTGTCCCTGAGTCATGCTCCGAGCCACAAGCTCCGATCATCGAGATCCGGCGCCAGTGACAGCAAAGCTGCCTTGCCCTGCGAAGCCCGCCGCTGCCAGCCACGTCCACGCGAAAGCGCATCGCGCCAGGCCGCATTGAAACTCTCCACCGGCCCACGCTCGGCGAAGAAGGAGATCAAACAGGCAGCCTGAAGCAAATCCTTGCCCGCTTTCGTCCGCTCCCTGACCGGGCGCTCCCCATAGACGAGGAGTTTGTGAACCGCATAGCGCGCCGGATCAGGCAGATTGACCATGCACGCTCCCGCACGCCCCAGAACACACCCCTGGGTGGGATCTTGCAGCGAGAACTCCATGAATTTCAGCGGCTCAAGCACCAAACCGAGTTCCGGTAGGACAACTGGCGCCTTCCCCCTGCGATGTGCAGAAGTCACGAAATCCAGACGCAATTCGGGATCGAGCGGGTTTCGATATTGAGCACCGGCACCGCCATCGAACTGGCTGATCGGCAGCAAGCCCATCTCCAGCGATGTCAAGGCGTCATGGACACTCAACTGCAAATTCGCTGGCAGCGCCACCGACACATTCTTGCCGGCATGTGCGAAATCAACGTCCTGGGTACGCTGACCCGATTGCCAGCGAACACCCAGCAAATTGCCGATGGCGATAAAAGCGTGGGTACCAATCAGCAAGCCACCCGCTCGGAAGAAACCATACTCCGCCAAGCGTTTGATGATCCGGAAGTGCTTTGCAGCAACCACCTCGCAGCCCAGCGCCATGGCGGCGCCGGTCAAAGGTAGCAGCGGCCGGTGGTTTTTCCCTTCCACGAACCGCCCTACCAGGGCGCGGATACGATCACTGTCCGGCCCCACGTACGCCATGCGCCCCTTGCCATCAAGATCCCGATAGCCAAAGTACCAATACTCCCGGCCTTTGATCGTGCGCTTGTGAAAAGCACCGGGGAACCCCGACAGCGCGGCATGGAATTCCACGACATGCGCTTGCTCGGCCAGCTCCGCAAACGCTGTCTGAGCGGTTAGAGAAAGATCCGAGAAGCGCACCATCGCACCTACAGCTCCCTGAGTGAGTTACTACACAATCGATGCTTAAGTATAGTAACTCAACAAAGGACTGCTGGCGTGCTGACCCACATGACGTAAGGTCCGGCTCATCCGGCGCCGTTTTTTGCCATCCGAACGAAAATCGGCGCCGCTACAACTCACCGCCGACTTGCTTTGCCCCGCTCGGGACAACGACAACCGCTAGCGTCGCCGCGGCGAGCGCGACCAATTGAAATGAAGACGATTGACTGTTTGAGAAGGACAATTCAGAGTGGAATCGTCTTCCATGGAAGGCTTATTGCGCACAGTAATTCAATAGAAGATCGTTGATTCGCAGGCAGCGGCGCTGCCGAGGATCAAGCGTCGTGATATCTGGCTGCCAACCGTCACGGGCAAGGCCACAGCGGTGATCGGCATGCGCCGGGCTGGCAAGACCAGGCGCTTTGACAGATCGTCGCTGATCGTCACGGACAGAGCACGGCGCGCGAGGGCCTGCTCCATTTCAGCTTTGAAGATGAGCGCCTCGTCGACCGGCGGGTGCACGACCTCGACCTACTGGTCGAAACGTTTTACCAGCTCAACCCTGCCTGGCGCGATACCCGTCGTGCCACCTTCTTCCTCGATGAAATTCAACTCGTCCCCGGTTGGGAGCTCTTTGCCAGGCGACTTCTGGACAGCGAGAACATCGACCTTTTCATCTCTGGATCGTCGGCGCGCATGCTCTCGCGTGAGGTGGCCACGAGTATGCGCGGCCGAGCCATGGAAGCGGTGGTTTCTCCGTTCGGTTTTCGCGAAATGCTGCGCCACGCTGGCCGAGAACCGCAAAAACCGGGTGCTCGCTTCACCAAGGCGGAGCGTTCGCAACTCACCCGAGATCTGCTGGATTACCTGGCCCATGGCGGCTTTCCTGAAGCCCAGGGACTCGATAGCCGCAACCGTATCGAACTTTTGCGCACCTATGTCGATGTGCTGCTCCTGCGCGACGTACTCGAACGCCACAACCTCAGCCAGCCACAGGTCTTGCACTGGATGGTCAGGCAACTGCTCGGAAACGCCGCCGGCGCTTTCAGCATCAACAAGTTCCACGCCGATCTCAAGTCGCGCGGCGTCGCCGTCGGCAAGGACACCCTCCACGCCTACCTTGCGCATCTCGAAGACGCCTTCCTTTTGAGCAGTCTTGAGCTCGCCTCCGACTCCGAACGTCGTCGGCAAGTCAATCCACGTAAGGTGTACCCGGTCGATACCGGGCTGATGGCGCTGTTTTCGCGACCAGGCGAGACGAAGCTCGGGCATGCGCTTGAAACCGCGGTGCTGCGGGAACTGCAACGTCGTGGCGAGCAGGTGCACTATGTGCGCACCGAAGCCGGTTTCGAGGTCGACTTCCACGCGCGCGGCCTGACCGGCCGTGACGCCCTGATTCAAGTCTGCGCGAATCTTGACAGCCCCGAGACTCTGGCACGCGAGGTACGGGCGCTCCAGGATGCGGCTGCCGATTGGCCCGAGGCCACTTAGCAGATCGTCACGCTCAGCGCGCCCAAAGGTGGCACGCTGCCGCCCGAGCTCGAGCTTCACCTAGCGAGCGACTGGTTGTTGCAGAGTGAGGAAGCTCGACACGGATGACCACTGGCTGTCGACACGCGGACTTGGCGCTCGTCTGCATGCGCTACCTGGGACTGGTTCCCGACGCGCCGGCACTCCCCGGTGATGGAGCACCTTGACGATACGCGGAACGGTGCCACATCCGTACGTGCGTACAAGCTGCAACGCAACCGCTTGGAGAGCAAGCCTTCGGCAATTCCGTCCTGCTCGGCGATGGCCCGGACCATCTTTCCTTCGATCGGCCGCTGGCAGGCGCGTGCGCGAAAGCGAGAAAGTGGTAGGGACGCCCCGCCTCTTCGGCAGTCGTCTTGGCGTGTTGGATGAGCGTTTCGGTTTCGCGCTCGAAGAACTTCCCGGCTTCCTTGAGCAGCACGCCCCGCCTGGACAGGAGCGGCCGAGCGCGCCATCTGGAAACATCGAGGTCAGGTAGCCCTTGAAGATGATCCGATCGAATCCTTCAACCACACCCAGGATTGACGCTTCCTGCTTGGTGAGGAAAATGTCCATGTCGCCTCCCTTGCCTTGCGGCGGTCCACCTCCTTCGTGGAGTTGAGGCTCTTGTCCTCGCAAGTAGATCCGGCGGTATCGGCGGCGACATCCTTTTTGGTTGCGACCAACGGCCACGCTATGGGGTATTTAGCCATATGAAGGCTGTCGAACTCTTCAGAACAAAAGACGTTTACGTTCGGGGCATCGTCAAAATCGTGATCTGGCGCGTGCCGGAGCCAGTACCGCCATGCGAACATCCATGGAAGTGTCGGCTGGTCTATGTCGTCGAAGGCGAACGGATCCTTGGCTTCGACAACGAGCGGGACAAAAGGCCACCATCAACACCTTGCCGACGGTGAGGCACACCCTCCCATTTCACCAACCCGCAGCAACTGATGGCCGACTTCTGGGCGGCCGTGAAAGGAGTCGACGATGAATGAAAGGATTCTGAATGTCAGGGTGGGGAAACGTGTGGAAGACAACCTGGAACGTGCAGCCGCCGTGATGGCTGCGCTGGAACGTGGAGAAGACACTCCGCCCTACTTCGCAGTGGGCTTCGAGAGCGCAGGCCAGATGCTCGCCGTGTTCACCCCGAAACGCTGGGAATTGCTCGCCTCGCTGCGTCAGGGGGGCACCATTAACATCGCCGAACTTGCTCGCCGGCTGGACTGCAATTACAAGAATTTGCGCCATGCTGGCATGTGATGGCTCTTGAAACAGGACCGTCAAAGGTATATATCTTGATACATCACAGGAGGCCCCATGTCACATATCGCCAAGCTGTTCAAGAATGGCCGCAGCCAGGCGGTTCGCCTGCCTGCCGAATACCGTTTCGATAGCCCCGAGGTCTATATCCGGCGCGACCCGCAGACGGGCGACGTTATCCTTTCCCGCAAGCCGACAACGTGGGAGGGCTTCTTTGCTGCCCTCAAGGGTGCGAATGTTCCGGCAGACTTTCTGGCCGCCGAGGAACGGCGACAGGACGCCCAAGACCGTGACCCGTTTGACGGGTGGAAGGAATGACCCGGTACATGCTGGATACCAATACGGTGAGCCACCTTATCAGGGAGCACCCGGCTGTTGTGCGGCGTGTGCTGGCCGTGCCGATGGCGGCTGTTTGCATCTCGTCGATAACCAAAGCCGAGTTGCTGTTCGGACTGGCGCGACGGCCTGAGGCGAAACGCTTGCATACTGCGGTGGGGGAGTTCCTGCGGCGCGTAGATGTGCTGCCCTGGGATGGCGAGGTCGCGGAGCGTTACGGAACCACCCGTGCGGCCATGGAGCGGCAGGGCAAGACCCTCGGACCCCTCGACCTTCTGATTGGCTCGCACGGTCTATATGCGGGTGCGGTGCTGGTAACGAATGACCGGGCTTTTGCGCAGGTCGATGGGCTCAGGGTTGAAGACTGGACGGCTGACGCTGCATGACGTTGGACAAACGGTTCTGCAATCCGCAAGTACCGGACCGGTAAGCGCACGCCGTGCTCGCCTGCGGGCAGCCATCGCCCGATAAATCGGGCTCCTACGCAACCCGTCCCGAACCAGGCCACCCTGTAGCCTGTTCGCTCAGCTCTGCGAACGCCGCTGACACCAACAAAGACAAATCCGTAAATCGCATCACCAGTTCCTTCCGCGCTTAAAAATCACGCCACCCTGTAGGAGCCCGATTCATCGGGCGATAGGGCGCCTCGTCCGCCACCGACACCGACACCGCCACCGACACCGACACCGACACCGACACCGACACCGACAATCAGCGCATCAGAACTCACGTATCATCGATATCCGGAGGAAAGCGCCATGACGCCACTGACCCTGCAAATTCCCGAATCGGCTTTCGCGGCTTTACATCAGGCGCCCGACGAGTTCGGCCAGGAAATGCGTATCGCGGCGGCGGTGAAATGGTAGGAGCTCGGGCGAGTATCGCAGGGACGCGCTGCCGAAATCGCCGGATTGACGCGGGCCGCCTTCATCGACGCCTTGTCGCGCTACCGCGTCAGCCTCTTTCAATACACCGCTGACGAGCTGGCCGAGGAACTCGACGATGGGGATTGATGC
>ERZ761603.830-NODE-830-length-24739-cov-14.221601_pt1 | contig 24739 bp, 19 predicted proteins | sample MGYA00511879_ERZ761603 | MGnify/ENA primary metagenome ERZ761603 (study PRJEB28899, sample SAMN02850040) | bioreactor sludge metagenome | biome: EBPR Sludge; feature: EBPR Bioreactor; material: flocular biomat | place: Australia: Thorneside Wastwater Treatment... | reverse complement strand
GATCGGCAGGAAGACAAGAACGAACTCGAAGGAATTGAAGAGCATCAGCGTTCGCGGCCTGACACGTTAGTGTTTCGCCTGACCAGCGCCGGTCGCAGCGCCCGCCGGAGCAGCTATGACCGCTTGACTCGACGTGACCAATGCAGAGGACTGCACCGCGTCGCGATTCCCCAGCAGCCTCTGGACTTCCTTCTCGACGACTACCCGCAGCAAGACCAGCATTGCAACAAGGTAATAGAAGACGTCGAAATAGGCGACGCTGAGAAACGCGCCGCCGACCACATAAGCGATCAACGAAACCTGAAGCATTCGTCCCAGGCTTGCCGCCCACCTCAGTTCGGACACCCCGTGGGTTTTCTTATCTACGAAGTTTCCGGTGCGCCAGGCAAATCCGATGAAAGCCAGGAACAGGAACAACCCGACAAAACCGTGTTCACCGAGGACGGCGAAAAACTGGCTGTGCGCGGCGTGGATGTCAAGCGGATTCGGAGCCCAGCGGGCGAATGCGTCGGCGTTCCAGATACCGTATCCACCCCCAAGGAGCGGGCGGTCCTTCGCCAAATTGAAGCACATCCACCACGCGTTGATGCGCCCCATTGACGACGCATCCTGCTCGTACGTCTGGATCGTCTGCATTCTGGCGGTCCAGCTCTCGGGCATGAACAGAATCAGCATCGGAGCGAGAACCGCGACCCCGACAGTCAGCCCGAGCCGCTTCTCGCTCTTCATGATCAGAAAAGCGGCCGCCGCGCAAATCGCCAGGAAGGCGCCTCGCGAACGCGAGGCCAGGACCGTCAATGCGCAGAATACGATGGCAAGGCGCAGGCCGTTCTTGATCCAGCGGTTCTCGTAAAGGGTGGACAGATAGTAGAGCAGCGGAATGATCATGACACAAGCGAACGAGATGGCATTGTTGTCTTCGATTTCGCTCGCAGGTGGCCCATAGACCTTGTGTGCGCCGCCGGTAAGCAAAGCGAAGATTCCGCCCTTGACCCCATAGAAGGCAATAGAACCCACGATTGCCCAGGTCATGGCATTCAAGTGGACCCGCGAGTGCAAAACATAGAGGCCCAAGAAGAGCATGAACATGATCTTCATCACCTTCTCCCACTTGGCAAACGCGGCCACGGGATAAAGGGCAAAAACGGTCGTCACGTTCATCCAGAAGACGAAAACGAGCAGCGTCACCGTGACCGGCGTCAGCGGAAACTGCCATTCCTTCTTGTCCGCTGAGAAAAGCATTGCAGTCAGCGTGGCGACGGCGACGAGCTGGGCGATCGGCATCGAGTAGGCGAAACCAAAGGCCAGTCGATGCGGGTTGAGAACGCTGACTACGACCCAGACAATGATCCCGATCCACGCTTTTCTTAGAATGAAGGGCAACACGGCAAGCAGCGCCAAGACAATGGCAATATCCCTCATCGTGCACTCACTGGAAACGGGTTACCCGACACGACTGGGCGGTGCGTGATTTGTTGTCCGTCTTCGCCACACGGCCATCACACGGACATCCAACCGGATGAACTTTCAAGAATCGATTCGAGGGGATCATGACACGACCCGGCTGACGACGTATCGATGCTTCCCCGATCGCTCGGGCAGGATCTCCAGAACCGGTTCGACCTGAATCTCCACCGCGGCGCCCAGCCGGGCCCGCAGTCCGGTCTGGATCTTGGCCACGGTATCCGCGCCGAACCCCGCTCCGGCGACGACCTCGACGCGCGTCAGGCTCAAGGATTCCTGAACGATCTTGAAACCCGCCACCTCGGGCAGATCACGGACCGGATAGATGACCGCCAGCCCGTGCATCACGGTTCCGTCGGCGGCGACCACGAAATCGGTCGTGCGACCCTGAATTTCGGCGAGCACCGGCAGGCCACGCCCGCAGCGACAGGGGGTCGCGGTCAGGCGGCCGATGTCGCCCGTGCGATAGCGAACGAAAGGAAACTCGGGGGTCGCCAGATGGGTGACGACGATCTCGCCCTCCTCGCCCACCGGCACGGGGTTTCCAGCCGCATCGACGATTTCGACGATGATGTCCTCGGCCGTGATGTGCAGGCTGCCCTGCGGGCACTCGTGGGCAATGAAACCCGCGTCACGCCCGCCGTAGCCGTTGGCGACCGGACAGCCGAAGGTCTCCGCGATGACCGTGCGCTGGTAGTCGTAAAGGCGCTCGGAGGTGACGAAGACAACCTTGACGCCGAGGTCATCGAGCCGAACGCCGCGACGGCGGGCATGATCCGCAATATGGCTGATCGCCGATGGATAGCCGAAAAGCATGCGCGGGCGCCGCCGGCGGATACGCGCCACGAATCCGTCGAGCCTGGCCTCCGACATCGCGAAGGCGGGCAACAGTTCGGTCCGCATCACCGCATCACGCAGAGCGCGCACGCGATCCTGAGCGCCGAGTTCGATCGGCGATCCCCAGACGACGATCTCCGGGTCGCCGATGTCGACGCCCCACCAGCGCGTCGCTCGCCACTTGGCGGCGACATCGTGAGTGACGCGCTCCTTGCCGATGAAGAAAACCAGCGGCTCGCCAGACGACCCACCGGTGTTGTAGCGCATCAGATGGCGCGCCATCTCCGACTGCATACGATCGCCTTCCGAGCGTATGGTCGATTTAGTCAGAAGGGGTAGTTGCCTGAGGTCAGCCGTGGAAGCAAGCGAGTCGGGAGAAAACGCGAGCCGAGAAAAGAGATCCCGATAGTACGGTACGTGCTTGCCTGCCATGCCAAGCAAGCGCTTGAGCCGTTCAATCCGGAAGCACTCCAATTGCTCTGCTGACCACCATTCGGACTCGTCGAGAGCGCGGCGAACCGCGACGGTCGAATGCGCCTTAGCCAGTTCATGAAGGGGAAACAGCACGTTCGCGACCACTGCCGTGTAGAGGCTCATTACCCTTCCTTCGCCAGATGTCTGCCCGACGTCCGTACGACGCGATAGGCCTCTGACCACGCCGGCCAAACTCTCTGCCAACTATAGCGACGAACATCCACGGAGGCGCTCTGGGTCATCCGCGCACATAAAGACTCGTCCTCGATCAAGCGCACGATCGCTTGCGCCATCTCTCCTGGCGCATTCGGCGGCACCAGAATGGCCGTCTCATTATTGCGCAGAATATGCGGAACCCCGCCGACGTTGGTACTGACGATCGGCAGTCCCGTCGCCATGGCCTCGAGTACTGAATTGGGCATGTTATCAATCAGACTGGGATTGAGGGCAATGTCTGCCGATCGGTACAAGTCGGCCATCTGTTGCGGCTCAAGACGCCCGGCAAAGGTCACCACGGAAGACAGCCCCAAACTGGCGGCCAAGTCACTCAATTGCCCCAGCAGCGGTCCGGAACCCGCTATCGTCAGGGTGACGTCCGGGTGCGAGGAGTGCACCAGGGCCAGGGCACGAATGGCAGTTTCATTACCATAAATGGGCTCGAGGTTCCGCGCAACGAGCAGATGACGACGCGCGCCGCGAGGCACCGAGTTGGCGGAGAATCGCTCGAGATTCACGATGTTGGGAACAATCGTGGCCGCCATGCCAAAGCGCTCGAACACTTCCCGCAAGAACGGCGAAGGAACAGCCAGCAACGAAGCCTGACGAATGACCGAGCGCACCATGGGCGCCGACTTCTCCAGGAAAGCCTGTGCTTCGCCACCACGGTAATTGACAATCGCCGGCACACCTCTAGCGCGTGCGATGAATATGGCGGGGGTCGCAAAGACATGCCATGACCATCCGGAATTGGCCATCACGTGGACGACATCGGATCGCCCGATGGCACGCCACAAGCGAAGGCAATACGGAAGCAATCGAAAGGCGGCCCGCAGCACAGGAAACTTCCCAACCCAAGCGGGACGATACGGTGCATTGACTTGGATGATGGAGACAGTCACTCCTTCGCCAACGAGTAGTTCAGCGAGTTGTCGGGTCTGATTGGCCATCCCCCCGTTCGGTGGAGGCAGCGGCCCGACAATCACAACCCTGAGCGCTTCGTTCATTTCGCGTCCTGATCGACGACCCGTGCGCCAACGCGGCCGCAGTGATGCCGACTCGGAATAGCCGGATGTGGCTTCATGCCACGACCGCGCGGCCAATCAACCGCGAAACGAGTTGAATAGGGTTCTTTACGCAACGGGCCCACTTTCGCTCTTACTCGCCAAACTACCGCCGCCCGGCCCGAAGTGTTGGCCAACGATCACGGATTCGCGGTACGGCTAACGATGCAGCGGCGAGCGCACTGGAATCATCGATCCGCAACAGCGCCCACGTTTCTCCATCGCTGATCAACTCGCGATTAACACCGACATACCGGTCGACGCGGCAAGTTCTCCACCCGCATGACCGTCTGCTTGACCAACCGCGCTTCCCTCAGCTTGACTCCCTGCAACTCACACGCAGCCCAGTCAATGTCAACCGCAATACAATTTTAAAATGGCATGTACGATAGGGAACTAAAGTTTCGCGTACAGTCATCTATCTACCAGCACAGGCCATCGACTCTGGCGTTGATCGCCGCCCGATTCGTAAGGCGAACCAGGTCGAGCAGAATCTGCTCCGGGCGACACAAACGGGCCAACGCCTCGGCAACCTCATGCCCCGAGAGTCCTACTACCAGAATTTCGGATTCTGCGACCACACTCTCGATGTCAGGGCGCATCATCTGCCCGATGTGCGGCAGATGCCTTTCGATGAAGCTACGGTTGGCGCCAAGCAGCCGTGCCAGCTGAACTTCCGGATCGTAGATCGCCAGTTCCATCCCCTTACCGATCAACTGCTCCGCAAGCGTTACCAATGGGCTCTCGCGCAAGTCATCCGTGCCGGTCTTGAAGGATAGCCCGACGAAACCGATTTTCCGCTTGCCATAGGCAAGCACCTTACGCAACGCGAGGTCGAGATGATTGCGGTTCGACGGCATGATTCCACCAAGCATTGGAACTTCGACGTCGTGGATCTTCGCAAGATAGGTGGTCGCCCGCAGATCCTTGGGCAAACAGGAACCCCCGAAAGCAAAACCTGGTTTCAGATAGGCAGTCGAGATGTTGAGTTGTGTATCCTGACAGATGAGATCCATGACTTCGAAAGCGTCAACGCCCAGGGCATCGCAAAGGCGGGCGGTTTCATTCGCAAAAGTGATCTTGAGCGCATGGAAGTTGTTGCAGACATACTTCATCATCTCGGCTGCGCGGACCGAGGTTTGGATAAAGCGGCATGGCAATGCGCCGAAGAGCGCACGCAAGCGTTCAACAGGGAACGCGTGATTGGCGCCGACGACCGTAAACGGCGGCTTGTCATAATCGCGAATCGAAGAACCTTCGCGCAAAAACTCGGGCTGAAAACAAAGAAAAAAGTCGTTGCCGTCCTTCTTGCCGGACGTTTCCTCGATAATCGGCCGCAAGACGTCTTCGACCGTACCCGGGACAAGCGTCGAACGAAAGACGACAACGTGTGGCGCACGCTTGTCGGCAAGGGCGCGGCCCATCTCACCCGCGAGACGCAGGATCGCTCCCTGATCCTGGCTGCCGTTGGCTGCAGAAGGGGTGCCAACGCAGACCAGGGAAATCTCGCTGTCGAGAACCGCGCGTTGCGCTTCTGTGGTCACCGTGACTCGCCCGCTGTCTGCAGCCAAAGCCATGAGATCGACCATCCCCTCTTCGACCACGGGTGTCTTGCCCGCCATGATCAACTCGAGCTTGGTGGTATCGATGTCGACCCCAATCACTTCGTGACCGTCACGCGACAAACAGGCGAGTGAAACGGCACCCACATAGCCCAAACCGAAGATACTGATCTTCATGCGACTTGTTCCTTGTTCTGCGAGAAATTCGTAACGCAGCGCTCTATGATCCGGTCCATTCTTGCCATCGAGCGCGGCCAGGCGTGATTGCTCAACATGCGCTGCCGCCCGGCGATTGCCAATCTCTGCCGCTCAGCTGGCTCATTCAAGATGCGAAGAATGGCCGAACAATAGTCCTCGGGGGTTTCCGCGACCAGGAAGTGCTTCACGTTTTCAGCATCGACTCCGCCCGCGGCAGCGGGGCTGGTCACCACCGGTACGCCCATCGCCATCGCCTCCAGGATCTTGTTCTGCGTGCCACGAGCAATATTGAGTGGTGCCACCATGAGGGCCGACTGGCGAACGAAAGGACGGACATCCGGCACCGAACCGGTAACGGTCACGCCCGGCAGACCACCTAACTTGCGCATCTCCGGTGAGGGATCCGCGCCAACGATCAGCAATTTGACGTTCGGTCGCTGCGTGCGCAGCAACGGCCAGATCTGCGCGCAGAAGCGTGCCATACACTCCTGATTCGGGTAGTAGTCCATCCGCCCGATGAAGCTTAACGTGTCTGGATCGTAAGGCTGATCCGCGGGCGAAAAGAATGCGCTATCGACACCATTGGGGAACCAGTCGGTTGCCACACCGGTTCGGTAGTTCTCCAACGTCTCCCACTCGGCCCTCGTCGTCGCCGTACAGAGATCGAAGCGCTTCGCCAAACGCTTCTCCGCTGCCAGCAGCTTGTACCCTTCGAGGCGATAACCCAGCGACAAGGGGAATCGTTTGTAGTGCGCATACTCCAGCCATTTTTGCGAATCCATGTCGCCAAAATCAAGGATTTTGGGTATGCCGCGCACGTCTTCGACATACTGCGCGACCGACGAGCAGTGGACAAAAATGAGGTCCCATTTCTCCCGACTCAGGAGTTGCCGAACAGTTTGGCGCAGTAAGGGCGAATAGAAGTAGCCCATTGATGACGGCGTGGAGAAAGGCAGCCGTGCGACCATCCGCAGTCCCTGAACCGGATTCGACACCTGCGCCATCTCGAAGCGCGCACAATGCGGTGAGATACCCTGCCCCTCCTCTGCCTCTTCTTGCGAACGCGCAAGCGAACAGACCGTTACCCGATGGCCCGCCGCCGACAAGTGGCGAATCATGTTGAACGGCCGGATCTTCCCACCGCGTTTGGGGGGAAAGGGAAAACGGTGGCACAAGTAAAGGATGTTCATGCGACGTAGCTCCGCAGTTCTCCTGCAACATCCGCCGGATCGCGACGATCGAGATACAGCCGGCTCCAGACCTCAAGATTCATCAATGCCAACAGGGCGTCGGTGCCGTCAACACGATTGCTTGCATGATCGGCAATCAATTGGTCGACCACCGACTGACGGAACAGTCCGCGCGCTGCCACTACGTCAGGCGCGAGCAGCCGCCCCAGGACGGGAGCCAGTTCCTGCTTGAGCCAAGCACCCATCGGTGTCCCGAAGCCTCGTTTCTTGCGATTGAGCACGTCGTCTGGCAGCAAATCGGCCACTGCCGCCTTCATCAGATGCTTGAGCTTACCGTCACCCACCTTGATCGTCGCCGGCATCGCCGCCGCCAGTTCAACCAACTCGTGGTCAAGCAACGGCACCCGGCATTCGAGCGACACCGCCATGCTCATTTTGTCGGTAAGTAGCAGCAAGTCATCGGGCAACTGCGTTTCCGCATCAACGGCGAACATCCGGTTCAGCTCGTCTTCATTGCCGGCAGAGGCAAAGGCGCGCGACAGAGAATCGTCTCGTGTGTTTGATGGGTCGAGCAGGAGTGTAGCAACAGTTTGTCGATCCAACACCTGCAGGTAACTGCGATATCTTTCGTCGGCGCTCATCTCGGCGGAAGCGAGGAAGCCTTTGGCCAAGCGCAAAACGTTGAGCAAACCGGAATGACGGTCCGCCGGCAGGAACCCGGAGGCAATACTCGCGGAACGCCGCAACCAGCTGGGCAAGCGCTGGTAGCGTTTAGCGTAGTGCCCGCCAAGATAGCGGCGGTAACCTCCAAACAGCTCATCACCACCCACCCCTGAAAGAATCACCTTGACATCCTGGCGGGCGAATTCCGAAACGAGAAAAGTCGTGATGAAAGCGGTATCCGACAACGGCTCGTCCATATGCCACAACAGTTTCGGCAACAGGCCGACCACATCGGGACGAACCAGGATCTCGTGATGCTCGCTCGAAAAAAGGTCGGCAACCCGCCTTGCGTACGGCAATTCGTTGTACAGAGCCTCCGCCTCGCCCCCGGAAAAGCCAATGGCGTAGGTCCGTATCGGCTGCTGCGAATGCCGGGTCATCAAGCCCACCACCGCGCTCGAATCGATCCCACCCGACAAGAAAGCACCGATCGGCACGTCACTGACCATTTGCATGCGTACCGACTGATCGAGTCGGTGCCGTAAGCGCTCCACCCACTCGCCCGCGGAGAGCTCGTTCTCGACCCGCGCGGGTAGTCGCCAGTAGCGCCACTCGCGTACTTCATCGCCTTCGATCGCGAGCAGCGTTGCCGGTGGGAGTTTTCGGATGCCTTTGAAAATGCAACCCGGAGCGGCAACGTAGCCGAGATGGAGGTAATCGGCAACCACTTGGCAATCGAGTTCCGCGCCAAATCCGGGCAAAGCCAGCAAGGCTTTGGCCTCGCTGGCAAACGCCAGGCGCTGCCAGTCCTGCGCCACATAAAGTGGTTTCACCCCGAGCCGGTCGCGTCCGATCAATAGCCGACGGCGGCGTGCATCCCACAGGGCAAAGTCGAACATGCCATTGAGGTACCGAACGAACTCGTCACCCACGGCGTCGTAGAGATGCAGCAGCACTTCGCAGTCGGAACCGGTCTTGAAACGGTATCCTTTGTCCTGCAATTCACGACGTAATTCGCGAAAATTGTAGATTTCACCGTTGCACACCAGCCATAGCGTTTCATCGGCGTTTGACAGCGGCTGGTGACCACCGGCCAAGTCAATGATCGACAGGCGACGCATACCGATCCCGCAACAGCCATCCAGATGACTGCCGTCGTCGTCGGGGCCACGATGGCGCGTCCGCTCGCCCATCGCGGCAAGAATTCCCGGCTCGACGCTCAGGCCGTCAAAACGATAAATGCCGTGTATACCGCACACGATAGACCTCGGGATCAGATGGATGGACTGTGGTTCCGGCGGGCAAGCGCCCGGCGATAAACCTCACGATAGCGCGCTACACTGGTGGCCCAGTTGCGCTCGACCTCGACGAAGCGGCGCGCCTGGGCGCGGATCTGCTGCCATTGCGAACGCTTGGCGAGCACTTCTTCGATCGCTGCTGCCAGTGCCTCCACGTCACCGGCACGAAAAAGGAAACCGGTTTGGCCATGGCGAATCAGTTCCCGATGCCCGCCGACGTCGGACGCGACCAGCATTTTCCCCTGCGCCATCGCCTCTAGCGGCTTGAGCGGGGTAACCAGTTCGGTAAGCCGGATCGGCAGACGCGGATAAACCAGCATGTCGATCAATTCGTAGTAGCGTTGCACTTCGGCGTGCGGAACGCGACCGGCAAAAACAACATGTTCCTGCAAACCAGTGGCCACGGCCTGTGCTTTCAGCTGGTTCTCCTGTGGACCACCGCCAACCAAGAGCACGCGCAGCCCTGGGTACCGGGGCAATAGCCGGCGCGCCGCCTCGAGCAGTAGACCCAGTCCTTCGTAGCCGTAGAACGAACCGGCGAAGCCAAGCACCGTCGCACCCTCCAGCCCTAGCGTGCGGCACAGCCCACCATCCGGCTCGCCACCCAGGCGAAACAGCGATACATCCACGGCATTCGGGATCACCGTAATCCGTTCGGGCGAGACGCCGCGCACGGCAATGTCGCCGCGCAAGCCTTCGCAAATGGTCGTCACCTGATCGGCACAACGCAGCGCCACGCTCTCCAGCGCGCGCGAGGCGCGATAACGCAGGCTGCCTTCGACGGTCGTCCCGTGGTCGACCGCGGCATCCTCCCAGGATGCGCGCATTTCGTAGACTATCGGCAGACCATGACTGCGGGCCACCCACAGGCTTGGCAGAGCGTTGAGAACGGGCGAATGGGCGTGGATCAGATCCGGTTTCGTAGCCCGAACCATCTGTCGCAAACGGACAGCCGTCCGTCGCATCTGTGCAAGCAGGCCGGCACCGTCCGCACTGGGCGTGCGATGGAACAACCAGCCATCGACCTCTTCTTGCAGCGAACTCCCTGGCCCTTGTTTGGGTGTTGTTAGGTGGACCGTCTCCCAACCGAGCGCACGCTGCTCGCGCAGGATGGCGAGTGTGCGGAAGCTGTAGCCACTATGCAGCGGCAGCGAATGATCGAGAACGTGCAGAACGCGCAGGCTCATCGTTAGTCCTGCTTTCCGGCGGCACTGGCGACCTGCTCCGCCGGGGCATCAAGCACGTTGCGCAGGAAGGACTCAAACATCAGCAGCGTCCACAGCGGGGCGCTGAAATCACTCCTTCCTGACTGGTGAGCATCGACCAGGTGGCTGAGGTAGCGCTGATTAAACCAGCCGGTCGCAGCCAGTCGCTCCCCGAGGAGCGATTCTCGCACACGTTCTCTGAGCGGACCGCGAAACCAGCGCGCCAGCGGCACGGCAAAGCCCATTTTAGGACGGTAAAGGATCTCCTTGGGCAAGGTTACCGCCATCGCTCGCTTGAGCAGAAACTTACCTTCCTGACCCCGGACCTTGAAAACGGACGGCAGCGTCGCCATCCATTCGACCAATTCATGGTCCATCAAAGGCTCGCGGACTTCGAGCGAGTGCGCCATGCTGGCCCGGTCGACCTTGGTATTGATGTCACCAACCAGATAGGTTTTCAGGTCGAGGTACTGTATCAGTGCCAGAGGATCGTCAGTGTTCGCCTGACGAGCATGGAAGCGGAAAACTTCTTCCGCGCTGTAACCGTCGATCTCGTTCCGGAAGACTCGGCTGAACAACTGCCCCCGCATCGGCCCGCGCAGGATGGAAACCGAATGAAAATAGGCTTCGACGGCCGTTCGTGCCATCCCTTCGAAAGTGGTCTTGGCGCGGAACATTCGTGGTGCCCAGTCTGCCTTCGGGTAGACCCGACCGAGGGCTCCGAACAAGGATCGGCGCACTCGGTGCGGCAGTAGCGAGCGCATCCGTTCCTCCATCAAATGCAGACGATAGCGCCGATAGCCGCCGAACGTCTCGTCACCGCCATCGCCCGAAAGCGCAACGGTCACGTGTTTGCGCGCCAGTTGACAAACCCGATAGGTTGGAATGGCGGAACTATCGGCGTAAGGCTCGTCGTACAATCTGGCCAGGGTATCGACCAAATCGAAGTCATCGCTGGCGACCAGATCACAGTGATGGTTGGTGCGATAGCGATCAGCGACTTGTCTCGCGAATTCCACCTCATTGAAAGCCGGATCATCAAAAGCGATCGAACAGGTATTGACCGGCTCCGGCGAGACACCGGCCATCAGAGCGACAACAGCGCTGGAGTCGACGCCACCGGAGAGGAAAGCACCGAGAGGCACTTCCGAAATCATCCGCAGTCGAATCGACTCGCGAAGCCTGTCCTTGAGTTCCTGGCACGCGTCGTCGAGCGAGCAGACCCGGTCGAGACGGAAGTGAAGGTCCCAGTACGCTTTTGGCTCGGCAACCTTCTCGTAGCGACGCAAGGTGAGGACATGTGCCGGCGGCAGCTTTCTTGCCGCACGGAAAATGGTTCGCGGCTCGGCCACGTAGCCGAGGGCGAAATACTCCTCGACCGCCAAGGGATCGACGTCCCGCGCCAATCCGCCGTGCGCGAGCAGCGATTTGAGCTCAGAGCCAAAAAGAAACGTTCCATCAGGCAGCAACGCGTAGTAGAGCGGCTTGACGGCAAGCCGATCGCGCGCAAGAAACAAGGTTTCGCGATTGCCATCCCAAAGTGCAAACGCAAACATGCCTCGAAAACGCTTCACGCATTCCTCACCCCACGCTTCCCAGGCGTGTACGATCACCTCGGTATCGCTGCGCGTGTGAAAAACGTGCCCCAGCGCCTGCAACTCTGGAATGAGTTGTTGAAAATTGTAAATCTCGCCGTTGAAGACAACACAGACGCGACCGTCCTCGTTATACAACGGCTGTTGGCCCGTCGACAGATCAATGATCGACAGCCGCCGATGGGCGAGACCGACTCCCGGCTCGACATGCAGACCACCCTCATCGGGACCGCGATGATGCTGCGATTCATTCATCCGGTTGAGGACAGCGCGATCAATCTCGCGCCGCCCGCGGGTATCGAATATTCCAGTAATGCCACACATGATGCTGTCTCAGGCCCCTTTGTTACGTTCCGCGCTGATTGACGCCGCGGTTGACCCCTTGGCGGCGCTTACGCCCGTTCGCGAACTCAACAACCGTTCATAGAGCTGCCCATAACTGCGACTCATCGCTGACATGCTGAAGCATCGCTCAACCCTCGCTCTTCCCGCTGCGCCGAGTGCTCGCGCACGCAGCGGATCCTGCGCCAAGGCGGCTATGGTCTCGGCCATTCTTTCGCAATCGGCAACCGGCACCAGGATACCCGTCACCCCATTCTCGATCAGTTCCCCGTTGCCACCGACATCGGTCGCAATCACGGGCAGTCCACTGGCCATCGCCTCGAGGATCGTGTTCGAGACCCCTTCGGCCAACGAAGGGAGGACGAAGCAATCCAGTCCGCGCAAGATCGCCGCTACATCGTTACGCGCCCCCGGCAACCATGCCAACTCGGCGACACCTGCCTGCTCGAGTAAGTCCTGCACTTGTCCCCGTAGCGGGCCATCGCCAATCATCACCAGTCGCAAGCGCGACCTTAATTGCGGAAAAGCCGTCAGCGTACGGATGAAAGCCTGCGCAAGCCCGGTCTGGTTCTTGACCGTCTGCATTCGTCCTACGGTGCCGACCAGCCAATGCTCTGGTGCGGCGAACGGACAGCCTGAAATCGACTGTCGACCTCCACCGGAACGGAAACGCAAGGTATCGACCCCATTGTAGATCTGCGTTACTTTGCTCGATCGGACGCCTACGCGGTAGATCAGATACTGTTCGAGATCCCGCGACAGGGCAATGAAATGGGTCACGAAAGGACTGTACAAGCGCCGTAGCCATTGGTACTTGCGGTTAGAGCCATCGAGATCGCCGACGTCGCGCCCATGCTCGCCATGAATGCGCACTCGCACGCCGGCAGCGGCCGCGGGAACGACGACCTCAAGCGCAGCCAGGTTGCGACTGTGCACAATTGCCGGCCGCAATTCTCTGAACAGCCGGAACAAGCGCGGATACAGCCATACGGTGTGCCCTGGCGCCTTGTTCAGCGCGATGAAATGAACGTCGTCGCGCGCAATGCGCTGCCGGAAATCGGTGACCTGGGTCAGGGCGACGACGGCGTGACGAAAGTGTTCCGGCGGCAGGCAGTTGATCAGGTTGACGACACCATTTTCGAGGCCACCGACTTCAAAGCTGAAGACCACGTGCACAATCAGAGGGCGTGGATCATCGGGCGGCCTCATCGGGTTCCACTCGCCTGGCGCAGCGCGCTGTCGATCGCGGGCGCCACGTCGCGTGCAAAGTCGGCAAGCACCCGGTCTTCCTCGCCTGAACGATCCGCGACGGCGTAGAGAATAATCGCGGCCGAATCGTCACCACGCCCGATCAGCCGTGACCAAGCGGTGTAAGCTTTCGCGAGCGCATCGCTGGCAGTCCACCGACCGGCAACCCAGTACCACTTCCAGACGACCAACCGTGGCTGGTTGACGCCACGCAGTAACGCCGTGCGCACCGTGAAGGGTTGGGCGTTGAAGGCAATTTCCCGGCTGCCGCCGCTGACCTGTGCCCAAACCGGATCTTTGCTCTTTACCAGCACATTGCTGGAACTGACCAGCCTGTGCTGAGCATTCTGGTTGCGATAGAACGCGAGGAACACGCCCGCCTCGCGCCCATCGCGCTCAAAGGCCGCCTGCAGGCGCAGCGCGGGGTTTTCAAAGTGGGGTTGCCAGCTAATCGGCGTTGTCACCGGCTCCCAGCCGGTGATCGGCGCGAGCGCAGGCAGGTCGCCAAGCGGCGGCGGGGTGATCCGATCGACTCGCCACTGCGCGAGCGGCCACAATCCAGCCACCAACACGGCCGCAGCAGCAACCAGCCATGTCCCTGCCGCTTTCGACGGATTGACCATTGACAGCGTTGCCGCCCTCTCGACCGACGCACTAGGCGGCAAGTTATCCTCACGCCAGCGCGCTCCGATCCAGAACATCAACATGATCACGACACCGAAGAACAACCACCCGTATACCAGGTGGTCGACGCCGGCCGCCAGCCGATTTCCCGACAAGTGGCCGAGCATGACGATGATGTAGGCGCGGAGCCAGTTGGCAACGATCGGCACAAGGAATGAAGCAGCGACGAAAAGCAGGCGCCGGCGCAGCGTCCGATAGCTAAGATACGCATACAGCGTGCCGACGGTAACGGAAGCGATCAGATAGCGTACGCCGCTGCAGGCTTCGACCACCGACCAGTGGCCGGAAGGGATGGTCAGCTGCATCCCCTCGGCATGCACGGGAATACCGCTCAGGCGCAGGGCGAGAACCGTAAACCGGGCAGTCCAGTCCATCAGGACCGGCAGCGTGAAATCGCCGAACGGTACCGCCAGAAATAGAAAGAGTAATGGGAAGGCGAGCGCACGCGCGACTTCCCAGCCGAGCACGACCGGTATGGCGGCAACCAGCATCGCCACCAGGGCAAACTGAGGAACCACATTGACTGCCGCCAGGTCGCCAAGCAGCCAGGCGAAACCCGCTGCAGCAAGCAACCCGATCGCTGCGTAGCTGTGGCCAGGAACCTGCCTGGCAAGACTGGTACGCTGTCGCCAAATCAGCCACAGGCTGATCAGCGGCACAATCATGCCGTGCGCATAGGTGTCGGAGCGCGCCCAGATGGCGACCATCGACAGTACCGTATCGCGAAACAAGACCAGGATAGCAAACAGCACCAGAACCATCACCGGCAAGGCCGTGCGCCACCCTGGCGGCGCAGCGGCGTCCGTCGCTGGAGCAGCAGGACTCACGGCTCGATTTCCGTCCATCCGCTGTACGGGCTGCGCGGCCGGGTTGGCTGGACTGGCATGCCTGTTCACCCGAGGCTGCGAACAATGAACGGTCCGAGCCAATTGGCGACTCCGATCGGCAGCCGCCGCCAAGCCTCAATCAACAGACGATACTTCGCGTTCGAAGGGTTGTTCTGGGGAATGGCATCGCGCCGGTAAAGGCAATATTCATATGACAGGGGCTGGGGCTCGAATCCCCAGTTCTTCTTGAACGCGAAAGAGCCGGTCCCGCGCTTGCTGCGACCATAGTCAAAAACCTTCACACCGCGTTCGCACGAGCGGCGCATCAGTTCCCAGTATTTGAAGTCGTTAGCTGCCAGCTCACGCGCCGAAAGCTCGTCGCCGGCTGAGTACGGCAGCACTTCGTCGCGAAAATAAAAGCTCAAAACGCTGCTCAGCGCCCGACCAGAAGATCCATCGACCACCGTCAGCACTTCGCAGTCGGAACCAAAGACCGCGCGCAACGCCTCAAAGTAGCGTCTGGAAAACGCCGGCGTGCCATGTCGGTGTACGTTGTCGGCATAAAGGGCAAAGAAACGATCAAGATTCGCGTCAATTTCACTACGCAAGCCGTTCTTGATCCCCTTGCGCACCATCGCCCGCTGCTTGCGCGGAATCGCCAGCAGGTTGGCTTCCACCTCCGGAGAAATCTCCTTGCGGAAGCGCACATAAAGGTCCTGTCTCGGCCAGTCCGGATGGCGTAGCACAACGTTACGCAGTTCGAGGTGGTCCACGCCAAGTCGTTGCGCAAGAGACTGCGCTTCGCTTTCAAGCGCCTCCGCGACTACCGGGACGCTGGTAGCCACACCCCCATACATGGCAAAAGGCAGCGAAACCAGTGCATTGCCGAACAGCACGCTCTTGACTTGCGCCAACGGCAGAATCCCTTCGATGTTGCCCGCCCGTTCGGCGTACAGAAAATAGGTTCGATGGCGAAAAACCTCGGTCACGATTCGCTGCCAGCCGGCGCGATGAAAGAAACTCGCTTCCGGACACGCGGCGACAAACGCATCCCAGCGAGCAGCCGTCGTAGCGTCCTCTGCGGCAAGCTGCCTGATCTCGATCGATGCACTCACTGCGGCCACCTGCAACACCTCCTCGGCGGTCGTTCTCATCTGGCCAGCGCCGCGGACTCGGTTCGGGTGCCGAGAAATACGTCGTCCGCCCGTCCCCACAAGAAATCACGAAGCAAACGCCGAAGCCGGCTTTCGGTGTGTTTCAAGTTTACATAATGACGAAAACGCGTCTTCACATCGATGCCGGCGATGCGGGGTTGGCCGGGATCGATCTCCCATGGATGAAAGTAGAACATCGCGGGTTGACGGTCATGTTCATTGACCCGAGTCAGCAACCAGCGCGAGACGGCGTAGGGCAGCAGACGAAAATAGCCACCCCCGCTTGCCGGCCAGTTGCGACTGAACAGGCGGACGGTACTCACTGGCAACTCGATGAAACGGTCTCGGACAGGGTACGCAAAACGCGGCGCATCCGGCATTCCGTAGTGATCATGATGGATCGGATAGATGCTCGAGCTGTAGCAGTAGCCGGCCTCCTGGAGGCAGTCGAAAGCCCACAGATTGCTGGCCCCGATCGAAAAGCTGGGCGCCCGATAGCCCTTGACCTCCTGCCCCGAGATATCTTCAAGCAGTTGCTTGGCTTTGCCCACATCGGTTCGGAACGCCGCTTCACTGAGATCACTCGCACGTTGATGGCCGTAGCCATGACTCGCCAGCTCGTGCCCGGCGGCGACGATGGAACGGACCAGTGAAGGATAACGCTCGGCAATCCATCCGAGCGTGAAGAAAGTCGCCTTGGTCTGATTCTCTTCAAGCATTACCAGGATGCGCTCGACGTTCCGATTGACGCGACATTCGCACTGGTCCCACTGCTCGCGAGGAATGTACGGGGCCAAAGCCGAAACCTGGAAGTAGTCTTCGACATCAATAGTCAGCGCGTTGATGATCGGCTCGCCATTAACGGCCGGCAAAGTCGCAACCATGGACGACCCTCAGCCCGCAGTGCCCGCTCGCGCCGCATGGCGAGCGACCAGCCATTGGGCAAGATCAGCCGCGATTCTTGGCGCCGCCTGACCATCCCAGAACTCGGGAACGCGTCCATGCTTGCCACGACCGGCAAGAATCTCGGTCACGCACTGGCGAATCGCCGATCGGTCGCAACCCACCACGGTGTTAGTTCCCTGTTCAACCGTGATCGGTCTTTCGGTATTCTCGCGCAAAGTCAGGCACGGCACGCCGAGGGCGGTGGTTTCTTCCTGCAAGCCCCCGGAATCGGAAAGCACCAATCGCGCACTGGCGAGCAAGCCCAGCATCTCCAGATAGCCTTGTGGTGGCAGAACGACGATCCGACTGCTGCGCAACAGGTGGTCCAAACCGAAACGCTCAACATTGGTGCGCGTCCGCGGATGCAGTGCAAAAATCAGTGGCACTTGCTCGGATACCTCGCGCAATGTGCTCAACAAAGACTGCAGTGTCTCCCATTGATCCACATTGGACGGCCGATGCAGGGTGACCACGCCATAACCCTGTGGATCGTCAAGCACATCCGGGGCAACGCCGACCGCCAAGAGCGTCTTCAACGGCGGGCAGGCCAACTCACGGTTGCTCACCAACGAATCGATCATCACGTTGCCGACAAAACAGACCCGTTCGGTATTGACGCCTTCGCGAACGAGATTGTCCTCTGCTCGACGTTCGGTGGTATATAGCCGGTCCGCCAGCTGATCGGTCAGCAAGCGATTGATTTCCTCGGGCATCGCCCGATCGAAGCTGCGCAAACCCGCCTCGACGTGTACCACCGGCACATCCTTCTTGGCGCATACCAGCGCGCAGGCCAGTGTTGAATTGACGTCGCCCACCACCAACACGCACGCCGGCCGAGTTTCGTCGACCACCGGCTCGAAGCGGCGCATCACCTCGGCCGTCTGCACGGCATGCGTTCCCGACCCCACCCCCAGATTGATATCCGGGTGTGGCAAACAGAGATCGACAAACAACCGGTCGTTCATGTCCCGATCGTAGTGCTGCCCAGTATGGACGAGCAATCCAGGAATCGACGGTCGATGCTCGGCAAAGGCCCGCAGAATGGGTGCCATCTTCATAAAGTTCGGACGCGCACCGACGACACAGATCACCCGACCAAGTCCGGCCGGCCATTGTTTAACCACAAAGAGTTCCTCCCTTCAGTGCTTGGCCCGAACGGCATTGATCAGTTGCTGGAGCAGCGCAAGAAGCTCCGCATTATTCCTTTCCAGGCGGAACATGCTGCGTTCAATGCGTATCATGCGTTGCTCAGCCTGGCCGCTCTTGAGGTCGGCAACGACGCGGGACGCCTGATCGGCGGTGCTCCCGTCGAGAGTCATGCGCGACAAATCGATATCCAGAATCGCACTATCGGTGAGTTGTGGATTGACGGCTGCCGCATCGGTGTTTCCGGACTTGGGGCCAATCATCGACGTCGACAAGGTCTCCTCGCGAATCTCGCGAGCGACTTCCTCGACGTCGGTGCGCGTAAAGTCTGTCTTGCTGTTCAGGAACCCCGACAATAGCAGGCGGTCGCAGTGCGCGTTGATGCGCCGCGGAACGCCGCCACTGGCTTCGAAAATGGCCTCAAAAGCACCCGCATCAAACCGCGGCAGCCCTTGCGATCCTGCGCACTTGAGCCGATGGACCACGTACGCTTGCGTCTCGTCCTGGTCCATCGGACCAATGTGACACGCCGCAATGACGCGCTGACGCAACTGCTGCATCTGCGGGCTCTGCATGATTTTCCGGAACTCGGGTTGGCCGATAAGAAAACTCTGTAACAGCGCCTGCGTGCCGAATTGGAAATTCGACAGCATGCGCAACTCTTCAACCGCGCGCGGCGTCAGGTTTTGCGCCTCGTCGACGATCAGCAGACAACGCTTGCCCTGGCGCGTGACATCGACCAGAAAGGCCTCGAGCGTGAGCAAGAGATCCGACTTGCCGATGTTCTTGGTCCCGACCCCAAACGCGGCGGCGACCATACGCAGCGTATCCTCGGCGTCGAGTTGGGTGGTCACCAGCTGGGCCGCTACCACCTTCTCAGCGTCGAGATCCTTAAGCAAGCCTCGAACGATCGTCGTCTTGCCGGCACCGACCTCTCCGGTAACGACGATAAAACCCTCATTCTGATTGAGACCGTATTCAAGGTAAGCCATCGCCCGCCGGTGCTGCTTGCTGGCGAAATAGAACGAAGGGTCGGGATTGAGTTGAAACGGCTTGCTGGTCAAGCCATAGAAAGACTCGTACATGAACGAAGATCAGAAAGAGTGCGTCAGTCCGCCAGTGAGCGCGCTCTCCGTGTAGCCGGTCTCACCATCGGCGACTACACGGCGGAGCGTCATGTTGGCGTTGGTGTGCGGAGAGAGGCGGGTGGTAAACAAGAGATAGGCGCCTTGCGTCTTGGTGTCGGCACTGCCGGCCGTAAAGCGCGTGCTCTCCTGCTGGTTCAACGACAGGGAAACCGACGAAAATCCGCTCAGCTGATGACCCCAGACCACGCCCAATCCACGTTGACGCGTACGGTTACTCAGCGAAAAATCGTCGGTCAATCCAGTCGCCAAACCGAGCGGCTGCTGCGTGCTTTCGGTCGCGATGAAGGTAACAGTGTTGCGCACTCCAATCAGTGCCAGGGAAAGCTGCTGCAGTTGTTGCAGCGTGGAACGGTTGGTCAGGAAGCCGTTGACCACCGTGCCATCGGCGGGTACACCCCGGTTCTGCAGGATCTGGACCACTTGCTGGTTAATCGCCTCGGGTGACAGATCAGGGTTGTTAGCAGCCACGATGGCGTAGAACGCGTCGTAGTTGTTGCCCTGCCCGGTATTGCTGACACCCGCTGGCTGATACGAGACATTCCGGCTGGCCGTATACGACACCGACGAACGCGGCATGCGATGCGTAAAGGCTGCCTGATAGCCGTTGCCGAAAAACCGCCGGGTAACGGTTCCCTCGAACTTCGTCCGCGGCCCCGGCGTCCACACCACGCCGAATCCCGAATCGTTGTGCGTCTCGTTCTGCAGACTCGCCAAGTTAGTCGTTTCCCGACCGAAGATCAACGACGTCTGCAGCTGCGGGTTGAAGCGGTAGGCGAGCGTTGCCCCATAGCGGGTGTCGTCGGTATCTCTGCCCGTTTGATAGTCGACCGACACCTTGCTCGCATCGAGCGACCAGGTGAGCGCGGTCAGGGGTGTCGCACCGTTGATTCGGCCAAGCCACTTCTGGGTCGTCTGATCGGAGACGAGGTTGGACCTGCTCGATGTGGTCGTCGCGGAGTACTTGAGGAAGTATTCCACCGACGTCAGCACCCGGCCCTTGATATAGGGCGCTACGGTGTAGTTGGAGGTCTCGGTCTGGTTTTTGTTGACGCTGGCATTGCTCGGCGACACCCGGCCCAGTGCGCTGAGATACTGTTGCGAGATCGTGCCCGTGGCGTCGATGAATAACCAGTCGTCGATCGCTTCGAGTGTCCCCAACGCGGTCAGCGCGTTCTGGCGATTGTTCGAAGACGATTCATGCAGATACAGATTCTGTGTCCAGCCGTATTGAAGGCGAAGGCTGCCGCGCCCCCCCTTGCCGTTGATCGAGATACGCGGCGTAATCGAGCTCACCAGATCACCGGTGGGATTCGAAGACGACAGAAAGACATTGTTGGTCAGCGTCTCGTTGACCTCGATCGCCGGCTTGATGTCCCATTTTCCCGCATGCGCCAGCGGCGCCAGAACAGTGAGCACGATAGCAAGCCGGGCAGCCGGCACGAGCGCGCTGCCACCACCTTGGTCATCGCTCCTGTCCACCTCATCGCTGATGCTTTGCAGCCTTCGCGTCATGCCATTCGTTTCCGGCACGCGCTCAAACGCCATCGGTCGAGCCATACCCGTACCCGTAGCCGTAGCCGTAGCCATAGCCGTAACCATAGCCGTCGTGAGCACCCGCACGTGCCTGGTTCAGCAGCATCAGTTTGACCGGGCAGGAATCGATCGCCGCCAGCGCGTGCTTGACGTCGGTACGAGACGTGGCCTCAGCCCTGACGACAATGACGACCTGTCCCATATGCGTTGCCAGTACCCGTGATTCCGTAGTCATCAGCAATGGTGGCGAGTCGAAGATAATGATCCGATCCGGATAGCGTCCCGCCATCTCGTCGAGCAGGCTCATCATCGCCTCACTGGCCAGCAGTTCGGTGGCGCGGGCATGTTGGGTGCCGCTCGGCAGCAGGCTCAGTTTTTCGACGTTGGTTCGCAACAGGACTTGCGACATCGCCACCTCTTTGTCAACCAGGATGTCCAGCAGCCCCCGCGCTGGGGCAACTCCGAGCATCTTGAGTACCGAGGGCTTGGGAACATCGGCATCGACCAGCATCACCGTGTTGTCGAGTTCCATGGCGATGCTCATTGCGAGATTGATGGCAGTAAAGCTCTTGCCTTCGCCGGCAACTGCGCTCGTCACCATGATCAGGTTACCGCGCTTGACCGGTGCAGCTCCCTTGCCCATGGCATTGGCGATCAACGGCCGCTTGATTACGCGGTACTGATCAGCAATCTGCGAACGCGGTGCGTCTGGCGTAATCAACCCGCTCGACGCCAGGGCAGTGAGGTCGAGATCGACGCGGCGCGACACACTCCCCGTCTCCTCCTTTGCCGATTCACTCGCAACCGGAGCGGCTACGGGAGCCGCCGTCTCGATCGCAGGAACCGGTACGTGGATCGGTACGACAGGTGGCCGGTGAGCGGCGTCCTCGGCGACGCGCACGATTGCTGGCAACGGCAACTCAGCGTCCGCCACCGGCGACGCCGGAACTTCGACTCCAACCCTCCGTAATTGCTCGAGACGCTTTGCCGCTTGTTCAATGAGGCTCATGGCTTTTCCTCAGGCAGTACGGGCTGAAAACAGGAACAAGGCGAGCAGTCCGGCACCATACACGGCGACCAGCGAGCCGCAAGCAGCGGCAAAGCGCAGCAGGTTCTTCCGCTCCCTGCGTCTCGCCGCATCATCCAGCAATAAGGAGACAGTCCCGAGAAGAGGCAAGCCACAAGCATCGCGAAGCGAGCGCGAATCGAAGAAGACTGGCCGTATCTGGCTGGCAGCGAAGGTAACCCCAATTCCTGCGCCGAACGCGAGGACCAAGGTCAAGGGCAGGAAAAGCAGTCGGTTTGGTGCAACCGGCTTGGGCGATACGCGCGGCGGATCGATCAGACGGAAATCGACTCCGGCTGTGCTGTCCATCTCGCTGCCAATGCTGGCCGATTCACGGCGCTGAACGAGCTGCTCATAGTTCTTCTTGTGGATGTCGTAGTCCCGGTTAAGCTGAGTAAACTCGGCTTCGATCTGGGGAACCAGGTTGATCTGGGACTTCATCTTGTCATAGCGCGCCTGAAATTCGGCAACGCGCGTCTGCAACGCGGCGACCTTCGCCTCCGTCTCCGACAGCGAGACCTTCAGCTGCTGATACACCGGATTGCTATTCACCGCTGAAGCCGGATTGGTCAGCGCGGCCTTGCGGCGAGCAACAATTTCCTCCTGCTTTTTGGCTTCCAAGTCCTTGATCAGGCCGCGGGCGCTGATGACGTCAGGATGTTTTTCGGTAAACCGCTGCAGCATGGTATCAAGATTCTTCTGCAGAACGTCGATGCGTCCATCGATTTCCGGAATTGACACTCCCGCGATCGGCTGCTGGCCAGATTCCGGCAAGAGCACGGGTTCCTCGCCCAAAATCTGGCGCTTGAGCGAATCACGCGACTGTTCCGCTTCGCGCAGTTCGAGCCGACTCTGTTCCAACTGCCGTGCAAGGTCACTCATCCGTCCGAAATGATCCTTGCCTTCGGAAGTCTGCGCCTGAATGTTGCGCAGCTTGAATTCCTTAAGCCGCGTTTCGGCTTCCTCCAGCTTGTGTTCGTACGCTTTGATTTGCTCGTCGATGAACTTACGTGCCGATTCCGAGTCCTTGCGGGCGTCACCAAGATTGGACTCGACGAAGATCGACACCAGCGACTGAACGACTCGCTTCGCATGTTCCGGCTGCGGGTCACGGTAGGTAATCGTGTAGATGTTGTCACGCGTCGTGTTCTGTATCTTCAGCGACGACGTCAGCGTCTCGATCAGCGCCTCGCGCTCGGCCTTGCTGGCAACCTTCAAGTCGAGATCCGCCATCCGGATCAGTTTCTCGATGTTCGGGCGACTGATCAGGGTCCGCCCGAGCATCATCACTTGCTGGTCAACATTGGGCTGCATTACCAAGCCAGCCATCAGAGGACGGAGAACTGACTGCGTGTCGACAAAAATCCGAGCCGACGCTTCGTACTTGTCCGGAATGGCGAGTACAGCCACGGCGCTGGCGAGACCGACTACCCAGGCGACGATCATCCCCAACCAGCGGTGTTGCCACATCCCGCGCAGGATCGTAGTGACTTGTCGAATCAGTTCATCCATCGGAGTCAGGGTCCATCAGCTAGGGTTACAGGAGATGCGTTTGAGACGCCAAGGTGGACACGGCCGTCACCCGCTCGCACCTTAAGTTAGGTGCAACGCCCGAACAACCGCTCAGAACCAGCTCTGCGGGATGATCAGGACGTCACCCGGCTTGACATCGACATTGGCCGACACATCACCGCGGCGGATCAGGTCGTTGAGGCGGACACGGTACTGGGTGTTGCCCTCGGCGGCACGCAAGAGTGTTGCGCCGTTGCCGTCCGCGAAGTCGGTCAGACCACCCACTGCGATCATCACGTCAAGCAGCGTCATGTTCTGCGAGTAGGGCAACGCCTGCGGCTTGGCGGCTTCGCCAACCACCCGAATCTGCTCGCTGTAAGTTCCCCTGAACTGGGTCACGATCACGGTCACCACTGGATCGCGGATGAACGTACCGAGCGCTTTCTCCATGTCCCGGGCGAGCCCCGTCGGGGTCTTGCCCATCGCCGGCATGTCTTCGATCAAGGGACCGGCAATCAGGCCGTCAGGCCGCACCGGAACAATCATCGACAGTTCGGGATTGCGCCAGACGAGGATATTGACGGTGTCTCCAGGACCAATGATGTAGCGATAGTCGGGAGACGCGGCGGTCACCGGCGCCGGCGGGAGCGAGGAGCATCCTGCAATGAGCATCACCAGAGTGACGACGGCGAACCAGCGAAATACGACGCCGAGCTTTGCACGCAGATCTGAAGCCATAATCCTCTCCTATTTCATCGTCACCCGCTGAGGCGCGACTCATCGTCCTCAACGTCAAGTGATCTGGACGAGTATCGCAAAAGGGCGCCACAGTATAGGGAATTGTCAGGCCGCACGAAAGTGCTCCACCTGACTCCACTGGGTTGGGAACCAAACCTACCCGCTGCCCTATGCAAGGACTTCCCCCGCAGAACACGAGTAGACTACATGGTTCCACAGCTTGGACACGATAACTAAAGCACACTCCGGCGTCCTGTGCTGTGCCAAGTCGAACAGGAGCCGTGTGCAGACGCTCGGCGGCCCCACGCGACACTCCCGGCGGCCCATGCATCCTAGTCGACGGCTTGTGCAAGACTCCGGTTCGTGGTTAACCGGGACGATCTACCCCTTGTATCGACTCGCGCCTTGCCCCAGCATGTGCATGCGGGTTGTGCGCGCCGGATGTTGTCCGCTGCACGCGCTTCCAGGCTCGCCAACTGTCGCCAAACGACCCTGTATCGAGACCTATGATGACTCAACTGTCGATTACTGATCAGGAGTTTTCTCTTTTTCAAAGCCTGATTTACCGGATTGCCGGGATCAGCTTGGCCGACAGCAAGAAAATACTTCTCATCGGGCGTCTGCAGCGAC
>ERZ761603.829-NODE-829-length-24775-cov-15.220510_pt1 | contig 24775 bp, 15 predicted proteins | sample MGYA00511879_ERZ761603 | MGnify/ENA primary metagenome ERZ761603 (study PRJEB28899, sample SAMN02850040) | bioreactor sludge metagenome | biome: EBPR Sludge; feature: EBPR Bioreactor; material: flocular biomat | place: Australia: Thorneside Wastwater Treatment... | reverse complement strand
CGAGGCCGGATCGGCCCGCACCGCGGCGAGGGCCGTTTCCGCCGCGACCAGCGCCGTATCGGCCCGCATCCCGACCAGGCGGCTCGCTTCGGCGGCTCTTTCCGCGGGTGTCGCTGAGTCCGTCGATCGGATCATCGTCTTCGCGCGTACGGCCTCCAGTTCTCGTTCCACGAGATCGCGGAGAACCGGGTCCGTGCCGCCTGCCTCCAGGAGGCCGCGCGCCACTTCCAGTTGAAACTGAGCGCTCGACGTCAGGTTTTGCTCCAGCAGGGCGCGGGCGAACGACAGGCACACCTGGGCACGGGCCTCCACCGAGAGCGATGTGTTGTCCCGCACCAGGTCCACGGTGGCCCGCCGTGCCGCAACGTCCACCCGTCCCGCCGAGGCCTCGTCCCCCGGGCTGCCGATGGCGTTGAAGACCGTGGCCGACAGCCGTGAAACGAGTTCCACTTTCTGCGCCTGCTCCGCCGCCAGAAGTTTCGCCGACGCCGACCGCTGGTGCAGGAACACCCCCGCGCCCGTCCCCGCGCTCAGCAGCAGCAGCCCCGCGACCACGGCGGCCTTCCAGTGCTTGCGGGCCTTCTTCCGAAGCAAATACCACGCGCTGTCGCGGCGGGCCGCGATCGGCTCACCGCTGAGGAAGTTCTCGATGTCGCGCCGGAGGTCCTCGGCGGACTGATACCTGTCCTTGGGTTCCTTCGCCAGCGCCCGCAGCACAATTACCTCGAGGTCGCCACGCAGCGACGGCACGACCGTGCTGGGCCGAACCGGCGGGGAGATGCGGATCGCTTCCAGCCGTTCCCGCGTCGGGCCGATCATCGGATACGGCAACCGCCGGGTGAGCATCACGTACAGGATCACGCCCAGCGAGTACACATCGCTGCGCACATCCATCTCCGCCGTCAACCCCGCCGCCTGCTCGGGGCTGGCGAACTCCACCGTGCCGGTGAACTCGCCCGACTGCGTGATGCGGCCGTCGGGGTCTTCCTGGAGAAACACGGCGATGCCGAAGTCAAGGATGTGCGGCTCGCCGCGGGCATCGGCGAGAATGTTGCTGGGCTTGAGGTCGCGGTGGATGATGCCTCGGAGATGGGCGTGGTGCACCGCGCCGCAGGCCTTGGCGAAGACGCGCAGACGCGCGGCGCGGGTTCGTGCATCTTCGTGCCACCGCGCGGCGGTCGGCGACTTCGCCGACGGCGGCTCGGCGGAGACCGACACCGGCGTATTGGTGGGCGGATCGATCGTCGGGAGGTTCGAGAGCGCCGCCCGATCGCTCGGTTGAAGTTCGGATGCGCGGGCCTCGATGGATGGCGCACCGAGGGCCGCGCCGACCAGCTGCGCTGTCGTGTCGTCTCCCGTCCCGTCCGGTCGCCACTGGTCAAGCGGCACGCCGTCGATCAACTCCATCGCGAACGCCCCAAGGCCCGTCCGAAGTTCGACCGCGTCGTAGACGGTCGCGATATTCGGGTGATTGAGACCGCCGGCGATCTCGATCTCGCGCTCGAAGCGACGCCGCTGCCTGGGGCTGGCGAGCCAGCCGCCGCCGAGCACCTTGAGCGCCACCATCCGCCCTGTGCGTTCCTGCACAGCGCGGTAGACCACTCCCTGCCCCCCCGAACTGAGTTCGCCGAGGATGCGATACCCGGGCACATTCTCTGGAAAGCCATCAATCGGGCGCGGGCGGGTTCGCATCCCCGCGGCGAGGTCCGCCAGGAACAAATCATTCTCGCGGCGCTGCGCGACGGCCTTCGCGCAGGACGGGCACCCCTCCGCGTGCTTCTGCGCCTCGGCGGGAACATCACGTCCCTGGGCCAGGGCTTCGAGAAGATGATCCGCGAGATGCTCGCCCGAGCTCATGTGTCTTTCGCCGATTCCCGGCGGAGATTCGCCGGCGGCACGTCAATCCTAACACAGGTTCGCACAAAAAGGGAACAGGCCGCACCGGGGTGGAAGTGCGGCCTGCCCCAAACGGAAGCAGCGGGTTGTGAGTCGAGCGCCGCCGGAGAAAGGCCCGCCCGTCGAGGGTCGGGGTTCTACCGGCGAGCGCCGGTCACGGTTGCTTGTGCTCCGCGAGTTTCTTCTCGAGGTCCGCCAGGCGCTTGTTCAGGCGTTCCAACTGATCGGCGAGGCGGTCGAGTTTGTCGTTCGTCTCTGCCGCGCGGGGGGCCGCCGCCGCGCCCATGCCGCCGCGGGGCACCACGAAGGCACGCCCCTGGCCCTGCCTCGGTTCCACCCAGATTCTCGCCGATTCCTCCGCATCGGACTGGCCCCAGTTCTGGACCTTCATCCGCCATTCGCCGCTCGATTTCTCGATCGCGGCGAGGGCCTGCTCGAGCGATTTCTGAACGTCGGCTTTCAGCTTGTTCGTATCGATGCCCTCGGCTTTGAGTTCTGCCATGGCCTTCTCGATGGCCTTGCGGGCCTGGGCGCTCCAATCCTCGTTCATCGTGAGCGCTCCGGGGAAGCCCGGGATGCGGAGAACGTCCTCGTTGGGCTGAACCCCGGTCGCGGCCGCGCGGGCCTTGGCCATCGCGTCGGCGTCGTACGCCACGAGCGCCACGGTGAGCGTCTTTCGCGCGCCGTCGCGCTCGACGACCAACTCCAGCGACTCGCCGCCTTTCTTCGTGCGGATCACATCGCGCAGATCGGCGGATGATTCGACGATCCGGTTATCGAGTTTGATGATCATGTCCCCCTTCTTCAGCCCGGCCTTCGCCGCGGGCATGTCGGGGAAGACCTCGACGACCTCGATGGCGCCCTCTTCGGCGTTGTCGTTCATCAGCAGGCCGAGCATCACCGGGGGCGGCTCTTCCGCGACGGGCGGCACGGGCGGGACCGGGGCGACGGGCGCGACGGGCGGCTGGCCGAATCCGCCCGCCCACGCGCCGGTTCGGCCCGCGGGCATTGTTCCGACACGGAACGTGTGGAGCACATCGCCCTTCTTGTCCAGCAGTTCGACGGTGTCGCCTTGCCGGCGGATCCGTTCCTGCGGCACCGGCTTGCCGTTCACTTCGGCGCTGATTTCATCCCCCTCGATGCGGAGCGAATAGGTATTCTGGCCGTCGGATGCCGACGCCATCATCGTTGTCTGGTTCGACGTCGAGGATCTGCTCTTCTTGTTCAACGGCTTGGAAAACTCTTCCCACTTGCCGCCGGATTGGCCGCCCTCACCGGACTGCGCGGCCGCGAAGCCCGCCGCGCAGATCACCAGCGCCGCGGCGGTCAAGGGGAGAACCCGAAACGTGCGAGATTGAATGGTGTTGTGCTTTGTCATGTGCAAGACTCCTCGAACTGAAACCCCTGTGCGAGCTCACGAATGCCGGCGAGGAGATTCCCATGGTTTTGGGAATCCGGCGGTGACCGTTTCGCACCGCCGCAGTGCCTGGATGCGCCACCAGCGTCGCACCCGTCTTGATGAATATTCAAACCGCCGGCTTGGCCCGTGCTCGAACCGGTTGCACCGGCACCGGTGCGGGTTGACCGGACTCATCGGATGAGAACCGATACAGATCGACCACCCGCGCCCGCTCCACGATCTGTCGTATATAGATGACTTCGAACCCCTTCCCTTCGGGAAGGCGATTGACATCGACGAGTTTCATATTCGGCTGTTCACCGATCACGCTCCCATCGGCCTGTCCCTTTTCGAGGTACAGGCTAAGGGCGTCCGCGGCGTTCTGGATCCCGGAGCCGACACCAGCCGTCTGTCCGATGCCGGGGGAGGTTGCCGCGGGCTTGTTGATGAAGGCTACTCCCAGCGCGGCGGCGGCGGCCCAACCCGCCCAAGTAGCCACGCGCCGCGCTCGGAGCGAGACCTGCGCCTTGGCGAAGGAAAGATCACCCGCCGGCTCGGTCAACGCCGGAAGCGTCACGGACTCGGCCCGGATTACCTCAGCCCGCACCGAACCGCTCAAAAGCGTCGCGTCGCGCTGCGTCATCGCCAGTGCTTTCCAGACACCCGGATCGGCGGCGGCGTGTCGTTCCACGGCATCCCAGTCGGCAGCGCCGGCACGGGCGTCGATGATCCGAGAAAAATGAATGTCGAGTTCGCTGTGGTCCATGTGCGGCCCGGTGAAAAGTCGTTCCCTCTTATGAGGATGCGGGCCGAGGCTCTTTCCGTCGCGGACGCGGAATCAACCGGCCCGCCGCCCTTCCTGCCTCGGAAGTGACGTTTCCACCATGCTGCCGTCGTGTGTTCAGGCGTTTCGACGTCCGGACGGGTCGAATTTTCTTCTCAGCACCCCAGCCCCATCTCTTCCCGCTTGGCGGCCAGTTCCCGTAACTGTCGCCTACCCCGGGCGATCCGTGTCTCGATGGTCGTCTCCGGAAGGTCCAGAATCTCACCGATCTCGCGGTAACTCAGGTCGTGCAGCGCTTTCAGGAGCAGCGGTTCCCGATAGCCGTCAGGAAGTTGCGAAGCAAGGTCCATCAAGAGACGGCCTTGTTCTCGGTCGGACAGACTCATCGGTGCTGCGGTGTGATCCCGTGTGCGTCCTTCTCGAACATCATCACCGCCCTCCAGCGAGGACAGACGCTCATCCCCCTGCCTTCGCCTGCCCGATCGTGCCGCGGCGTGGGCCACATTGATCGCCACCGTTCGCAGCCAGGGCCGAACGGCCCTTGGATCACGCACTTCGCCCACTTTTCTGACCATCGAAACTGCCACATCCTGCAGCAGATCCTCGACATCCGCCCAACGGGGTTTGTGCGCCAGAAGGATCGCGGCCACCCAACGCCGGTTCGCCGCCCACAGATCACGAAGGGCATTCTGATCACCCGAGACCGCCGCAGCGGCCACTCGATCCGATGCGGTGCGCGCGGCATCCAACGCCCGTTCTTCGGGCGTGCCGGCGACGATTCGCCCCAACACGGGGGGTAACTCCTGATCCTGATCCTCCAACGTGGCTCCGTTCATGGTGTATGGATGCGCCATCAGTCCGCCCTTTGGCGGCCAAATCCGGAACCCCCTCCGTGGAACTGCAAGAATCCTATCACTTTCGGGTTTTGTACGAACAAGAGTTCAATCTATATCAGTGTCAATGGTCACGCGTGGAGCCAACCTGATGCGTCATAGAAACGGTGTCGAACGGCGACTGAGCGTGCGTTGAAACATCACAGGCAATTTACGGGCCGAAAGAACGGCGACGTTGCCCTCGACAGGCACCGCGGGGTGAGTGGACTCTCAGCCGCGTACCCTCCACGCCCCGCGACCGATGGCGACACCGAAAAGCCCAACATCAACTCCCGAAGCGGTGATGCCCCTGGGCGATCACCTCGAAGAACTGCGCAAGCGCCTCATCCGGGCGCTCATCGGCCTGGTGCCGATCCTGCTGACAGCGCTCATTTTCGGTCAGCCACTGCTTGGGTTTCTGCTCAAGCCGCTGCGACAGGCGCTGCTCGATGCGGGACAGACGCCGATCCCGCAGGCGACGGAGGTGCTGGAAACGTTCGGCGCGTACATGAAGGTCAGCCTGATCGCGGCGATCATGGTGGGCAGTCCCTGGCTGCTGTACCAGGTCTGGCTGTTCGTGAAGCCCGGGCTGTACGACCGCGAGAAGCGGTTCGTCTATTTTCTGATCCCGTGCTCGGTGGTCCTGACCACGGGCGGGTTGGTCTTCCTCTTCCGCGTCGTCATGCCGATCCTGCTCGCCTTCTTTCTCGAGTTCGGGTCGCAGATCGGCGTCGAGAAGCCGCGCCTCGTGGACGTGCCCGAGGGTGTGACGCTCCCGCTGGTGACGGTGCTCGACGGTGATCCGAAGGATCCCGCTGTTGGTGCTGAATGGATCAACCGCACGCTCAGCGAGCGGCGCGTCTGCATCGGCGTGGAGGCCGACGGCACACCCCGTATCCTCAGTTCACCCTTGCAGAAGACCGCGGGCATCAGGCAGGACTACCGCGTCAGCGCGTACGTGAGCCTGCTGCTGAGCACCTCGCTGGGCTTCGCCATCGCCTTCCAGACGCCCATCGTGGTCCTGCTGCTGGGATGGGCGGGGATGATCGATCAGGCCTTCCTCTCGAAGTACCGCAAGCACGCCTTCTTCGCCTGCGCGCTGGTCTCGGCCTGCCTCATGCCCGGCGATGTGCCCTCGATGATCCTCATGTGGGGTCCGCTGTACGGTCTGTACGAACTCGGCGGACTGCTGCTGCGTTTCTTCCCCGCGAAGCGCATCGCGACAGGCATCGCCGGCAAAGAGCCCGACGGCGAGGCGGACACCTGAGTTTCCAGCAGCGCGGCGGACCCGGCTTTAGATCTCGATCTTCACGCTCTTGACCGTCGTCTTGCAGCGCTGCTTGATTTCGAGCAAACCGCCGGAACGGAGCCAGCGGTCGAACTCGAAGGCCGTCGCCGAGTCCGAGGCCTTGATCGTCATCACCCCGTTGGCGCTGATCTTGTGAAGGCTGGCCCGATCCGCGAACTCTTCGGGCGCGATCTGACGCCAGGTGTCGTCCAGTTCGCTCACCGCCTTCTGCTGCTTCGTGAACGTCCTGTACAGGTCCGTCACGCTCTTCTGCATCGACAGGTCGGGGGCCATCTGGGCCTTGAACCGACGCAGACGGGCCAGTTCCATCGTCACGGGGGATTGTCTCATGCGAGTACCTTCGAGAAAACTCAGGAATCCAAGGACGTTCCGGCGCGGGAGTGAATCCGGCCGCCCCGTAGATGCACGAGAGACGGCCGGGGAGCCAAATACTACAGACATTCCCCCGTCCATGCAACCCTTTTTCAACAAACCTACATTCTGCACCCATGCCCACCCCACCAGCAAACAAACAGGGCGACGCGACGGCGATCACGATTGAGAATCTTTCTAAGATTTTCCCCGCCTCATCGGGTGGGAAGCCCTCCGCCGCGGTGGACGGCATCTCGCTGAACATCGAGCCGGGTGAACTGTTCTTCTTGCTGGGGCCATCGGGGTGCGGCAAGACCACCCTGCTGCGCATGATCGCCGGGTTCATCGAGCCATCCGGAGGGCGGGTTCTTTTCACGCGTGCCGGGGAGACCCGTGATGTCACGCACGCGCCCGCCAACGCGCGCGAGACGGGCATGGTCTTTCAGTCCTACGCCCTCTGGCCGCACATGAGCGTCTTCGAGAACGTCGGCTTCGGCCTCGACATCCGCAAGGTGAAGGGCGAGGAGCGCCGCAGACGGATCATGGAAGCGCTCGGATCGGTCCAGATGGCCGATTACGCGCAGCGCAAACCCAATCAACTCAGCGGCGGCCAGCAGCAGCGCATCGCGTTGGCGCGTGCCATGGTCATCCGACCCAGCGTCCTGCTCCTCGATGAGCCGCTGTCGAACCTCGACGCCAAACTCCGAATCGAACTCCGTTCCGAGATACGGCGGCTCTGCAAGGCCGCGGGCATGACCACCGTCTACGTCACTCACGATCAGAAGGAGGCCCTGAGCATGGCCGACCGGATCGCCATCCTCCGTTCGGGGCGCATCGTGCAGGTCGGGACGCCCGCCGGCCTCTACCGGCAGCCCGGGGACGCCTTCGTCTGTGAGTTTCTCGGCGAGACCAACTTCTTCTCCGGCACCGTCCGCGCCGTCGCCGATGAGACAACGCACATCGAAACCCCCGCCGGGGTTCTGCGTGCCGCATCGGCGACCTCCTCTGTGGGTTCCACCGTGCGGCTCTCCATCCGGCCCGAAGCGCTCTCCGCGGCGCCGGGCGAGAACACCCTGTCGGGCCGACTGGTCGAGACGACGTACCTGGGCGAAAGTGTCCAACTCGTCGTGGAAGTGGCGCCGGGTCTTCGGGTGCGCAGCGCGGTCTCGAACCCGGGCCCGGACCTGCCCGCCGCGGGGAGCGCGATCCGACTCAGCGTCTCACCCGCGGACATCGTGGTGCTGCCGGCGTGAGACACGAAACAAAGCACGCCGGCAGGGGCCGGCGTGCTCGATCGGTTTGATCTCTGCATCAGCGAGGCGGACTATTTCGGCGGCGTCACCGGCACGTTCTGGATCCCGTTCAGGCCCGACCACGCGGTATCGACGCCGAGGGTCACGTAGCGGCGGCCTTTGCTCATCGTGTAGCGCGTCGCCCGCTGCGACCAGTATGGATAACCGGCGAGTTGCCGGTGGATGTAGTCCGGGCCGTTGACAATGAGGCTGCTCTGGTAATACCTCATGCTGGCCCCGTCGCCGCCGTTCTCCACCCATTGTTCCGGCTCGACCAGTTCGGTCAGCAGGCGGATCAACTCATCCACCCGATCCTGCATGGGGCGCGTCGTCACCTGGTCCTGATCGCCCTGCTCCCGGAACGGTGACTGGCTGCTGCCGCCGCCCTGCCCGGAGTTCTGCAGGACGCTCTGCAGGTCAAAGTCCGGGGCGTTGGCGTAGTTGGGTATCTCGAGCAGCAGATCGCGCACCGAGTAGATCTCGATCCGTTTGAACCTGTTGAGCCGTTCCTTGGGGCCGACCTGAAGGGTCCCGGCCTCCGAGATCTGCCAGGTATTGCCGCCGGGGCCGTTGGATTCCGTCGTGGCTTTCTCGAGCAGACGCTCCAGCGCATCCAGCGCGGTGCGCCTCTGAATCTTCAGGTTGATGATCTTCTCTTTGTCCAGCCCGATGCTGTTCTGATCGTCCGACCACATGACTTCCATGTCCGCGCCCGTTACCTCGGCGATGAACTTCATGGCCGCCTCGAGCGTGACATCGGTGAAGTCGATCGTGATCGGCCGCTGCATGCGGATGAGCGTGTCGCGCTGCGGCATCCCCGACAACCGCATCGAGGGCGCGGCCGCCGCGGGGGCGGTGGTTCGCGCGGGGGCGCCGGCGGTCTGCGCGGACGCCATGCCCGACACACCGATCATGGCCGACACGGCCATCGACACGCGGCCAACATTCCGTCGCAAGAAAGTGGACATACGGCGATCCCTTCGCAAAGCGGCCCCGTTGAAGCCGGGGCCAGTCTCTCTATCGTACCACGATCACACCCGATCCGTTGCAGCCGTCGGGTTTTCGGCCTGTGCATCCCCTGATGCCGGTCTTTGACGCCCGAACGTCTCCCGAGTTCCCCGCCCTGCGAGTCAGCCCGACCTCTCTGCTTCCGGTCGGTCCGATACGGTCTGAGGCGATCACCCCATCGAATCCGATCCGCGGGCACGCCGCTGTCGATACACCCGCACCCGATTCCTTGTGAACGGGATCAGCCGTCGCCGCGGCCTGTGCGCGTGCGGCGTTCGCACCGTGCGAGCGCCCTGCTTACACCCGCTTCGGCGACCGACCGTCCCCTTCCTACGGGACAGAAAGACACGACGCATGAACAACTTCGGCACGTACTCCAACGGCACAGTTACCGGCAACCCGAACGAGACCAGCGCCAACCCCGTCAACGGGAACACGCCCAACTTCACCACTTCGCCCACCGGCCAGGCCTTCATCCCCGGGATCGGTCTCGTGCCCGTGTGGAACACCACCGGCAACAACACCAATCAGGCCTACAACCAAACCGGCACGCGGCACGTGAATCAGCCGACCGTGCAGCAGGCGTTCTTCCCCGCCCAGACCTTCGCCCCGCAGTTCACGCCTTTCAACTACGGGACGAACTGGAACACGCCGTTCAATACGCCCTTCAACTACGGGACGAACTGGAACACGCCGTTCAACACGCCCTTCAACTACGGGACGAACTGGAATTCGCCGTTCAATACGCCCTTCAACTACGGGACGAACTGGAACACGCCGTTCAACACGCCCTTCAACTACGGGACGAACTGGAATTCGCCGTTCAATACGCCCTTCAACTACGGGACGAACTGGAACACGCCGTTCAACACGCCCCTCAACTACGGGACGAACTGGAACACGCCGTTCAACACGCCCTTCAACTACGGGACGAACTGGCAGAACACAGTGAACACCGGCACAAACGTCTGGCCCTTCGGCGCTCCCGCCGCCTGGAACTACGCCGGTGCATTTTCGCCCTTCTTCACCCCAGCTTTCAACTGGAACGTCGGCCCATTCCCCTTCGCACCGAACTGCAACCAGAACATCGAAGCGACCGACAAGGCGCGCCTGAACCGCGAAGCCGCCTGAACGCGGACATCGAACCGCATGTCTGTTTCAACTGACCGCGCCACGACGGCGCGGTTTTTTGATGCGATCGTCAGAATGTCCTATAAACGCTCTTGGCGCAAACGCGTTTTCTTCTATAATAAACGCTTTCGTGCCTACTTCTTCTCAGGAGCATCCGATGCGAGTCATGTCTGTTGTGTTGTCCGCCGCCGCGGTCTCTGTCGTTCATGCTCAGGCGATCGTGCCCGCCGAGGTCATCTTGTCCGAAGGGTCATCGCCATCGTGGGCCGAGGGCCTGACCGTTTCGACCGTGAACACGGCCTATACAAGCGAAGACGGCAAGGTGGGCTTTCTGGCGGTGTTGAGCGATTCGCGCCGCGTGATCTTCTTCGATACAGGCCCCGTCTTTTTTTCGACCCCATCACAGACCGGCGGCGAAGGGTCGATCGGCGTGGCCAGCGGGGGTCGGTTCGTCTACTCGCCGAGCATCGACGGCAACGATGGCATCTGGGGTTCATCGGGGTACATCATCTCCGATGGAGATGAAGCACCGGGCTACCCGGGACTTTACATCTCTTTCGCCAGCCGCCCCTCCATGTTCGGCGACGGGCTGTTCGCGTTCGTAGGGGGCTTGGCGAGCACGCCCACCGGGAGCACGGCGGCGCGGGTTCTGTACCGCGGGCAGATCGGCGATCCCGTGCTCACCCCCGTCTACCGAACCGGCGACACGATCGACGGGCGCACCCTGCGCTTCGCCACGCCGGGGATGAGTTTCAACTACGACTTCTCCGACAACGGGCAGCACGTGATCCACATCGTCGATGTCGGCGGCGCGACGGGCAGCGCCGCGGTCCTGTACAACGGCAGTATCATCGCCGAGGACGGCCAGCCGCTCCCGGGCGACCCCGATGAAGGGTGGGAAAACTTCTCCGGTGTGGGCGTCAACAACGGCGGCGACACGCTCATCTGGGGCGATTTCATCACCGCCTCCCAGACCGACAACTTCATCGCTGTCAACCGCGTCCCCGCCGTCCGCGAGGGGGACACCGTCGACGGCATCACCATCCCGTCCGGCTCCACAGTGCGGGCGGCGAGCATCAGCAACATCGGCACCGCGGCGTACATCTGGAGTTTTTCGACCACCAACCGCGTCCTGTTCCACGGGAACATCGCCGACCTGCGGGGAACCTCGATCAAGGTCGTGCGCATCGGCGATCTGCTCGACCTCGACGGCGACGGCATCGGCGACCTCACCGTCCGCGACCTGCCCGAAACCACCACCACCACCAGCGCCATGGACCTGGGCGATGATGGATACCTGTACACCAGCATCACCGTCTCGGACATCGGCCAGACCGCCACGCGGAAGATCATCGCGAAGTTCTGCCCGGGTTGTTCCACCGCCTGCCCGCCATGCGCGGCGGATTTCAACCAGGATGGCGGGGTTGACGGGTCCGATGTCGAGGCCTTCTACGTGGTCTGGGAGTCGGGCGAGGGTTGCGGCGATGTCAACGAGGACGGCGGCGTCGATGGCGGCGATGTCGAAACGTTCTTCGCCCGGTGGGAAGCGGGCGGCTGCTGAACCAAAACGGTCATTTCTGACGTTTGTACAAGGGCGGTAGAGTCCGTTGTTTTCGTTGTGCGTTAGGTTATTCCCAACTTGCGAATCCTGAGTTTGTGTCTGGCCAGTCGGCCCTCTCTTTGGTATATTAAGAACCGGGTACGGTGTAAGAAGGGGGTTCGCCGGGCGAACTCCCCTTGAGTTGCGCCCACTGGCCGCTGGTTGCTTTCGTTGATCGACGGACGGATGTACCCTCGGCGGGTCCGGGTGGCACGCTCCAAAGGAGTCCGCATGAGTGCTCGAATCCGTGCGTGTGTGAAGAGTGGCAGCGCGCGCCACGCGGAGTTTCTCGCCGCGGCGGCTGGTTGCGCGATGGCGTGGGCGGCATCAGGGCAGTGCCCCACCGCCTGCCCCACAGCGCAGCAGGTGCAGGTGTGCATCGATGCGGGGCGCGCTGACGGGTTTGCGATCCCCTTCGATCCCGTGACACCGCGGCCGGACTTCGAGCGTTTTTTCTGCGCCGGCACCTGCAAGGCGTTCGACGATGCCTCGGCGAACTTCCGGTTCCTGCACACGTTCCGCGGGCTGCCCTGCGGCATCGTCTCGGCCTCATTGGAGATCCGCCTGCGCGCGGAGTGCGATATCTCATCGAACGACACGATCCACCTCCAGTTCAACCTCGGCCCCAACACGTTCTCGTGGGGGCGGGCGATCCGCGACCTGCCGGGCGCGGGCGGGTCGTGGGAGTGCCCCGCGGCGGCCACCATCACGCTGAACCTCGCGGCCCTCCCCACGGCCGCGGGGACGCTGAACCTGATCCCGCAACTGAACAGCGACCACTACCTCGACCTGTACGTGCAGGACGATACCACGGTGGATTACGCACGATTGACCCTTCGCATCTGCCCGTGCGAAGGGGGATATCGCGCGTACACCAACGGCTTTGGCGACAACTTCGCGCCCGTTCCCACGGACCCGGCGACATCGCGGCAGACGCGGCTCAACGCGGTGCGCGATACACCGCCCTTTTTGTGGCGAGAGCCTGATGAGTGCACCCCGGATCGGGGCTACGGCCAGACCTTCGGGCCGCTGCCCGGCGGCATCGCCAGGGCCATGCTGACGATGCGGATGAAGGCGTGCCCCGTGCCGCCGCCCGATGGGGGCGGCGTGAACGACACGCTCGCGCTCGAACTGCTCGCGCCCGGAGTGGCCCTTATTCCCTACAGCAACGCCAACTTCTACCGCGCTTTCCAGATCAGCACCCTCACCGGCGGCACGTGGACCGCCGAGCAGACCGCGCGGGTATCGCTCAACCTGGGAACGACACTGACCACCGGCGCGCTCGCCTGCGGGAGCATGATCGGGCCTCTCGCCGACGGCTGGTTCGATGTCTATGTGCAGGACGACACGGCGGTGGATTGGGCAACGCTCCGCGTGTGGCCCTGCCCACCCCTGACCCGGTTCTTCGGGACAGCGATGGCCGCGACGGGAGCCGCCTCGCTGACGGCGTCCGCCGCGGGAGAACTGATCGCATCCAACCTCGGTGCCGGCGAGAACGACGGTGTCCTGATCGATGTCCACGGCGCTGACGGGTACGAACTCGACCTCGGCGCGGCGATGGCCGAGGCGCCGGTGGGCCGGACATGGACGCTCGCCGCGCACACCCAGGCCCCGGGCGACACCTCGCCGACGTCGGTTTTCTCGTGGCGCATGGCCAAGCATTTCCCCGATGGATTGTGGATCGATGCGCCCGCGGCCGCATCCGGAGAGTGCGCCCGCATCGCCCTTCTCAACTCCGAAACCGGCGATCGGGTGGAGACGTGCCTCCCGCCCGGCGGGTGGGTCATGACGACCACCGAAGGGCAGGCGAGGGCCGGCCTGGGCAGGAACGGCGACAACAAAGTCGCGTGGTTGAAGATGGGGTTCCGGGCGATGTCAACTTCGACTGGGCTGATGTTCGCGGGCGATACGATCGAGGCCGAACTTCCATCGGCCTTGCCGATCGAGCGGCTGGGCATGTTCTGGGGCGATGAGAACGGGCATAGTCCCTTCGTGGAGCGTCTCCGCGGGGGATCGGTGCGGGTGCATCCCGTGAACGATGCGCCGGTGCGGATCGCGGCGGTCGGCCACGCCGCGATCGACACCAATCCCGGCGCGGTGGTGGTCTCCAACCTGGGTGGTGGCGGTGACGACGGCGTCTTGCTGGAGTGCGTTGATTCCGGATCAATGACGGCCATTATCGATGGACCCTGCGCGGGAACCGTGGAGGATTGCCTGGGGAGCATGAACCTGCAACTCTCCGCCTCCGGCAGGTTCGACGGGGACAAGGTCCCCATCGTCCGTGGCAGCGCCCTGGGCAACGGGGCCATGCGGTTTGATCTCGGCGCGGACTTCGGCCCGGTCGATGCGGCCCAGATTCTCATCGAAGTGGTTGAGGGTGAGACCGTCACCGGCTCGGTGGTGGTCGAGAACCCGGCGGTGGTGTCGGCGCTGACATCGTCTCCGCCCAACGTGTGGAAGATCGATGCCGGGCATGGTGGCGGCGGCGGGGGAGGCGGGCTTTCGCTCCTGCTCAAGAAGGAAGAGGGCGGCCGGCACACCCCGTTCCAGAATCGGGGCACGCTGATCGGCACCGGCGACGGGGTGCGCTTCACCGCGCTCAACGCCGCGGTCCGGCCCGAGGCCGTCACCGGGATGCGGTTCACCGCTTCGGGCATGGCCGAACTGCTGGTCCGGGGCGTCGAGACCACCCCACCCGAGAGCGGGCCGGGCTGCTTTGCCGACTTCAACCAGGACGGGGGCATCGACGGGGCCGATGTCGATGCCTTCTACGCGGCGTGGGAGGGGGGCGACCCCGCCTCGGATGTCAACGGCGATGGGGGCATCGACGGGGCCGATGTCGAGGTCTTCTTCGCGCAGTGGTCGGCGGGGGGGTGCGGCTGAAACGGTGTTCGGGGGGGACCGCCGCGGGCAAGCCAGAGAAAAATATTTCAAGGGGGGTGTAAGAAACCAGTGCGGGCCGGGAAGTGCGTCCGGCGTGTCCCGACCCGGGCTTGATGCCGCGGCGCGGTCACCGCTTGTCCTGAAAACTCGTCAGCGTCGGTTGGTGTGGTCGCGGCGGGGTTCCCAGCCGCGAGAGAATCAAAGAAAGCGAGGCAACTGTCATGTGTTCTTCGATATCATCGGTCTGTCGTTCCGGGTGTTCTCACCTGCGCAGCCTGAAAACAAAGGCGACCCGGGGTCTGGTTCTCGCGGCCTTCGCGGGGCTGAGCAATGCTTCGTTCGGCGAGGCGCTGGTGCCTCCCGCGGAACTCCACATTACCGCACGCCCCGCGGGCAACTGCTGCTTTGATTTCGACATCTGGCAGGTCTGGGGTGCTCCGGGCAACGTGAAGACCATCACGGCGAACATCATGTTCCCCCCGGGTGCGGTCATCAGCAGTGCAACCAACGGATGGGTCGGCCCGGCCCCCGTGGTCTCGGGCACCACGATCACCTGGACCCTGCCCGGGACGGGCCTGACGCCCCAGACCCCGCCCGGCGTACCGCAGTACACCGTGCGCATCTGCTTCTCGAACCTGCCCACCATGCCCGCGATCGTGCAGTTCCAGGGGTTTGATGCGGCCGGGAACACCGCCGACCTTCTTCGCCGCGATGCCGACCTGATCGGAAACCCCTGCTCGCAGTTGCCTCCCTGCCCGCGCGACTGCCCGCAGCAGAGCCGCGTGCAGATCTGCTACGACGGAGGGCGTGCCGATTCATGGGGCGCGCCGGATGATCCGGCCACGCCCCGCCCGGCGCTGCTGTCGTACCTGACGGGCATCTTCGGCACCCGCGTCAAGGGGTACGACAACGCCAACGTGAACCACGCCTTCGGCGGCACGTTCCAGAACCTGCCCTGCGGGATTGTCTCCGCCCGGCTTGATATTCGTCTGCGGGCAGAGTGTGATATCCCGGGCAACGACTCGATCAACCTGATGTTCAACGGGACCAACTTCGCCTGGGGCAGCAGCATCGCCGCGCTCAACGGGGGCACGTGGAACTGCCCGACCGAGACCACCATCAGCCTGAACCTCGCCTCGCTCCCCGGCGGGTTCAACATGCTGCCTCTCCTAAACGCCAACCGCTTCCTCGACATCTACATCCAGGACGACACCAGCGTGGATTGGGCGAAACTGACCGTGCAGGTCTGCCCCTGCGAGCAGGGCACCTACCGCTTCTATCAGTCCGGGATCGCGGACAACTTCGCCGCGTTCCCTGTTGATCCCCTTCCCGCGCCACAGCCGCGACTGGTGGCGGTGCGCAATCTGCCCCCCTTCCTCTACAAGCCCTACGACAACTGCACGATCGACCGGGGCGTGGGCCATACCTTCAGCGGTCTGCCCGCGGGCATCGTGAGCGCCGGGTTCAACACCCGCATGAGGGCCTGCGGCGGCGGCTCGAACAACGATTCATATTTCTTTGAACTCTTGAACGACGGCGCGCCCATCATCCCTTACAGCGGCGCGAACTTCTACCGGGGCTTCAACCTCGCCGCGACCTGGAATCCATTCACCACCGCCACCTTCCCGCACAACCTCGGGGCCACCAACCACTCCTACAACGGCGGCTGCTCCACGCTGCTGGGCAACATGGCCGACCGCCGCTTTGACTTCTATGTGCAGGACGATACCGGCGTCGATTTCACGTCCCTGCGTGTCTACGCCTGCCCGCGGATCAAGCGCTTCTTCGGCACGCCCGTCGCCGTGCTGGGCACGATCGATCCGGTGTTCGATCCCGTGGGGCGCAGGCTGCCGATCCGCAATCTCGGCCACAGCGGCGAGGACGGGGTGTCCTTTGATGTGCACGGCGCCGAGGGGTACGTCATCGACTTCTCCGAAGAGGGAGCGGGGCTTGAATCCAGCGGTTCCGGCGGCGTCTTTGTCGCCACGGGCGATCTCGACGGCGACGGTGCTGCCGAGAGGCTGTCCGGACTGGCCATCACCAACGAGAACGGCACACGCACCTTCCGCCCGGCCTTCTTCGATATTTTCATTGAGGAGCCGTTGTGGACCATCCGCAACTCCGCATCCGGAGACTCTCGCACGTTTACTCTGCCTCCGGATTCGGCGATTGAATGTCGCGGACGCGCCAAGGAGGATGTCTATGTCTGGAAACTCTCCAAGGACGACCGGCGGCGTTGCCACCACGTCATCAAGTTCGGCGAGGCCATGGTCTTCCGCGTTCCGGGTCTGCCACTCTTTGAGGGCGACAGCATCGAGATGAGCAACCCCCTGCACGACGATGCCGAGGTCGAGGCGCTGAGCATGACCTGGACCGCGCCGGCGGGGCAGACTACCGAAGTAACCATCGACAACGCCAGACCCATCGTGTCGGGGCTTCTGCACGAAGCCTGCTGCGGCGACACCGAGTCGGTCGGACTCGATACCAATCCCGGGTCGGCCACGATCTCGAACGTGGGCAGCGCGGTCGGCGGCGTCGAGGTCCACTTCGATCAGGCCGAGACCTACCACGCGTCGCTCACCTTCGGGTGCGCCGAGAACGATGAGGCCGCCTGCGCCGCCGGGGATGTCGCCGTTCGCTTCGTGGGCTCGCAGGGCGGCGAAACCGGCACGGACATCGTCAACAGCCAGGTCCGCTTCCGCCCGGCGTTCTTCGATATCTTCTGCGACCTCGCCCCCACCGGCACGCACGATGTGCTGGTGAAGGTCGAGCAGCAGGGAGATGTGGTCGCCATGATGGTGTTGCCCGGCAACGCGGTCTCCCTCACCGCCGAGGGTGTCGCGGCCCTCTCCGGCTGCGGCAAGCAGCCCGCCTTCATCGACGATTGGCGCACCAGTTGCATCTGGTGGGAGTACGACCGCCCGGTCTTCTTCTCCATCGTGCCCGGCACTCCCCCCGTCCGCGGCGACACCATCCGCATCATCGCCAACAGCCCAGCCCGCGAGTACGACTTCACCGAGCGGGCCGTCTGGACCTCATCCAACACCCGCGAGATGACCCTCGCCGATCAACAGGTCGTTCGATTCGGCTCCACTTCCTGTTCCCGTTGCCCCGCCGACTACAACCAGGACGGAGGCATCGACGGCGGTGATGTCGAAGCCTTCTACGCCGATTGGGAGGCCGGCAACGCCTGCGGCGATGTGAACTCCGACGGCGGCATCGACGGCGGCGATGTCGAGGCCTTCTTCGCCGCATGGGAACAGGGCTCCTGCGACTGATCCCCGCTCCGCGACATTAGAAGTGATCGATGCCGGGGCCGCGCGAGAGCGCGGCCCCGGCTTTGTCAGAACGCACGCTCACGGGTTGGTGTGAAGTTTGCCGGGGGCCGCCGCGCTTTCGGAGGGTGCTCCATCGATTGACGCGGATCCCGATTGAACCGGGCCGGATGATCGGGCGGTATTTCCGGACGCGCCTCCGCACCGCATTTTTGATCGCGTGCTGCAAGAACTCCCCGATCCACGAGAAATGCTCGGGACCGTGCGATGATCCATTCGCAACCAGGCAGTCGGTGTGTATATTGAGATGCGGTTGCGCCTCTGAGACAGTCCACGACCGGGAGATGCTGTATGAACCAAGAACACACACCACGATCCGTGCAAGACCGAGTTCTTCCGGGGACCGCGCTCTTCACCGCGGTGACAATGGCATGCTCGACGGGCACATCGAGTGCTCAGCAGTTGCACGTCTTCAAGTCCTACTCAACAGGGGCGGAGACCTTTCTCACCGGGCTGAGCGGGGACGGAAGCACCGCGGTGGGGTATTTCAACCTGAACTCGAACGCCGGTGACAGCTACGGCATAGCCATGAGAGTTGGATCAATCGCACAGAGGGATAACCCACTGAACGGGTATCGCGCGAGGTTGTTCGCGTGCAGTTACAACGGCAACTTGTCCGCGGCGACGTTGAGCTACATCACGTCGATTCAGAAGGGCTACCGCCATTTGACCGGATATGAATCGTCCGGCTGGTATCCGCTGTCACAGAACGGCCCGGGCGACTGGATGCAACCCCGCACCATCAGCGACAACGGCGAGATCGCCGCGGGCTACATGCACAGGTGGACGGCCGGCCCGAACTCGATGTGGGGTTTTCGATGGACTCCGACGGACGGCGTGGTGGTCTACCCGGCACCATCGGGGTACGTGGACAGCGCGATCTTGTGCGCCACGCCCGGCGCCTCGCACTTCGCGGGGTACGTGACCACACCTTCCGGGGACAAGCACGCGATCCGATGGACGTCCGCGGGGGCGCACCGCATCGTCGGCACGCTCCCCAACGGCCAGGTCTCCGATATCGCCACGGGCATGAGCAGCGACGGCACGGTGGTGGTCGGTACGAGCCAGGGCCCGCCGCCGTACTCCATCCGCGGCTTCCGCTGGCAGGACCTGGGCGGGGGTGCTTCGGCGATTCAGGACATCGGCGCGCTCCCGGGAGGGACCGTCACCGAGGCCAAGACGTGCACGCGGGACGGGTCGGTGGTGCTCGGCTCCAGCGTGGTGAACGGCGAACCTCGGGCGATGTTCTTCACGCAGGCGATGGGGATGGTGGATTTCAATACCTGGTTGCCGACCGTGGGCCTCCCGAGTTTCAACGGGTTCAGCGTGTTGAACCAGATCGTCGGGGTCAGCGAGGACGGAACGGTCATCGCGGGCAACGGTGTTCAGGGCGGGGTGCGCCACGGGTTTGTTGTGACGGGCGTGCCCTGCTTTCACAGGCCGACCGTCTTCACCATCTCGCCCGACGCCACGATCTGCCAGGGGGTCTCGCGCAGCATCACCGTCTACGCGGGCGGCCAATACACCAACGCCCTCTCGTATGAATGGCTCCGCGACGGCGTGCCCCTGACCAACCAGACCCTCCCCTGGGGCAGCTGGATCACCGGGGCCGACACCGCCACCATCACCATCCACAACGCCAAACCCGAGGACTCCGGCAACTATCAATGCTGGGTCTCGAACCCCTGCGGCGGCGCGGCCTCGGACCCCTCCTCGCTCAACGTCAGCGCGCTGCCCACGCTCGACTATCAACCCGTTGACACGACGGCCTGTCTCAACGGTCTGGCGGTCATCGGCACGCAGGCCAGCCCCGGCCCCGGCACCAACTACCAGTGGTGGCGATACCACCAGACCGATCGTTTCTCCTTCTCCGAGCCGGTAGCCGACGGCGTCACCTCGGACGGCACGGTGATCCTGGGCGCCCAGTCTCCCACGCTGATCTTCTCCAACACCAAGCCCGATGTCGCCGGGGTGTACTACTGCGTCGCGGCGCGCCCCTGCGGCACCGTGACCACCAACTACGTACAGCTGAGCCTCAACACATCCCCGCCCGTGGTCACGCAGCAGCCGGTGGATTTGGTCTCGTGCGCCGCGGGTCCGGCGGTCTTCACGGTGGCGGCAAGCCCGACCACCAACGGCCCGTACACGTACCAATGGCATCGGGAGACGGCGCCCAATGTCTTCGTTCCGATCTGGAACGGTGATACGACTGGGTGGGGCGGGTGCGGGCTGGTCAGTGGGGCGCAGACAGCGACGCTCACGCTCGCGGGTGACCCCAACATGCTGCCGATCGACGGCGTGCGATTCCGGTGCCGTGTCACCAACGCCTGCGGATCGACGTGGAGCGACCCGGCCGCCCTGACGATCTGCCCCGGCGATTACAACTGCGATGGGGGCGTGGACGGCGGCGATGTGGACGCGTTCTTCGACGACTGGCAGAACGGGATGGTCCAGGCCGACCTCAACTGCGACGGGGGCATCGACAACGACGATGTGGGCACCTTCTTCGGCCACTGGGAAAACGGCTGCTGAACGGCGAATACGATGGCGTTCCATGCCCCACGCGCCCGCCCCGATGCTCCACCGGATCGAAGTCCGCATCAAGCCCGACCACGCCGATCCCCGCGCCCAGGCCGTGCATCGGCGGGCCGCCGCGGCGGGCCTGAACGCCGCGGCCGTCAGGGCGGCGAAGGTCTACCTGATCGAAGGCCCGCTCGATGCCGAGGCGGTGCAGCGCGTGGCGAACGGCTTGCTCGCCGACCCGGTGACGGAGAGCGCCACGCCGGGCGCGGCACCGTCGCCGGGAGCGACGGTCGAGGTACACCCCCTGCCGGGCGTGATGGACCCCGCTGCACAGTCGGTACGCGAGGGGATCCGCACGCTGTTGGGTGTGGAGGCCGGAGTCTCGACGGGGGTCCGCTACGACTTTGTGGGAACGGGGGCGGATGCGGCCCACCAGTTCGCGCAGCGCGCCCTGGGGAACCCGGTCGTCCACCAGATCACGAAGGGGGCGTGGCTGCCCGCCAGTCTGCCCCGCGGGCACGAGTATGAGTTGAAAGTGCGTCACATCCCGCTGCGGGACCTGAACGATGAGCAACTCACCGCCCTCTCCCGTGAGGCCCACCTGTTCCTGAGCCTGGACGAGATGCGGGCCGTGCGCGACGAGTACCGCGTGCTCGGACGCGAGCCGCGGGACATCGAACTTGAAACCATCGCCCAGACCTGGTCCGAGCACTGCGTACACAAGACGCTCAAGTCCCGCATCCGCTATACATCCGGGGATGACCTCATCGATTGGGAGGGCCGCCCGGGGCACACGATCGAGCCCGACGGCGCGGTCGTGATCGACAACCTGCTCAAGCGCACGGTCGCGGCGGCGACCTATGAACTGATCGAGGAGGGCGTGGACTGGACGCTCTCGGTCTTCAAGGACAACTCGGGCGTGATCGCCTTTGACGATCAGTGGGGCGTGTGCATCAAGGTCGAGACGCACAACCACCCCAGCGCCCTGGAGCCGTACGGCGGGAGCGCCACGGGCATCGGCGGGTGCATCCGCGATGTGATCGGCACGGGTCTTGGCGCGAGGCCCATCGCCAGCACCGATGTTTTCTGCGTCGCCTACCCGGAGAACTGGAACACCGGGACCACGGGCGGCGGGAAGGCCCTGCCCCCCAACACGCTCCACCCTCGTCGGATTCTCACCGATGTGGTGAGCGGCGTGCGGGATTACGGCAACCGCATGGGCATCCCCACGGTCAACGGGGCGGTGATGTTCGGTGATTCGTACGTGGGCAACCCGCTGGTTTTCTGCGGGTGCGTGGGGTTGATCCCGCGCGGGGGGGTCGAAGGGCGCGTCCGCGCGGGGGACCGCATCATCGCGCTGGGCGGGCGCACCGGGCGCGACGGCATCCACGGCGCGACATTCTCATCGGCGGAACTCGAATCCGGGCACGCCGATGAGTTCAGCCACGCCGTGCAGATCGGCAACGCCATCGAGGAGAAACGCACGCTCGACGCGATCCTGCGCGCCCGTGATGCCGGGCCGCTCTACCACGCCCTGACCGACTGCGGGGCCGGGGGCTTCTCGTCGGCGGTGGGGGAGATGGGCAAGGACCTGGGCGCGGAAGTTCACCTCGACCGTGCACCCCTCAAGTACCGGGGCCTGTCGTACACCGAGATCTGGATCAGCGAGGCGCAGGAGCGCATGGTCCTGGCCGTGCCCCCGGCGAACATCGCCGCGCTCCGCGCGATCTGCGAGGAAGAAGGCGTGGAGATGGCCGACCTGGGCCACTTCGGCACACCGGGCGCGGAACTGGTCCTGCACTTCAGTGGCACGGAGGTCGGTCGGCTGCCGATGGACTTTCTTCACGAGGGCATCCCGCAGCCCACCCGCGCGGCGCGCTGGTCCACCCCGCTCGCCCCCGCTCCCTCGATCAACGCCAAAGCTCCGACCACCGCCGAAGCTCTCGCAGCGCTGCTTTCGCACCCCAACATCGCCAGCAAGCACTGGATCATCCGCCAGTACGACCACGAGGTGCAGGGCAATACCGTCGTCAAGCCGCTGGTCGGCCCCGACCAGCGCGGGCCGGGAGATGCCGCGGTCATCGAACCGATCCCCGGCGGTAACCGGGGCATCGCGCTGGCCTGCGGTCTATCAATCTGGCAGGGCGTGGAGGCCGGGGGGCGCTACCCGGGCGACCCGTACCTGACCACATTGGCGGGTATCGACGAGTGTGTGCGCAACCTGGTCTGCGTGGGTGCCGATCCTTCACGGATCGCCATCCTCGACAACTTCTGCTGGCCCAGTTGCGAGAAGCCGGAGAACCTGGGGGCGCTGGTCCGTGCGGCCGAGGCGTGTTACGACGGGGCCAAGGCCTATCGCGCGCCCTTCGTCAGCGGCAAGGACAGCCTGAACAACCAACTCCGCTACACCGACCCGGCCACCGGCGAGAAGGTCGTGATCGAGGTACCTCCAACGCTGTTGATCACGGGCATGGGCATCGTCCCCAACCTGTCCCGATGTGTGACGATGGACGCCAAAGCCCCGGGCCACGCGCTGCTGCTGGTTGGCCGCACGCTCGCGGCGATGGGCGGTTCGCACTACGCCCATCTCTTCGGGGGCACGAACACAGACTTCGCCCGCGTGGACCTGACCATCGGCCCCGCCACGGCCCGCGCAGTGGCCCAGTGCATCCGCGACGGCCTGGTGCAATCGGCCCACGACTGCTCCGATGGCGGGCTGCTCGTGGCCGTCGCCGAGATGCTCATCGCCACCACGGGGCGCGAGCCCCACGCGCGTGGTGTTGCGGGTGGTTCCGGCGGCGGCGTGCTCGACGCGCTGCTCGATGCCCGTCCGGCGCTCGCGCCGCTGGGCGCGGAACTGACCCTTGAACCCGGTCTGCTCGACGATCACGAATGTGCATTCGCTGAAACACCCAGCCGCTACGTGCTTGAGGTGCGCCCCGAGGATCTGCCCCGCATCCGCACCGTGCTCAACGACCACGGGGCGATCCCCGCGGCGGTCATCGGGAGGCTCGACCGTTCGGGACGCTTGATATGGAAGCACGCCGACCTCGATGCCCGCGTCGATGAACTCGCCCAGGCCTGGCTGACCCCGTTGGCCTGGTGAGTCGGGCATACGGCGTGCGTTGCGCGAGCATCAGGAAAGCACAAAGACCTCTTCCATGCCCGCCCACCACTCCCCCGGCTTGGAACCCGGCGCGGGACGCTGGTAGCGACGCATCAGCGCATCCCACTGGGCGCACCTCGGATCCGCGGCGTAACGCTGGTAGTCCCGCGCGGGATCGAAGTCGTCACGCGCTTCGGCGTACATGAACAGCCGGGTGCCCAGCAGGTAGATCCTCATCCGCTCGATGCCGATGGCCTTGAGTGCCGCGACCACCTCCGGGAAGACGGCCCGGTGGTGTGCCTTGTACGCCTCGATCATCGATGGGTCATCCACCAGGTCCAGCGTCTGTGCGAAGGCTTTCATGGTCGATTGTCCCACCTCATCGCATTGATAGAGGTGAGAAGTCAGGCTTGACTGTTCTTTTCAGGACCCGAGGAAGTGGATGATTGACATCGAAGTTGAATGTCAACCGACAAATACCGAACAATCACCGATTCGGACCGATACTCCAAAGTTAGATCCTGCGTGGGGCGAGGGCAATGCCAGTACGATGATGACGTTCAGCGGTACGACAGATCCACGGGACATGGCCGAAACGGATTCCCACAACCCGGCGGACCTGGCCCCACTGCTGCGAGCCGCGGCGGCGGGGAGTGATTCGGCGTGGCGGGAGGTGGTCTCCCTGTACGCGAGGCGGGTTTTCGCGCTGGCGCGCAGCCGGTGCAGGAACAACGACGTGGCGGAGGACATCACACAATCCGTGTTCGCGACCGTGGCGCTCAAGATGGGCGCGGGCGAGTACGCGGAACAGGGGCGCTTCGAGTCGTGGCTCTTTCGGGTCGCGGCCAACCGGGTGCGGGATTACATCCGCCGGGTGAAGCGCCGCCCGGAGTCCGCCCCGGCGGAGTTGCTCGATGAGCGGCCCGTGATCCACGCCGAACCGGAAGGGGAAGACGACGCGGCGGACCTGGGCCGCCTGCGTGAAGCGATGGAGTCTCTTTCCGATGCTGATCGAGAGATCATCGAACTTCGCCACCACGGCGGCCTCTCGTTCAAGCAGATCGCCGACGTCCTGGACGAGCCGGTGGGCACGCTCTTGGCGCGTCACCACCGGGCGCTGCGCAAACTCAAGGACCTCGTCGAGGGCGCGCCCAGCGCTCATACGCGTGGAGGCATGCACCCATGAACGAGCCACAGATCGATCCCGAACTCGCGGACCTTTCCCACAGCCTCGACGCCCCCGTTGCCGCCCGCGTTTGGATACAATCCCGATGCCCCGTGGCGTC
>ERZ761603.827-NODE-827-length-24784-cov-13.505803_pt1 | contig 24784 bp, 19 predicted proteins | sample MGYA00511879_ERZ761603 | MGnify/ENA primary metagenome ERZ761603 (study PRJEB28899, sample SAMN02850040) | bioreactor sludge metagenome | biome: EBPR Sludge; feature: EBPR Bioreactor; material: flocular biomat | place: Australia: Thorneside Wastwater Treatment... | reverse complement strand
AATCGAGATTGCGCTGCGCAAGTACGACCTGCCCTTTGCGTTTTCGAGCGCGGTGCTGGCTGCCGCCGACGCTTTTCCCGCCACGCTGACCGTGGCCGATTGGGAAGGCAGGACGGATCTGCGGGAGTTGCCGCTGCTCACCATTGACGGCGAGAACGCGCGCGATTTTGACGACGCGGTTTACGCGGTCAAGAACGATCGTGGTTGGCGCCTGGTGGTGGCGATTGCCGACGTCAGTCACTACGTGCAGCCGGATACCGCTCTCGATCGCGCTGCGCGTGAGCGCGGCAACTCGGTCTATTTCCCGCGCCGGGTCATTCCGATGTTGCCGGAAAGACTCGCCAACGATCTCTGCTCGTTGAACCCGAGCATCGACCGCTTGGCGATGGTCTGTGACCTGCAGGTCGATGCTTACGGCGAGATCGTCGACTATCGCTTCTATCCGGCCGTTTTCCGTTCGCGGGCGCGTTTGACCTATCAACAGGTATGGAGTTGGCTTGCTGGACTCGAAGAGCCTGACAACGATCACGACCGGCAACTGCAACCGCATCTGCAGGCGCTGTACGCGCTGTTCCTGGTGCTCGGCAAGGCGCGCGACAAGCGGGGTGCGATCGATTTCGAAACGGTCGAAACGATGCTGCTGTTCAACGCCGAGGACAAGATCGAGACGATTGTTGCAGCGACCCGAAATGATGCCCATCGGGTGATCGAGGAGTGCATGCTGGCGGCCAATGTCTGCGCCTCGGACTTCCTCCAGGGGCGTGGACACCCCTGCCTGTACCGAATTCACGAAGGGCCGACGCCGGAGAAACTGGTGGCGCTGCAGGGGTTTCTGCGGGAGTTCGGCCTCCAGTTGGGCGGTGGCGACGATCCGAAAGCGAAAGATTACGCCGACCTCCTCGTGCAGATCAGGACGCGTCCGGATGCCCAGCTGTTGCAGACGGTCATGCTGCGTTCGCTGCGTCAGGCGATCTACAGTCCGCATAATGTCGGGCACTTCGGACTTTCCTACGAGCACTACACCCACTTTACATCACCGATACGGCGCTATCCCGACTTGCTCGTGCATCGGTCAATCAAGGCGCTGGTGGCGGGCAGTTCCTACCAGCCGGGCAATTGGGAGGAGATCGGCCTGCATTGTTCGATGACTGAACGGCGGGCTGACGAGGCGACACGTGATGTGAGCAATTGGCTCAAGTGTTACTACATGCGCGACCGTGTCGGCGAGGTGTTCGCGGGAACGATTTCGGCGGTCGTCCCGTTTGGTGTCTTCGTCGTTCTCGACACCGTTTACGTCGAGGGCCTGGTCCATGTCTCTGAACTCGGTGAGGAATACTTCCGCTACGATGGACTCAAGCACCAGATGATCGGCGAGCGGACCGGCAAGCGCTGCCGCCTCGGTGATCGTCTCGATGTCAAACTCGTGCGCGCTGACCTCGAGAGCGGGCGGATCGACTTTGTCCCCGCGCAGGCCGGGTGAACCCACGGCTGGCGCCCCGCAGTGACTGTCACTCTGCTAAGCTTCCGGGCCGGACCCGAGGGTAGCTGACGGAGAATTTGCCACCTGCCATGAATGACCATCGTTACCCATCGGCGGAGATTGCCGCCATCGAAAAAGTGATTCGCGAACGGCGCGACATTCGTCACTTTGCGTCCGGCGATCTGCCCGCAGGACTACTGGAACGTCTGCTCACCGCCGCGCATCTGGCGCCGTCAGTTGGCTATATGCAACCCTGGCGCTTTGTCCGTATTGCCAGCAGCCAGCGCCGCGATGCCCTGTGGCGCTTGGTCGACGCAGAGCGCCTGCAGACGGCGAGCCAGCTGCCGACCCGCAGCGCTGATTTTCTCAAGCTCAAGATCGACGGTATTCGCGAGGCGGCCGAAGTCCTCGTCGTCGCGCTGATGCCGGGTCGCGAGGCGCACCTCTTCGGGCGTCGGACGCTGCCCGAGATGGACTTGGCTTCGGTGGCCTGTGCGATTCAGAACATGTGGTTGCTTGCGCGTGCGGAGGGCGTAGGTCTGGGCTGGGTCTCCTTTTTCGATCCCGATGCGCTTGCCGATCTCCTCGAGATGCCTGCTGGCAGCCGCCCGATTGCGATCCTTTGTATCGGACCTGTTGCCGACTTCCCTGTGGCGCCCGTCCTCGAGTCGCATGGGTGGGGGCGACGCCTGCCGCTCGAGGAGATTGTGTTCGAAGATCGCTGGCGCAGCGGTGCCGCCGGAACGCCAACCGCTTATTGAGCGGCGATCTGTCGGCAAGGCAGGGGTTGTGAGCGATTTCGCCAGCCGCCGCGGTTTTCTGAGCGGACGCCTTGCGAGGCGAACGATTTCCTTGCGACCGCCTTGGGCAGTCGGCGAAAGCAGCTTTCTTTCTTCTTGTACGCGCTGCGATGATTGTCGGGCGGCGTGCCCGACCGGCATCATTCGTCGGCTTGGCGCCAACGGCTATCCGGAGGTCGATTTCAGTGTCGGTGAATGTACGTTTTGCGGCGCTTGCGTTGCTGTTTGCCGCACCGGCGCGCTGCAACACAGAGACGGTGACTCGCCGTGGCGGGCCCAGGCGACGATCAGCGATCAGTGCCTGGCCTGGCGGCGGGTCGAATGCCGCATCTGTGCTGACCAGTGCCAAGCGCGCGCGATTCGTTTCCCCTCGCAAGCCGGTGGGGTCGCAGCACCGTTGATCGAGTCCGCGCGGTGTACCGGCTGCGGCGCCTGCGTCGGGCCGTGTCCGGTGATGGCGATCCGCGTCCTTGGCGACGATCGGCGCTGACCGATGTTCGCGTCGCAAGCAGGCAAGCAACGTGACCAGGCAGCGCAATGAGCGCGCAGCCGGCCGGCGAGCAGGAGCTTACGGTAAGCTCGGCGGCGCTTGCCGAGCGGGTTGTGCGCGTGGTTGCCGCGCTGGTTGCCGAGACGCGCCCCGGGGGGGCGGCAGTGAGGGTTACGCTGCACTGCCATCTCGAGCGCGACCTCGGTCTCGACAGTCTGGCGCGAGCTGAACTGCTGCTCCGCGCCGCCAGTGAGTTCGGCCGCGCCCTGCCTGATGCGGCGATCACCGAGGTGGTCACGCCGTACGACCTACTGCGCTTGATCGCTGTGTCCGCGCCAGGGGAAGCTCCCTTGGTCGCCCCAAGTTTCCAGATGCCCACTGGCTTGAGTGGTCCTCCCACCGCAGCGACGACGCTGATCGAAGTGCTCGAATGGCATGCCGAGCGCGACCGGGAACGGACGCACGTGCTGCTCTACGGAGAACTAGGTGAGCAGGGCAAGTGGCAGGCCGAAGCCATTTCCTACGGCGACCTGCTCGGACAGGCGGGCGCGGTGGCTGCCGGGCTGGTCGGCCGCGGGATGGGGCCGCGACAGAGCGTCGCCTTGATGCTGCCAACTGGGCACGATTATCTCAACTGTTTTTTTGGCGTAATGTTGGCTGGCGGCATTCCGGTGCCGATCTACCCACCGGCTCGCTTGTCACAACTCGACGACCACCTGCGACGGCATGCGCGCATCCTGGCCAATGCTGAGGTGGCCGTGCTGATTACGGTGGCGCAAGCAAAGGGGGTGGCCGCCTTGCTGCGCGGCGAAGTGCCCTGTCTGCGTGAGATTCTGACGCCGGAAGAACTGCGCAGCGACCCGCTGCCCTTGCGCCATCGCCCGCGATCCGAGGACATTGCTTTCCTGCAATATACTTCGGGTAGTACCGGTGACCCCAAGGGAGTCGTGCTCAGCCACGCGAATCTACTCGCCAACCTCCGTGCGATGGGCGAAGCAGTGGCCGTCAGCAGTGACGATGTCTTCGTCTCCTGGTTGCCGCTGTATCACGACATGGGTCTGATCGGTGCCTGGTTTGGAGCGCTGTATTTCGGCATGCCCTTGGTGCTGATGTCGCCGCTGGCCTTCCTGGCGCGACCGGTGCGCTGGCTGCGTGCCATTTCGCAGCATCGGGCTACGCTTTCCGCGGCGCCAAACTTTGCTTTCGACCTCTGCGCTCGCAAACTTGCCGACGCCGACCTGCAGGGTCTCGATCTGTCTTCGTGGCGGCTGGCACTGAACGGAGCGGAGCCCGTCAGCCCGGCAACGCTGGCTGCTTTCGCAGCGCGTTTTTCGCCGTATGGGCTGCGTGCCAACGCATTAACGCCGGTTTATGGCCTCGCCGAGTGCTCGGTGGGTCTCGCTTTCCCGCCGCTCGGTCGTGGTCCGCGGATCGACTGCATCCAGCGTGCAGCCTTGGTCAACACGCACTGTGCGCTGCCCGCGGCGAACGGCGATGCGGACGTGTTTCAGGTTCCGGCGTGTGGTCGAGTCGTGCCGCGGCACGAGATCCGCATCGTGGATGAGGGCGGCTGCGAAGTTGCCGATCGACGTGTCGGGCGGCTGCAGTTCCGCGGACCCTCGGCGACGGCGGGTTACTATCGCAATCCGGCGGCGACGAAGGCACTGTTTCGCGATGGCTGGCTTGATTCCGGCGATTACGCTTACAGCGTCGAGGGCGAGATCTACCTCACCGGCAGGGTCAAGGATCTGATCATCCGGGGTGGGCGCAACGTCTATCCGTACGAACTTGAGCAGGCGGTCGGCAGCCTCCCGGGGATCCGTCGCGGTTGTGTCGCCGTCTTTGCGAGCCAGGATGTCGTCACCGGCAGCGAACGGCTGGTCGTGCTCGCTGAAACTCGAGTCACAGATTCTCGGCAACGCGAGGCCCTGCGGCGGCAGATCAATGACGCTGCTATTGATGTAGTCGGCATGCCGGCTGACGAAATCGTACTGGCGCCGCCGAATTCGGTGCTCAAGACCTCGAGTGGCAAGATACGTCGCAGCGCTTCGCGCGAGGCTTTCGAGCAAGGATTGATTGGCGCGACGACGCCGTCGGTTCGTCTGCAGGCGCTGCGTTTGGCCACGGCGCTGCTGCAAGTGCGTGGCGTCGAGTTCATGCAGCGCGTTTCCAAGCGCGTTTATGGCCTCTGGTGCTGGATCGTCTTTCTTGCCCTGGCGCTACCCGTGTTTGCCGGGGTAATTGTCTTGCGCACGCCGGCGGCTGCTCGCCACCTCGTCCATCGTGCAGCGAGGATCTTTCTCTTTCTCGCAGGCATGCCAGTTCCCCGCACGTTGGGCAGCGAACTGCCCAGCGGGCCGCACCTTCTGCTCGCCAATCACTGTAGCTATCTGGATGCGCTGGTGCTGTGCGCCGCTTTGCCACCGGAGGCCGCGTACGCATTCGTCGCCAAGCGCGAATTCGTCGCCCAGCCGGCGATCTACGCTTTTCTCCGGCAACTCGATACGCTGTTCGTCGAGCGCCACGAGGCGTCCAGGAGTGTCGAAGACGTGGCGGCGCTCGTCGCCGGTCTGACCGCCGGCCGCAAACTGGTCATCTTTCCCGAAGGAACCTTTTCACGCGAGGCCGGCCTCAAGCCGTTTCACATGGGCGCTTTCGTCAGTGCGGCGCGTACCGGCGTGCCCGTGTTGCCGTGCGCACTTCGCGGGACGCGCAGCGCTCTCCGCGACCGGACGTGGCTGCCACGGCGTGGAAATCTTGCCGTCGCGCTTGGCGAACCACTGTTTCCGGAAGGCACCGATTGGGCGGCCGCGGTCTGCTTGCGCGATTCGGCGCGCAGCGCAGTGCTCGCGCTTTGTGGCGAGCACGATCTCGCGCGCTGAATGCTGCCCGACGGCGGATTGCCAGTCGAGTTGCGGTGGTTCAGTTCTTTTTGACCACCTTCTTGACGGTGTCGCCCTTGAAGGTGTTGTCGACCAGCGGGGGTGCATCGACCTGCGGCACATGACACAGCATGCAGTTGTAGCGTCCACCGGTCGCCTCGGCGTGTTTCTTGCCTTCACGGTCGATGAAGTGGCTGTCGCCGACTTTGGGCGCCTTTTTCTTTTGGTAGGTCGCCGCCGAGTGGCAATCCATACACTGATTGTTTTCGAGGTTGATCTCGTCGAAGTTCTCGACGGCGTGTGGAATCACCGGCGGTTGCGTGCTGAACGTCCTCGCGATCGGCGCCTCGGTACCCGGGCGTTTGCCAACGTAGGTCTTGACTTCGGGTGCCTGATCGGGCGACGCGACGTCGGCGCCGCGCATCGACTTCGTCGTGTCGGCGGCAAAAACCAGCGCGCTCAGGCAGCCGGCGGCGATGGCGACAGTAAGTTTCAGAGATTGGGTCATGATCGGCGCTCCCTCCACGTCAAAGGATGATGTCCTGCAAAGCTTGTTCAGTTGCCGCGACTCGCGGCGTGCATAGCGGCCGGCGTTCCGTTGTCGGGCGGATTGTTGAAACGCAGGCCGAAGGCAAAAACGTCTTTCGAGCAGACGTCGATACAACGTCCGCAGTTTGTGCAGTTGGCGGCGACGATGACCGGTCCGACGCCGTTACCGGCACCTTTCAAGGCGGGACGAATGACTTGCGGCTCGGGACAAACGACAAAGCAGTCCATACAGTCGTTACACGCCGCGCGTTGAATCGCCGTCACCCGTAGTGGACTCCAGCGCCCGAGCAAGCTGTAGAAGGCTCCGACTGGGCAGAGGTGGCCACACCAGCCGCGGCTCATGACAAACAGGTCGAACAGAAAGAGCGCGACGACGACGGCCGTCGCGGCTCCCAGTCCGAAAAGCAGGCCGCGGTGCAACATCGAGACGGGGTTGACCAGCTCCCAGGCAATCGTCCCGCTGAACATTGCGAGCACCAAGGTCATCGCCAGAATCCAGTAGCGGCTGCTGCGCGAGACGTGCGCGCTGCCCTTGATTCCCAGGCGACCGCGCAGCCAGTGAGCGAGGTCCGCGAGCGGGTTGATCGGACACACCCAGGCGCAATAAGCACGCCCCCCGACGAGCAGGTAGACGATGCCGACGATCAGCGCGCCGATCCAGGCGAGTCGCTCCGGGACGTGACCGGCGAACAGCGACTGCAGCAGGACGTAGGGATCGGTCAATGGCAGTGTGTCGAGCGTCAAACTGTAGGCAAGGTTGCCCTTGACGAGCCAGATACCGGCGACGGGTCCGAGCAGGAACAGACCCAGAATGACGACTTGGCTCAGGCGTCGCGCCAGCAACCACTGGTTGGCTGCCAGCCAGCCTTTGCTCGCCATCGCTTCAGCACCGGCACGTTGCGTGTTCATGGGTTACGCGGGTCGCCAAGTGTCCGGTCAAGGACGGGGGGTTGTTGGCGTTGCCGGACGACCGAGCCCTGGCGGCAGACTGGGGACGACCGGGCTGCTGCCGGGGTCGAAGTGGCCTTCAAGTTTTGTTCCTTCCGGCAAACGATCCGGCAGATCGATCAAATCCTTGTCCTCGACCAGCGAGCGACCTCCCGCCTTGGCTCTTTCCTCCCAGCCGAGACGATAGTGCTCGCCGAGCGAACCCTTGACGAGTGGTCGCGGCAGCACGCGAATCGACGCCTCGTCGGTGACACACGCGTTTTCACACTTGCCGCAACCGGTACAGTGTTCCGAATGAACCGTCGGGATGAACATCGTGTGGCGACCCGTGCGGGTATTGGGCCGCAGCTCGAGGGTGATCGCTTGGTCGATGACGGGACAGACACGGTGGCAGACATCGCAGCGTAGACCGAGGAAATTGAGGCACGTCTCCTGATCGGACAAGACGGCAAGACCCATCCGCGAGTCGTTGATGTTCGTCAGCCGGTGATCGAGAGCCCCCGTCGGACAAGCCTTGACGCACGGAATGTCTTCGCACATTTCGCAGGGGCCGCTGCGCGCCGTGAAGTAGGGCGTTCCGGTGGCGACGGACGCTTCCGGCCTTGCCAGTTCGAGGATGTGATACGGACAGTCGCGCACGCACATGCCGCAGCGGATGCAGGCGCCGAGAAAGTCTTCCTCGCGACCCGCTCCCGGTGGTCGAATCGCCAGCGGGGCTTTGGCTTTGGCGTGTCTGGCGTAGCCTGCGAGTCCAAGCCCGAGGATGCTGACGCCACAGAGCAGTCGTGCCGACTCGATGACGAACCGCCGTCGCGCCGGTCCACCGGTCCGCTGCCCGGGCTGCAAGGCGCTGTTCGCCTGTTCCTTGACCATCGTGACGTCGCCGTAGAAGAGGGATCGAGGGGTCAGCCGCAGGCGGGCGGCGTGACTCCGCCCGCGGCATTTCCCGATACACGGTTTTCGGCGCTCAGGCCTTGACCACCTTGCACGCGCACTTCTTGAAATCGGTTTCTTTCGAGATCGGGCACGTCGCGTCCAGAGTCAGCTTGTTGACCAGGCGATGCTCGTCGAAGAAGGGGACGAAGACAAGACCGGCCGGCGGCTTGTTGCGGCCACGGGTTTCGACGCGAACCTGAATTTCGCCGCGACGGGTGGCGACCTTGACCACGTCTCCGCGTTGCAGTCCTCGCTTCTTCGCGTCGTCGGGGTGCATGTAGATCCAGGCGTCGGGCATCGCCTTGTAGAGTTCCGGAACACGCCGGGTCATCGACCCGGTGTGCCAGTGCTCGAGCACTCGCCCGGTGCACAACCAGAGGTCGTAGTCCTTGTCCGGCATTTCTGCCGGCGGCTGGTAGGGGAGGGCGAAGACGACCGCCTTGCCATCCGGGTGGCCGTAGAACTTGACGCCTTCGCCGGTCTTGACGTAGGGATCGTAGCCCTCGCGGAAGCGCCACAGCGTCTCCTTGCCACCGACGACCGGCCAACGCAGCCCGCGCGCCTTGTGATACACATCGAAGTCGGCGAGATCGTGCGCGTGTCCGCGACCGAAGGCGGCGTATTCCTCGAACAGGCCTTTCTGCAGATAGAAGCCGACGGCTTTCGATTCCGAGTTATCAAAGCCCTTGTAGATCTGGCTGAGCGGGAACTTGTTGACCTGGCCGTTGGCGAACAGGACGTCATAAAGCGTCTTGCCCTTGTACTCGGGATTCTTGTCGAGCAGTGCGCTTGGCCAGACTTCGTCGGTCTTGAAGCGTTTCGAGAACTCGACGTATTGCCAGAGGTCGGACTTTGCTTGACCCGGTGCCGCGACCTGCTGCCGCCAGAATTGCGTGCGGCGTTCGGCGTTGCCATACGCGCCTTCCTTCTCCATCCACATCGCCGACGGCAGAATCAGGTCGGCCGACATCGCGGAAACGGTCGGGTAGGCGTCGGAGACGACGATAAAGTTGTCGGGGTTGCGCCAGCCGGGGAAGATCTCGTCGTTGACGTTCGGCCCGGCCTGCATGTTGTTGGTCGTCGTCGTCCAGTAGAAGTTGATCTTGCCGTCCTTGAGCAGCCGGCTTTGGGCCACGGCATGCGCGCCGATCCAGTCGGGAAGTATTCCCGCCGGCAGTTTCCACTGTTTCTCGCTGATTTCCCGGTGCTGCGGGTTGGTCACCACCATGTCGGCCGGCAAGCGATGGGCAAAGGTGCCGACCTCACGCGCCGTACCACAGGCGGATGGCTGGCCGGTGAGCGAGAAGGGGCTGTTGCCCGGCTCAGAGATCTTGCCAACCAGCAGGTGCACGTTGTAGATCATGTTGTTGACCCACGTGCCGCGGGTGTGCTGGTTGAAACCCATCGTCCAGAACGAGGTGACGCGTGTGTTGGGGTCGGCGTAGGCCTTGGCGAGCGCTTCCAGCTTGTCCTTGGGAACGCCTGACAACTCGTGTGTCTTGTCGAGCGTGTATTCGGCGACAAAGGCCTTGAACTCGTCGAAGGTCATCGGGCTCGCGGCACCCGGGTTGCCTTTTGGCTTGCCATCCTCGCCGGGGTAGCCGTTGTTCATCGCGACCTTTTCCAGTGGATGGTTGGGACGCAGACCGTAGCCGATATCGGTCACGCCCCGCTTGAAGTTCACGTGGCGGGCGACAAAATCCTGTTTGACGGCGTTGTTCTGGAGGATGTAGTTGCAGAGGTAGTTCAGGATCGCCAGATCACTCTGCGGTTTGAAGATCAACTCGTTGTCGGCAAGCTCGGTTGAACGGTGACTGAAGGTCGACAAGACGTGGATCTTCACGTTCTTGCCGGTGAGCCGCCGATCGGTGACCCGCGACCAGAGAATCGGATGCATCTCCGCCATGTTCGAGCCCCAGAGCACGAAGGCGTCGGCGTGTTCGATGTCGTCGTAGCAGCCCATCGGCTCGTCGATGCCAAAGGTGCGCATGAAGCCCGCAACCGCGGACGCCATGCAGTGGCGCGCGTTGGGGTCGATGTTGTTGCTCAGGAAACCGGCCTTCATCAGCTTGGCGGCGGCGTAGCCTTCCCAGATCGTCCACTGCCCGGAGCCGAACATGGCGATGTTGCGCGGGCCTCCCTTCTTGAGTGCCGCCTTGCACTTGTCAGCCATGAGGTCGAACGCCTGATCCCAGGAGATCGGTGTGAACTCGCCGTTCTTGTCGAACTTGCCGTCCTTCATCCGCAGCAACGGCGTCGTCAGGCGGTCCTTGCCATACTGGATCTTCGACAAAAAGTAGCCCTTGATGCAGTTCAGCCCCTTATTGACCGGAGCGTCCGGATCACCCTGCGTGGCAACGATGCGGCCGTCCTTGGTGCCGACGAGCACGCCACAACCCGTGCCGCAGTAACGGCAGGCGCCCTTGTCCCAGCGTACGCCGTCGTCTTTGCTGGCGGCGGCTTTGGCGAGGCCCGGTACGCTGATGCCGGCGACGCTGGCAGCGGCGGCGACCGCCTGGGTCTTGATAAAGTCGCGACGCGTCAAAGTCAATTTCATCTCACACTTCCTCGTCAGGATCGGGTTCGAACTGGTGGAAAACCATGGACGCAGAAAGCACGCCCGGTTGCTGGTTGATTTGGGTGAAAAGATTGGCCACCGCCTGATCGGAGTCAGCTTCGATGGTAACGATCAGCCGTCCCTCTGCGGTCGTCGCATGGATCTCGACGCCGGCAAGCAGGGACAGGCCCGCTGCGACCTGGTTCAACGCCTGCGGCGAAGCGTTAACCAGTACGCTGGAAATGTTCATGGACTCGAGGCGATTCTTCAGGCTTGTCGGTCGGAGTCCCGTGTTTACCCCTGTCCGACCGGGACACCATGGTGTCAGACGCACACTCTATGCCTCCTGCGCCTTCTTTTTTTTGATACAGGTCAAGCCGCAATAAATGAATTTACGGCCAGCTGAGTGTCAGTCCCTGAACAAAAAAAAGCGCGGAACCACGTTCCGCGCTTTTGGTGATTGTCCCCGCGAGTGCCGTCAGGCCGGCATCCTGAACCTGGATTCAGTAGGGTCACTTTCCTCCCGCATCAGGCATGCTCGACATGAGGAGCACACACAACAGCAGTTTCGATGGTCGGCGACCGATGCCTTTGAGCATTGGTCCACGGAATCTATGACCTTAACAAACACCGCAGGGAACCCCTTTGGAGACCGCGAAGATTTGCTGATCCAGACTCTAATCTTCAACCCGATGCGCTTGGAGAACCGCCTCGAGCTCCGCCTCCATGCGAAGGATTCTACGCCGAAGCGTGTCGATGTCCAGTCCCAGCGCGGATTCAATTTTTCGATGCGTGTCTAGATTCTCCTGATCGGAGTTCAGACGCTCGTGAGCGATATTCAAGGCGGCCATGACGACGATTCGCTCGGAGAGATTGCTTCTCGTCTTCTCGGCAATTTCGCGCATTTTGTCGTTAACGTAGGACGCAGCGTTAAGGAGGGCCGTGTGTTCCTGCGGCGGGCAGGCGACGCGGTACTCCTTGCCCAGCAAGGTAATGTCGAGGAAGCTGGTTTCGTTAGACATCGCGGCGTGATCTTTCAGGGTTTGCCTTCGGGCAGTTGCAAGGCGAGCTGTTCGATCCTGGCGCCTGCGGCGTGCATGCGCTCGACGAGTTGATCACGAACCGCCTCGGCGGCTGCCAGCTGGTGACGGAGTCCGTCGTTCTCGGCACGCAACGCTCGACAGAGCGCAACCACCTCGGCAATGCGGCTTTCGAGCGCATTCAGTTCATTGAGCATGGCGCAGACTATAGATTCAAGAAGTCTTCCTGGTCAAGGCGTAAGGGGCGGTTCTCAAGGTGGTTTATGCGCTCAAGGCGTTTTTCTGACAGAAGTGTGACGCTTTACAGCTGGCGAGCTATAATCAACGGCTTCGCGCTTGTCCAAGCGCGAAGAAGACTGTGCAAGGTGCCGCACTGCACTTCGAGGCAGAGCGGTCAAACGGGAAACAGGTGCGTGTCCATTGCGACACCAAGCCTGTGCTGCCCCCGCAACGGTAAGCGAGTGTGGGTGTGTCCAAATGCCACTGGGCGAGAGCCTGGGAAGGCGATACATCAAGACTCGTGAGCCCGGATACCGGCCTTGGCACATGCGTGGACGGAAGTGCCGCGGGGAAGCGGACACCGGGCGCTTGGCGTTTGGGATCTCTTGTCACCTCGGTACGCCTTCCGACTATTAGGAGGCCTGCCGGCTTGCGGGGACGCTTGCCGGTTGTCAAGGGAGAAACCTGTCATGAATCCACAACCTGAGCACGAACGTCGGCTTGCGCGCAGGACGTTTGCGCTGATCGCATTTTTTCCATTGTTTTCGCTGGCAGCCGAACAGCAGAACGATCCCATCGTTGTCACCGCGACCCGTCAGGCCGCCCGCAGCAACGAGCTGAACAGTGATGTTTCGGTGATTACGCGAGAGGAGATCGAGCAGGCCGGCGAGACGACACTGGCACAGCTGCTGGCGCGTCAGCCGGGCATTCAATACGTCGCCAACGGCGGCGCGGGAACCAACAGCAATATTTTTATCCGCGGTACAGCGAGCAACCAGTCGATCGTCCTTATCGACGGTCAACGGATCGCCTCGGCGACCACCGGCAGTGCGGCGTTGTCACGCATTCCGCTCGATCAGATCGAGCGCATCGAGATTCTGCGTGGTCCCGCTTCATCGCTCTACGGCGCCGACGCGATGGGTGGCGTGATTCAGATTTTCACTCGTCGCGGCGAAGGCCCAGCGCGCGTCAATGCCAGTGTCGGCTACGGTTCCTACCATACCAGCGATACCACTGCCGGCGTTTCCGGTGGCAGCGACCTGGTTTCCTACAGCCTGCAGGCCGGCTATCTGAACACCGACAGCTTCAACGCGATCAATAACAAGAACAATCCCTTTCACAATTCGGATCGCGACGGCTACTGGAACCGGAACCTGAGCGCCAGCGTCGCTCTGACACCGGTCAGGGGGCAGGAGTTTGGAGCCAATGTGCTGGTCAGCAACGGGACCAACCGTTACGACTCGAATGACTTCACGCCGAATGGGGCCGACAAGAACTACAACAGCGATCAGACGGTGGCTACGTACTCGATCTATTCGCGCAACCGTATCGGGCAGAACTGGACGAGTACCTTGCGCGTCGGTCGCAGCATCGACAACACGAAGGACTTCGCCGGCAACGTGCGCAGCGCCACTTTTCGTACCGATATGAATCTCGCTTCCTGGCAGAACGACATCGTGCTGCCGATCGGTCAAGCGCTGCTCGCTGCCGAGTATAACCAGCAGAAGGTATCCGGTTCGGTGGACTATACGGTCAGCGAGCGGACGATCCGCTCGCTGCTTGCCGGTTGGAACGGAACCATCGGCCAACACCGCCTGCAGGCCAACCTGCGCCGCGACGACAACTCGCAGTTTGGGGGCGAGAATACCGGGTCCATCTCGTACGGTTACCAGTTTAGCCCCGAATGGCGGGGGCATCTGACCTATGGTACCGCTTTCCGGGCGCCGACCTTCAATGAGCTCTACTTTCCGGCCAGCGGTTTTTTTGCCGGCGGCAACCCTGACCTGAAACCCGAGACGGCGAAAAGCGGCGAGCTCGGTGTCAACTGGGAGAGGGCGGGCCAGCGGCTGGGGGCGATCTTTTACTACAACTCGATTTCGGACCTGATCGAGTTCCGTCCGCCCAGTTTTGCCCCGGTCAACGTCAGCAAGGCCCTGCTGCGCGGCGCGACCTTGACCTGGGACGGCCGTTTTCCAGGCTGGTCGGCGGGGGTGGCCGTTGATTTGCTTGATCCGCAGAACGAGGAGGACGGACCGAACAAAGGGAATCAACTCGCCCGTCGTGCCAGGCAGCAAATGAGCAGCTATGTGACGCATACGCTCGGTGACTGGGAACTGCGCGGGGAGTGGCAACTGGTCGGCAAGCGTTACGACGATCCCGCCAATCGCGACCGGCTGGGGGGATACGGCTTGGTCAATCTCTACGCCGACTACCGTCTGCAACGTGAGTGGACGCTTTTCGTCCGCGCCAACAACGTTTTTGATAAGGCCTACGAAACCGCCAACGACTACGCGACCGCCGGCGCCAACGTGTTTGCTGGCGTTCGTTACGCACCCAAGTAGTTTGTGCCATGCCGACTCGGCGCCGCGCCTTGCTGATCCTCGCCGCCCTCGCCGGGCTGGCGCAGTTGAGCATCGTGCTGGCGCTGATGGTGGGTAGCGTTCCGGTGGCTTGGTCCGATGTGGTATCGACGCTAATCAGTGACGGCGGCGGCGTCAGCGGCGACCTCGTGCGCAGCCTGCGTCTGCCACGGGCGCTGACGGGTTTCGCCTGTGGCGGACTGTTGGCGCTTGCGGGTGCTTTACTGCAGGTCCTGCTGCGCAACCCACTGGCGGATCCCTATGTCCTCGGCATCTCGGGCGGTGCCGGCATCGGCGCTTTGCTGGCAATGGTTCTTGACTTCGCTGTTGCCGGGATTAATGGCTGTGCGTTTGCCGGTGCCCTCGGCGCCATGCTGTTGGTTTTTGGCCTGGCGCACGGCGATGGTGGCTGGACACAGTCACGCCTGTTGCTGACCGGTGTGATCATTGCGGCCGGCTGCGGTGCAGTGGTCACGCTGATTCTTGCGGTGACGCCCGACGACCGCTTGCGGGGCATGTTGTTCTGGCTGATGGGCGACCTCTCGCAGGGCGGCGAGCCGCAGCTGGCGCTGATCCTGATGCTGGGTGCGCTGCTGGTGGCCTTGCCGTTTGCCCGTGAACTCAACGTGTTGGCGCGCGGCGCCGACGTGGCGCAAGCACTGGGGGTCGATGTCCGTCGCCTGCGCGGAGGCGTCTACATTCTGGCCTCCTTGGCGACGGCAGCGGCGGTCACCCACGCCGGTGCCGTCGGTTTCATCGGTCTGATCGTTCCCCATCTGGTCCGGCTGGCCGCCGGCAACGACCAGCGCTTGCTGCTTCCGGCCTCGATGCTCGCCGGCGGCAGTCTGCTGGTGATCGCCGACACCTTGGCGAGGACGATCCTGGCGCCGCAACAGCTACCCGTCGGGGTGCTGACGGCTCTGCTTGGGGTGCCGGTCTTTCTCTTTCTGCTCTCTCGGACGGCGGCGAGATGAGCGGGCGATGACTGCCAGTCCGGCCCTTCTGGCGACCTCCGGGCTGCAGGTCGGCATTGCCGGCCGGACGTTCTGCCGCGACCTGTCACTGACCGTGCGTGCCGGTGAGTGTCTCGCGATCCTGGGTCGTAACGGTGCCGGCAAGTCGACGCTGCTGTCCGTACTCGCCGGACTCCGCGAGCCGGACGCGGGCGAAGTACGGATCGACGGCCTTGGCTATCGCCGCTGGGGGCCTCGGGCGAGCGCCCGCTTGCGCGGCTGGTTGCCGCAGAATGACGGCGACGCCTTTGCATCGACCGTGCTCGAAACAGCGCTGGTCGGACGCCACCCGCATCTTGGGCGCTGGGACTGGGAATCGGCGGCAGACGCCAGGATAGCGCGCCAAGCGCTGGCGGCAGTCGGGCTGGGAGCACTCGAGCAACGTGACGTGCAGACGCTCTCGGGTGGCGAGCGACAGCGGCTGGCGATCGCGGCCCTGCTGACCCAGCAACCGCGGCTCTATCTGCTCGACGAGCCGCTGGCACACCTCGATCTCAATCATCAGGTCGCCATTCTCGACTTGCTGACCAGCCTCGCCAGCGAGGAACGGGCTGCTTGCGTCATCGTTTTGCATGAACCCGGCTTGGCGGCGAGGTTTTGCGGCCACGCGCTGCTGTTGTTCGACGACGGGACGGCCGCTTACGGCGCCAGCGATGAGGTGATCAACTGCGATTCACTCAGCCGGCTCTATGGTTACCCCTTGCGCGAGGTCGGTGACCGATTGCGACGCTGGTTCATGCCAGTCTAGTTCACAAGCGGTTCGTGAACCACGACGCGGTGTACCCGGCAACGGTATGGACCAAGGCGTTTCTTGTCCGAGTGCTCAGGAGGGTGGAAGCTTGCCCTCTGCAACAGCACCTTGCCGGGCCTGCTTGCGCCGGTACATGTCGGCATCGGAATGCTGGACGAGTGCTTCGACGTCCTGCCCGTCGTCAGGAAAGACCGCCAAGCCGACCGAAGCGCCCGCCTGAGTTCCCGGTGCCGTGGGGTCCAGCGCGAGCAGCGGTTCCGCCAGCAGCTGTTCGAGCTTATTGCGCGCGCTTTCGGCGTCCTGTCGGTTGTGTACCGCGTCGAGCATGACCACGAACTCGTCGCCAGCGTAACGGGCGACCAGGTCGCGACTGCGCAGACCCGACAACATGCGCTGCGCCATTTCCTGCAGTACCTTGTCACCCACGTCATGACCGAAACGATCGTTGATGTGCTTGAAGTCGTTGAGGTCGATGAAGAGGACGGCGAATGGACGGGTTTCCGGGAGCGTTTCCTGTTGCGCCAGGCGATCGTCAACCCTGCGCAGAAACGCCTCCCGGTTGGCGAGTCCGGTCAGGCGGTCGCTCAGCAGCTTGTCCTGCATGGCGCGAAAGCTCTTCGCCAGGTCGCCGATCTCGTCGTTGCGGTCGACGTCGAGCGCGGCATTGAGGTCGCCATTGCCGACGTTGCGCGCGGCCAGCGCCAACTGTTTCAGGTCGCGGGCGACCACCGAGAGAACCATGAAGCCGATCAAGACGGTCATCAGCGATGCCAGAAGAGCCAGTACGAGGTTACGGTGAAAGCTCTGCGTGACGCCGCCCAGGAAGTCCTTGCGCGGAACTGCGACGACGATGGTCCAGTCCAGTCCCGCTGCGTCCTGAAGGCGGGCATAAGCGGCGCCGACCTCCTGGCCATCCGCGGTAGTGAACAGGGCGGTGCGTGGGTGTGCGGCTTCACTTGCCTCAAGGAGGAGTTTGCGGATCTCGCGGTAGCTGGCCAACACGAGCGGATCTGCGCTCTCTTCAACACTCAGCCGTACGTTGACGCCGCTGGCGTCTCTGCGCAAATGGGGGCCACGCGAGGTGCCGATCAGACGGCCGTCGGGCTCGACGACGTAGGCGATGCCGTTGTGGGTCAGCTTCAAGCTGCGCAAAAACTGGTTGACCTGCTGCAACGACAGGTCGGTGGCAACCACGCCCTGAAACTCTCCCTGCGCATTATTGACGCGGCGTGCTCGCGTGGCCACCAGCTCCTCGGTCTTGAAATCGATGTAGACCGATGTCCAGGTATGTAGACTCGAACTCTGGCCCGACTTGAACCAGGGGCGTTCGCGTGGTTCAAAGACCTTGGTTTCGCGTTGCGGATGGGTCAGTTCACCCCGGATGCCCGTAAAGCGGTAGAGGGTGCGCGGCCCGCTTCCGGACGTTCGCAGACGCAACTCGGCGTCGCTTTCGGAGTGCCGCCACAGCCCGAAGAACTCGCCGTTCCGGTCGCCGTAATAAGCGTAGTGATTCGGATCACGATGCACCGAGGTCGCCAGCCAGAAACGTGTGCGCAGGTTGTCGAGATCGTCTTCGACCCGTGCCGGAGCCGCTACGCCGTCTGGAAACGCCGTCTCAAGCACGGCCCCAGCACCGAAAACGTGCCTTTCGGCGGCTTGGGCGATGCGGTAGACCATTTCCGAGAGCAATTGATTCGACAGCGTGTCGACCGCCGCGTGTCCTGCTGAATAGGACAAGCCGCCAATGGCGCCTGCGAGCAGCAGAAGCAGGACGACGTACGGCACGGTGAGCATTTGCCGTAGCGAGAGGAACTGAAGAAACTTCATCGAGCTTGCTTGGATGCGTCGGGGGTAACCGAACATAAGGTGCATGCCGGTTGTGGCGGTGGATGTCAGCAGCAGCGACCGCTGGTCCGGCGCGCGGTGTTGCAGCGACACTCCTACCCTCCCACCACCGGCACCCACCGGTCGGCCGGAGGGTGTCTGCAGCTAGTCCCGAGTTAGTCGTCGGGCGCCTTTTGCTTGGCGGCAGCGGCTTTGACACTGGGGACATAAGCGAAGTCGGCGACCAGGATGTGGTTGTAGAACCAGCCGTTGATCAGGAACTTGACCTCCTCGGCAATCTCGTCCAGCGTCATCTGTTTGGCATTCTCGAGCAATTCAAAGAGCATCCGACGGAACTCAACGTGCAGGCGCTTGTGGCCTTCCAGCCCCGGGTAAGCGCAGGCTGCCATCATTTCCTCTTCCTCACGCAGATGGACCTTGACGTACTCGGTCAGCATCGCCAGGGACTTGAGTACACGGATCTGTTCGCCGTCACCGCTGAAAGTCGCGGCCAGGTCAAACAACTGCCGGTGCTGGGCATCGATTGCCGGCAGACCGACCTCGATCGCCGCCGACCATTCTGCCAACTCAAACTTCATCGATCACTCCGCTCGCTGCTGAGGAGCGCCCATTTTCTCACGACGCGACGTGCTGCGTTGCCTCGTCGATTTGATCGGCGAGGGCCAGCCATTGTTCCTCCAGTGCGTTGACTTCTTCCGTAATCGCGTGCAGTCGTCTGCCGTTCGCCGCCAGATCGGCGGACGACTGCGGCGGGACACTCAGCAGGCTTGCTTCAAGGGACTGCTGTTCGCGCTGGAGATCAGCGAGCGCCTGTTCCATCTTTCCCTGAGCGCGTTTGAGCGCCTGCAGGTTCCCTGCGTTCTGCTTTTCGGGGCGGCCGGGCGAGCGACGGTCACGGCCCTGCTTGCTGGTCGTCTTCGCCGCTTCCCGGAGGATTTCGCGGGAACGTCTGGCTTCGTCAAGCAGGTAGCGCTGGTAGTCGTCGAGATCGCCGACAAAATCATGCACACCGCCTTTTGCGACCAGCCAGAACTCGTCGCATACCGCACGCAGCAGCGATCGGTCGTGGCTAACCAGGATCACGCTTCCCTCGAATTCGTTGAGTGCGATCGACAGCGCTTCGCGTGTTGTCAGATCGAGATGGTTGGTCGGCTCATCGAGCAGCAGGAGGTTGGGCCGCTGCCAGACGATCATGGCCAGAACGACACGCGCTTTCTCGCCGCCGCTCAGTGTGCCGACGGCTTGTCTGACTAGGTCACCGCTGAAGTTGAAGCTGCCGAGAAACGTACGCAAATCCTGTTCACGGTCGCTCCGTCCATGCTCGACGCTGTCCCTGGCGAGTTGTTGCAGGTGTTGCAGGGGTGTTTCCTGCGGGCGCAGGACGTCCAGTTCCTGCTGGGCGAAGTAGCCCAGACGCAGCCCCTTGCCGGCGTGGATGCGACCGCCCGTACAGCAAAGGACACCGGCAATCGTCTTCACCAGTGTCGATTTGCCCTGGCCGTTGGCGCCCAGAATGCCGATCCGCTGGCCGGGCAGGAGCGAACGTCGTACCTGGCGTAGGATCACGGTTGCCGGCGCGCCGGCGGCAGCATCGGCGGCGGGTGGATAGCCGAATGAGGCATCGTCGATGACCAGCATCGGATTGGGCAGGCTGGCCGGCGCCTTGAACTCGAAGCTGAAGTCGGAACTGGTCAGCACCGGCGCCAGACGTTCGATGCGTTCGAGGGCCCTGACCCGGCTCTGCGCCTGCCTGGCCTTGGTGGCCTTGGCCTTGAAACGGTTGATGAACGACTGCAGATGGGCGATTTTCTCTTGCTGCTTGAGATAGGCGTTCTGCTGCAAGGCAAGCTGTTCTGCGCGCAGTTCTTCGAAGGCGCTGTAGTTGCCGCCGTAGCGGGTCAGTGCGCCGTTCTCGAGATGCACGGTCGCCGTGCTGACGGCGTCGAGAAACTCGCGGTCATGGCTGATCACGAGCAGCGTGCCGGCGTAGCGCCTGAGCCACGATTCCAGCCAGACCAGGGCGTCGAGGTCGAGGTGGTTGGTCGGCTCGTCGAGCAGCAGCAGGTCGGAAGGGCAGATCAGAGCGCGAGCGAGTTGCAGGCGCATGCGCCAGCCACCGGAGAAGCTGTCGACCGGATGCTCAACTTCGGCGACCTTGAAACCGAGGCCGAGCAGCAGGGCCTGCGCACGTGCTCGTGCGTCGTGGGCACCGGCATCGTGCAGCAGCATGTGCGCGTGCGCGAGGTGCTCGCCGTCAGCGCTTGCTTCGGCTAGGCGCAGCGCTTCCTGCGCGGCGAGCAGCGTCAAGTCGCCAGCGATCACGAAGTCGGTGGCGCTGGCGCGGGTGGACGGCATTTCCTGTGCGACCTGCGCCAGACGCCACTGGGGAGGACGGAAGAATTCACCGCCGTCTTCGTGTACGCTGCCGTCGAGCAATGCGAACAAGCTGGTTTTGCCGGCACCATTACGGCCGACGAGACCGATCTTTTCGCCCGTGTTGATCGTCAGCGAAGCGTTGTCGAGCAGGATCTTGTCGCCGCGGCGGAGGGTGACGCTGCTCAAGGTGATCATGGCGGGGCGCCTGTGCTCACGGCCGGCGCGGGTTTCGGTGCGGATGTGGCATTGCCGGAGCGGGACCAGCGCGTGCCGTGTTTAACGGAAGATGACCGTCTTGTTGGCATGGACGAGGACGCGGTCTTCCAGGTGGTAACGCAGTCCTCTGGCGAGAACGGCTTTTTCGATGTCTTTGCCGTAGCGAACCATGTCTTCAACACTGTCCGAATGGTCGATGCGGATGACGTCCTGCTCGATGATCGGACCCTGGTCCAGTTCCTCGGTGACGTAGTGGCAGGTGGCTCCGATCAGCTTGACGCCGCGCTGGTAAGCTTGATGGTAGGGGCGGGCGCCGACGAAGCTGGGCAGGAAGGAATGATGAATGTTGAGAATCTGTCCGGGGTAGCGGGCGCAAAGCTCCGCCGGCAGGATCTGCATGAAGCGTGCGAGGACCATGGTGTCGCCCTTGACCTCGTCGTAGATGCGCACGACCTCGTCGTAGGCCGCGTGCTTGCTGTCAGGGCCGATCGGAACGTAATGGAAAGGGATGCCGTGCCATTCGACGAGGGCTCTGAAGCGGTCATGGTTGGAGATGACACAGGGGATTTCGATGTCGAGTTCCCGCGCCTGCCAGCGCGACAGCAGGTCGTAGAGACAGTGCTCCTGCCGGCTGACCAGGATCACCACTCGGCGCTTGACGGATGAATCGCTGATTTTCCAGCTCATCGACAAGGCTTCCGCGAGCGGACGGAAACGCTCGCGAAACTCGGCGAGATGGAAAGGCAGCGAGTCGGCCCTCACCTCCATGCGCATGAAGTAACGACCTTCGCCATCCAGCTCGCTGTTGCCGTCGTCGGCGTGGTAGCTTGACGCGAGAATCCAGCCTCCATGCTGGGCGATGAATCCCGAGACACGGGCGATGATGCCCACCTGGTCCGGGCAGGATGCGGAGAGCGTGTAAAAACGTCGTGGCATGGGCCTGTGCGCCTTTAGCCCGGGGTGTGAGCGGAAAAGGCCTTGTCGATCTCGGTGCGCAGTTCTGCGTAGGTCTGCGTCACCGCAAATGCCGGGAACTCACGGATTACGTTGGCCGGTGGATGAAACAGGATGCCCGCATGGGCTTCGCCGAGCATGGCGGTGTCGTTGTAGGAGTCGCCCGCGGCGACAACCGTAAAACGAAGTTCCTTCAACCGGCGCACGGCCTCACGCTTCTGGTCGGGCATGCGCAACCGGTAGTTCACCAGACGCCCCGTGGCGTCGGCTTCCAGGCTGTGGCAGAACAGGGTCGGCCAGCCGAGTTGACGCATCAAGGGGTGGGCAAACTCGTAGAAAGTGTCGGAGAGTATGATCAACTGGTAGGTCTCGCGCAGGTCGTCGACGAAGGCACGGGCGCCAGCGAGTGGACCCATTTCGGCGATGACCCGCTGGATGTCGGGCAGTCCGAGCCGGTTTTCGGCCAACAGCTGCAGCCGATACTGCATCAGCTTGTCGTAGTCCGGTTCATCGCGCGTGGTCCGGCGCAATTCGGGGATGCCGGTGCGCGCAGCGAACTCGATCCAGATTTCAGGGACGAGAACACCTTCGAGGTCGAGGCAGACGATTTGCACAGGCGCGGCTCCCTATGGCTGGCGACGAGCGGGGAGCCGCGATTCTAGCAAAGGGGCCTGGCTTTGTCAGAGCTGCCCCGCTGCGGCGACGGCCGGCATGCAGCAACCGCGCCCGGCCTGCTTGGCGCGATACATGGCTTGATCGGCGGACTGCAACAGGCGTTCGCTGTCGTCACCGTCTTCCGGCCAACGTGCAACGCCGACGCTGGCGCCGACCTGTACCTGGTGTTCGTCGATCCACAGCGGACGGCTCAGGACAGCGATGATCTTGGCACCGATGGCCAAGGCCTGCTGCGCGTCGACGACGCTTTCGACGACGACCACGAATTCGTCGCCGCCAAGGCGAGCGACGAGGTCGGACATCCGGACACATTCACGCAGGCGCGGAGCGATCGTCTCCAGCAAGCGGTCGCCAACGGCGTGTCCGTAGGTGTCGTTGATCGGCTTGAAGCCGTCGAGATCGATCATCAAGACGGCGAAGCTCTCGCCGCTGCGCTTGCAGCGGGCGATCGTGCGTCGTAGTTCGTCGTAGAGCAGGGCGCGGTTCGCCAAGCCGGTGAGTGCGTCGTAGTGTGCCAGTTTGCGTAGCTCGGCTTCGCTTTGCCGCAGGCGTTCGTTGGCTTCGGCAAGCTCGGCGGTGCGCCGGAGGACGCGCTGTTCCAGTGTCCGCTCCGACTGCTGGAGGGCGTCCATGATGGCCATCTTGGCGCGCAGGACGTCGGCCTGTGCGAGTTCGGCTTCGCGGCGAGCGACATGAATGCGGTCGGCGAGGGCAAATGAAAGCAGGAGCATTTCGAGCGCCGAGCCGATCGGCATCGCATAGAGCGTCAGCAGGTTCGTCGGTAGCCAATCCAGCGTACGCAGGGCGACCACGGCCACCGCCAGCAGCAGCAGACTCCAGGCAACGAGAAAAACGCCTGCTCCGGGCTTGCCACGAGCAAGGCAAATCCCCGCCGTGACCACCGTAGTGACGGCGAAGGCGGTGCCGAGCAAGGCTGTCGCGATTGCTGCCGGGCGGTAGGCATCGCCCAGTGCGACCAGGATGGTGAGCACAAAACCGACGCGCAATACCTGGATGATGCGGTGGCAAAACGGGGCAGTCTGCCGCGTGTCGAGGAAGATCTGCGTAAACATCGCGCCGAAGAAGGCCGCCAGGCAGTAGCCTACGGGCAGCGCGACGTTGCCCCAGGCAGGCCAGTCCGGCCACAGGAACTGGTTGCCAAGTCCGAAGAACGATAGCTGCCCGAGCGAGATCGAGGTGATGAAAGCAACGTAGGCCAGATAGGTTGGCTCGCGTAACGAGAGGTAAAGGAGCAGGTTGTAGAAACCCAGGGCCAGCAGCATGCCGAAGTAGAGCGCAAGCACGGTATAGAAGATCTGGTCCTTGGCGTGCAGCGCTGCTGGCGACCAGAGTGTCGCCGGAATGGTCAGGCTGCCGGTAGACTCGACACGCACATAGACCGTTTGCTGGCTGCCGGGAAGCAGATCAAGCGGAAAGACCAGGTTGTGATGAACGAACGGTCGCTTGGCAAATGCTTGCAGATCGCCCGTGTCTAGACGCACGAAGTCTCCTGCATGGGCAACGAACACCGACACCCGGTCGAGTGACGGATAAGCAATTTCAAGCAGCCAGCGGCCGGCAGCAGTCGGCTCCAGGTGCACCGTCAGGCGCAGCCAATAGACGCACGACGTAAAGCCGAAGTTGAGATCGCTGCCGCCGGCGCGCGGCTGGAAGCGGCGACTGACGTCGGCTCGTGCGAGATCTTCGACCGTCAGTTGGCCGCTTTCGTCCTCGAGCACTTCCATGAAGGGGCGCAAGGCCACCTCGCGGGTCGTCGCTTCGAGACGCACCTGAGCCCGGCTTTCGCCCACCACCAGCACACTGAGGAGCACCAGCAGCAGCCAGCGGCCGCAGGCGACGGCTACTTGCCGGCGGTAGGCGGCAGTCAGCGCCTCGACTATAGTGTACGGGTGCCTGGAGCCGGCTGCGGGCCGGGTCATCAGGCACACCGTCCGCTGAGTGCTGGAGGAGGTGTCAATGCGTGGTTGTTTGCTGGCCGTGTCGGTCTTGATAAGCATGATGGTTTGGGCGGAGACGGCACCTGCTCCGCCAACGGTCCCACAGTCGCTGGAAGAAGCCAAAGCACAGCGGGAGCGGGCCGCCTCCATGCGCGACCAGGCGGAGCGTCAGCACAAAGCCGATCAGGAAAGATGCTACAGCAAGTTTCTGCTTAACGATTGTCTTGCGGCCGCCAAGCAGCGTTATACGGAGACGATCATCGCCGCGCGCAAGCTCGACCAGCCGGCGCGTGACTTCGAGCGTGAGGCCCGTCGGCAGGAGGTTGCAGCGAAGGAAGCGCAACGCGCCGACGAGCTGCCACGACGCGAAGCCGAACAGAAAGAGCAGGGCGAGCGCTATCGCGCCGAGCAGGCGGCGAAAGCGGCGGAGCGCGAGCGGAGACTGCTGGAAAAGGCCAGGAAGGCGGAGCAGGGACGCCAGAAACGCGCGGCCGATCAGGCACGGCGCCAGGAAAAACTCGACAAGCGTGCTCAGCAGGACGCCGAACGCGCGGCAAAAAAGGCGAGCAGCGAGCCAGTCAAGGATACTGCGGGCGGTGTCCACTGACCCGCGTTGCCCTCTGAGCGCCCCCAGGAAACGGCTGGCGCCGTTTCCGCCCCCCGCGGGGGCAAGAAAACTTGGGGCGGTCCTGCGTTTTCTTGAGAGCATTCCAGGCCCGTTACCGGACCCGGCGT
>ERZ761603.826-NODE-826-length-24801-cov-9.059404_pt1 | contig 24801 bp, 20 predicted proteins | sample MGYA00511879_ERZ761603 | MGnify/ENA primary metagenome ERZ761603 (study PRJEB28899, sample SAMN02850040) | bioreactor sludge metagenome | biome: EBPR Sludge; feature: EBPR Bioreactor; material: flocular biomat | place: Australia: Thorneside Wastwater Treatment... | reverse complement strand
GCCTTCAGCTTGATCGGTGTCAATGGCGCTGGGACGGATCAGACCCAGACTGAATTGGCACACGAGCGTGGCCTCAAGTAATTTTTGATAGTAACCACCACCTGTGGTACTCCTGAATTTCAGGAGTACTCGTGGCTAAAACGGCGTACATTCAGTGCGCCGTTTTTATTTTAAGGGTAGTGAATGCGCCATGATGACGCAAAAGCAATGTCTGCTAGCCGTGACGATAGGGTGGAGCGGGATACTGACGAATGTTTGGGCAGCGCCAACTCCCTCGGATCAGACCATCACCACAGCCCCACAGGCTGAGTCCAGGACGATTGGGGCGCCAACCGAGGAGCACCCGATCTGGAGCGACCCGCAAGGGCGATATACCCGCTTCTTGGTGACCAGAGGCGCATTCCACGTCCTGGTCGACGATGTGACTGGCGACGGCCGGACCGATCTGGCTTTCACCTCACATGGCGGCAATATGATCCGGGTTTTCCGTCAGACCAAGCCACGCCGCTTTGAGGCAACTGAGGAACAGGATATCGCCGGTTTTCATCCCAACACGACGATTGCCCTACCTGGTTTTCCTAAACGCTACCTGATGAACGCTGAAGGCACGAGCCAGTTGCGAGTGGTGGCTGCACAACCCAATGGCTATCTGAAACAGGTATCGAGTTACAGCCAGCATCAACCTTTGGACAGTACGCCATTCGTGTGGCCTAACTGGGGACGGCTCAGCTTGGCGGTCGTTCCCTATACCGGTACAGAACTGACCCTGCTGCGCGATTTTGATCCGGAAAAAGGGGACGCCAAGACCGTTATTACGATCCCGACAGACCCAGATCCCCGGCCAGTGCGACTGGCCGACTTGAACGGCGACAGTATTCCCGAACTGATTTTCCCTACCTTCCGGAGCAACAAGGTTTGGGCAGTCGAATACCCCGATCCGGAACAAACGCCCCGTTTGCGCGAATTAGCGTCCTTCAAGGAAGGCTGGCCGCGTCAGGTAGCGCCGCTGGATCTGAATCAAGATGGTAAAATGGATCTACTGGTGCCGATGTCAGTGCAGGAACGCATCGCTGTGCTGTTAAACGACGGCCAGGGTCATTTTACCGAGGGTAAAGCAATTGCTTATCCAAGCCGGGTCGGTGTGCATACCCTGGCAGTTGGTCAAGACAAGGGAGGCCGCTACCTGCTGGCGGGAGGGTCTCGTGCGCTGGTGCTATACCGGGAGCGTAAAGAGCAACCAGGCGAATTCGAGAGCATACTGCTACCGATCATCAATTGGCCAAACTGGGTGGAATTGGCGGATGTGGACGGGGATGATTGGCTCGATGCAGTCGTTGCTAATCAAGGACCACAAGAATCCGAGGTTATCTACGGACCGTTGTGGGATATTTTCGGCAAGTTATCGGTCAATTCACCGGACAATGCCAAACCGAACTGATGCCAGACCACACGATGGGTCAGCGCTGCCCAAGCCGATATATGGACGGCTGGCGGGTGAACTTTATGAGGAGAGATGATGATCAGCAGAATCATGATGACCGCTGCGCTGGCGGTAGTCATCGCCACCCCAACGATGGTGGCAACATTCCGGCAGTCCTGGGCAGCCGATGCGCCCGCGGGGTCGCAACCACCACCGGCACCCCCCACGACTCCAGCTTCAACCGCCACCCCACCCCCTGATCAGGCGGCACCCGCTGCAGTGCCAGAGGTCGTGATGGCACAGGTTGCTGGTAAGAACATCACGGTCGCGCAGTTCATGCAGTACATTACGCAAGATACCCGGCTGGTTCTGAAAGCGAGGACAGTGCCGGGGAAAACAGAAATCCTGCACGAGATGATCCTGGATCGCCTGCTTCAGGAAGCGATGACCCGAGAAGGTTTGCTGCCGAAGGACCGTGCTCCGAGTAACCGGGATTATCTGCAAGCCTATCAAAAGCTGGCGAAACTGCATTTCCCGGAACCCAGCTCCATACCGTCCGAAGAGGCGCTGTACACGTACTACCAGCAACATCCGGAACTCTTCGGTATTCCTGCCATGGTACGCGTGAGCCAGATTCAATTCCGGATACCGGACAATGCTGACGATGCAGCCAAGGCTGCGATCAAAGCCCAGGCTGAAGACACATTGAAGCGCCTTCGTGCAGGTGAATCGTTCGCTACCCTGGCTGAAACGCTGACTGGAAATCCCCAAGGGAAGGTTGCCAAGGGTGATCTAGGTTTCCTACAGCCGGAAAAAGATCCCTGGTTGAAAAAAGCAGTCGAGGGCCTGACGGTTGGCCAATTTTCCGGAGTACTCGAATCCCCAGTCGGTTATGAAATCATCCTGCTGACGGATAAGCGAGATGCCATGATCGCGCCGTATGCCAATGTCCGCGACAATGTGCTTCAGCGGATTCAGCAAGAAACCCAAGCCAAAGCACGAGAGGAATATGCCTGGAAATTAGCCAAGGAAGTGGGTGTCAGTGTGGAAATGCCGGAACTAAAGGGCGCCATTCCCGAATCCATACCGTAGAGGGTGGTATCTCATGTTCAATCTAAAACAAATAAGCCGATGGGTGCTGGCAGCTGCTAGCCTGTCCCTCGCTGTCCAGGCTGAGGAACCTAAGGATGTGGCACCCGCCAGTCAAGCGGTGACTCCAGAACAGCCCGTAACGACAGCCCCTGCCACCGGCCAAACGGCATCTCCGGAAGAATTAAAAGCGGCACTGCAGGAACGGGTTAAACGCTACTGGGCAGCACGGCAAGCACGCGATGTCAGAACGCTCTACGAATTGGAGTCAGCCGCTCAGCCTGGCGGTTGGCTCAAGCTAGAACATGCCATGTCACTGCAGGGATTGCCGGTCCGCAGCGTTAAGATTGACGAGGTACAAGTCGAGGGTGAAAAAGGAATGACCCAGATCAGCGCGGAAGTCATGATTGGCACAATCGGCTGGACGCGGCAAACGACTAAAGACCCTTGGGTGCTGCTGGATGGTCAGTGGTATCACGAAACCTTCCGTTAGTGCCATATTGATAGCATTCCATACCGGATGATTGAAGCGTTGCTGGAGCAAGCCGACCGGCTGGCCGCCGGTGGGCAACTCGAAAAGGCCAGGGATCTATACGTGCAGATTTGCCAACAGGCCCCTCATCGCGCCTGCTACTGGCTGCGGCTGGCCGAATTGCAGTATGAGCTCGATCAGTTTGGCCCTTGCTTGCAGGCGCTGGAATATGCTTTACGGTTGGAACCGCGCAATCCGGCGGTGTTGCTGCTGGCTTCGGCGGCATTGCTCGAAACCGGTGGTTACGCCCAGGCGGCCCAACTGGCTAACCAGGTTCAGCACCTGGAAGGTGGAAACCGGCTGGCCGCTCTACTGAACCAGGGCATGGCGCTATTGCGGCTGGAGCGATTTGCAGAAGCGCTGGCCGTTGCCGGCGCCGCACTGGAGCTGGATGAAACCCAAGCGGTTGCCCATTCAACCCGCGGTTCGGCGCTGTTCAGCCTCGGCCGTTGCGAAGAAGCGTTGGCAGCGTTCGACCGGACACTGGCGCTCCGCCCTGGACATGGTCCGGCGTTGATCAACCGGGCAGTCGTACTGCGCACGATGCGACGACCCGCAGAGGCGCTAGCAGATGTCGATGCGGTGCTGGCGGATCACCCCGGATCTCCAATGGCATTACTGAATCGTGCAGCCACCCTACTAGACCTGGAGGAGCCTGAAGCAGCGCTGGTAACAATCGATCGCCTGCTGGCTCGACAACCCAATCATGCCAAGGCGTTGCTGAACCGCACCCTCGCATTGTTACAACTGGAGCGTTACCCGGAGGCGCTGACCACTATCCATGCCGCGCACTCGGCTGGACAGCAAGTAGCCGGTGTCCTGCTGACCGCCGTCGAGGCTTTGCTGCGACAGAACCAGTCAGTTCAGGCGTTGGCTTGGGTCGATCAAGGCTTGGCTTGGCACCCCGGTCACCCGGCGCTGTTGCGAAGCCGGATCGCCGTCCTGTTAGCGCAGGAACGCTATCGTCCGGCGCTGGCAGTAGCGGAACGGTTACTGGCGGCCACTGAACCGGACCGGGTGGCGGAACGGCTGGCAGTGGCGGCAGCTTTCAATGCCAACGGCCGGTTCCAGGACACGCTGGCGGTACTGGAACAACTGCCTCCATCGGCCCAGGAAGACTGGCAGTTCCACGCGAAGCGCGGCGAAGCGCTGGCAGTTTTAGAGCGATCCGCTGAGGCGCGTGTGGCCTTCGCTACAGCCGATCGATTGAATGCCCACGCTTTCCGGGCCAGCTACCATGATGGTCCGTTCCAATGCCGTCCGGCTGATTCCCTGCCGCCCCCAGTAACGCCCGAACTGATCCAGGTCAATTTTGAATTCCGCCGGCTCGAACATGGTGACTGGCAAGATTACGATAGCCGGGTTGCTGCCATCCAGCAGCTCACCGAAACAAGTCTGGCTCGCGGCGAACGCTCGCCGTTGTTGCCCTTTCGAGCACTATTCCTGCCGTTGTCGCCCGCATTAAGATTAGCCATCGCCCGCCGTGAGGCGGAATGGATCGCGGGAATGGTCACCTCATCGGCTGCGACCGCTACTCAAGAGTCAGCGCGCCTGAAAATCGGCTATGTCTCGGCAGATTTTCGCGAGCACCCAACCGCTCATCTGATGCGTTCGTTGTTTCGCTGTCATGATCGCTGCCGCTTCGAAATTTACGTCTACTCCCTGCGTAGCGACGATGGCAGTCCCTATTACCGGCAGATCAGGGATGATTGTGATCGATTTGTGGATTTATCCAGCATGGAAAATACTGTAGCCGCGCAGTGCATCCGGACCGATGGAATCCACATTCTTGTGGATCTGATGGCGTACACCAGTTTCGCCCGTCCAGAGATTTTTGCCCTGCGACCCGCGCCTATCCAAGTGAACTGGCTTGGCTTTCCAGGCAGCAGCGGTGCGGACTACCTGGATTATCTATTGGCCGATCCTGTTGTGCTGCCGCCTGACCAGGCGGCATTCTGCACTGAGCAACCGGCCTATTTGCCCGAATGCTATCAAGTCAATGACCGCTGGCAGGACATTGCTGAAACCGGCGCCCACCGGGCCGGTCATGGTCTGCCTGATCAAGATTTCATTTTCTGTAGCTTTAATCAGATGCAGAAGCTCGAGCCACACATGTTCGCGGTCTGGATGCGTATTCTAGGACAGGTGCCGGGTTCGGTGCTGTGGCTGTATACCCACAGTGAAGAGGCACCGGAACGCTTGCGGGCAGAGGCGGCGGCACACGGTATTGCCGGCGAGCGCTTGATTTTTGCCAAACGTCTACCCAAAGCCCAGCACCTGGAGCGTCATCGGCTCGCCGATTTGTTCCTCGACACTCGCATCTACAACGCGCATACCACGGCCAGTGATGCCCTGTGGGCCGGCGTACCGGTGCTAACCTGCATGGGCGAGACATTCCCGGCGCGAGTGGCTGCCAGCCTGCTACAAGCAGCGGGACTGCCCGAACTGATCACCTATTCCCTGGAGGAATATGCAACGCTGGCTATCCGGCTGGCGGCCCAACCAGCGGAACTGGCGATGCTGCGAACGAAGCTGGCCGATTGCCGCCTGCGCATGCCGCTGTTTGATACCGGACGCTTTGCCCGTCATCTGGAACAAGCCTATGCGTTGATGTGGGAACGCCACATCCAGGGCCTGCCGCCAGCGCCACTCCATGTTCCACCGCTGCCAGCCCGATGAAATCCTGGATGTAATATCTGGATGAACGCCTATCCATGTCCGATTCGATAACACCTGCGGGCACTCGCCGGGATTGGGTGCTGTACCGGGTTTTTCACCAGTGCTGGTTGCAGCGCCAACTGTTCATCAAATTGCTGCGGCGCGATTTCGCCGAACGTTACCGGGGCTCTTATCTAGGATTGCTATGGTCGTTACTGCTGCCATTGTTGTCGCTGCTGGTGTTTACTTTCTTTTTCGGCGTGATCTTCCAGATGCGTTGGGCAGGGCGGAGCGACGCTTCTCTGAGTGATTTAGCGCTGGTGCTATTCGTGGGCATGGCGCTTTACAATTTTTTAGCCGAATGTCTAAGCCGGGCGCCCGGCTTGATCTTGGCGCACCAGAACTATGTCAAGAGCGTCGTCTTTCCGCTGGAGATGTTGCCGGGAGTGATGGTCGCTTCGGCTCTGTTGACCCTGACTGCTACCTTGCTGGTAATTTTATTGCTGCAGGAGACGCTTGGTTCAGGTTTAAGCTGGACCGTGGTGCTACTGCCATTAATGGTTCTGCCGCTTGTGCTGTTTGTACTCGGATTGAGCGGTTTTCTGGCCTCGCTAGGCGTTTATATCCGTGATATTCAACAGTTAATCATACCGCTGGTGCAACTGATGATGTTTCTCAGTCCGGTGTTCTATCCAGTTGCAGCACTGCCGGAGGGGATGCGCCCCTGGCTACAGCTCAATCCGTTGGCGCTGGCTATCGAACAAACCCGGGGCATCATCCTGTTTAGCCAGATACCGGACTGGGCGCCCTATCTGCTCAGTCTAGCGGCGGGAGGGTTCACTGCGTTGCTAGGTGTCTGGTGGTTCGCTCGCACCCGCAAGGGCTTTGCCGATGTCCTCTGAGCGTGTGTCCGAGGCGCCAGCCAGATTTGACCCGGTGATCGAGGTTGAGAGTGCCGGCAAGTGCTACCACATCTATGACCGGCCACAGGACCGGTTGAAACAAATGTTATGGCGTGGCCGCCGCCACTATTACCGCGAATTCTGGGCTCTGCGGGACGTATCGTTCACGGTGCGGCGTGGTGAAACTATCGGGGTCATTGGCCGCAATGGTTCCGGTAAATCCACTCTGCTCAAATTGCTATGCGGCACCCTGACCACGACCACGGGCACTGTGACAGTGTGTGGCCGGGTAGCGGCGCTCCTGGAACTGGGCACGGGCTTTAACCCAGAATTCACCGGCCGCGAAAACGTCTATTTGAACGCGGCCATCCTTGGCCTCGACGATGGTGAGGTTGAACATTACCTGCCAGAAATTTTGGCATTTGCCGATATCGGTGAGTTTATCGATCAACCGGTCAAGACCTATTCCAGCGGCATGGCAGTGCGGCTGGCCTTCGCCGTCGCCGCCCATGTCCGCGCTGACATCCTGATCATCGACGAAGCCTTGGCGGTCGGAGATGTATTCTTCGTCCAAAAATGCATGCGCTTTCTTCGCAAGTTTCAGGAGCATGGCACGTTATTCTTTGTCAGCCACGATACGGCAGCCGTTATTAACCTGTGCGACCGGGTATTGTGGCTGGAGCAGGGACACGTGTGCGAGGCAGGGCCGGCTAAGGACGTGTGCGAGCATTATCTAGCAAAGCTGTTTCAGACCCAGACCCCTGGAGTGGAGTGGGCACAGCAACAGCCCCGATTGAATCAGCCGGCAGCGGCTGTAGATCGCCGCACCGCTGCCGATGGAGTGGATCAGCGGCTGGCGTTTTTGAATCAAACCCGTTTTCGCAATGACATAGAACTGTTTGCCTTTCACCCTCAAGCCGGCGCTTACGGAACGGGGGCTATTCGCATCGTGGATGCCTGCTTCGAAGATCAACAGGGCGGTGTCCTGCAGTGGGTAGTAGGCGGTGAAATAGTCACCTTGGTTGTGCAAGCGCTAGCCTTGGTGGATCTCGACAGCCCGATTATTGGCTTTCTCGTCAAGGATCGGCTGGGTCAACATCTGTTTGGCGATAATACCTACCTGACTTATTCCACCAATCCCCGGCCGCTAATGGCCGGTCAAACATTGACAGCGCGATTTACTTTCCGCATGCCGGTATTGCCCGTTGGCGATTATGCAGTGGATATCGCCGCCGCTTCAGGCATACAACACGATCATGTCACCCATTGCTGGTACAACGATATGCTGGTTTTCAAATCTCATTCCAGCAGCGTGCAGCAAGGTTTGGTCGGCATCCCGATGCTTGAGATCGAACTGACCGTCATTTCTTCATAAACATTTGATTTATTGAAACGGCAAAGACTGATTGATGTGATGCATCCTACTCCTTCAGCTTCTCAGCACGTCCAGGACTTCACTATGCATGCAACGGCGACGCTTTACCTCGATTTGATGAAGAAGATACTCACGAACAGTATCTATGAAGATCCAAATATCAACGCCCAGCACCCGCCAGCCTACGTCAGGCAACTTCGTGAAAACGGCCAGGATTGGCCTTGCATGGCCCATACGATGATTGGGATGAAGCGCCTTGATAACCTGCAATACTGCATCGAAAAAGTGATTACTGAGGGAATTCCAGGCGATTTAATCGAAACCGGTGTTTGGCGGGGTGGCGCGGCGATCTTCATGCGGGCGATTTTGAAGGCCTATGGCGTGACGGACAGGCGGGTGCTCGCGGCGGATTCGTTCGATGGCCTTCCCGCACCGGATCCCCTGCAATTTCCACAAGATACCGATGATACTCACCATAAGAATACCTATCTTGCGGTCTCCTTGGAGGAAGTCAAGGCTAACTTCGAGCGGTATGGACTGTTGGATGAGCAGGTCGTGTTTATCAAAGGATGGTTTCGAGATACCCTTCCTAATATTCCTGCAGATGCACTGGCAGTATTACGCCTCGACGGCGATATGTATGAATCGACCTGGGATGCATTAACGAATCTCTTTCCGAAGCTATCAGTTGGCGGTTATATCATTATTGACGACTACCAAGTGGTGCCTGGTTGCCGCGCTGCAGTCGATGATTTTCGCCAAAAACATGGCATCGCAGATCAGGTCCATGAGATCGATTGGGCAGGCGTGTATTGGCGGCGAACTCTCTAACTGGCGAGATTCTGGAACGATTCAGGAATGAATACAGTAGCTACTGACATGCAATCGGCTGCGGCCATCACGCCTGTAGTGGATGTGATCATTCCCGTCTATCGAGGATTGGCCGAGACCCGATGCTGTCTGGAGAGCGTACTAGCATTCCCGCAGCACACTGCCTGCGAAATCGTCGTCGTCGATGATTGCAGTCCGGAGCTGGACTTGTCCGCCTGGTTGCGCGATCTGGCCGGAAGCGGCGCTATTACTCTATTGGAAAATCCGGCCAATACCGGTTTCGTCAACGCGGTTAACCGGGGCATGATCCTCCATCCAGACCGCGATGTGGTGCTGCTAAACAGCGATACCGAGGTGCATGGCGACTGGCTGGACCGGTTGTGCCACTGCGCTAGCAGCGATCCAATGACCGGTACCGTAACCCCCTTCTCCAACAATGCCACGATTTGCAGCTATCCCCGCTTTAACCAGAGCAATCCATTGCCTAAAGGCTGGCCGTTAGCCCGCTTGGATCGTGCGTTCGCTGAGGTCAATGCTGGATTGGCCATCGAGATGCCCACCGCCGTGGGTTTTTGCATGTATATCCGGCGGAATTGTCTGAAAGAGGTTGGTTATTTCGACGCTCTGGTTTTCAAAAGAGGTTACGGCGAGGAAAATGAATTTTGTTTGCGCGCCACGGAGGCCGGGTTCAAACATCTATTGTGCGCAGATGTCTTTGTTTATCACCAAGGTGGTGTGTCTTTCGGTAGCGAAACCGCGGCGTTATGCACCGAGGCTGAGCAGCGAATACTGGAGCGGTATCCCAATTATTTAGGCATCATCGGTGAATACTGCACCCGGGACCCGGCCCGGGTCCTGCGGCGGCGCGTTGATGGGTTCCGGCTGGTTCATTCACCTCGCCCCCGAATATTGTTTATCACGCATACCTGGGGCGGAGGTACGGAGAAACATATTCAGGATCTGGCGGGGATTCTGGAGCCGGATTTCGAGGTGATGATCTTGAGGCCAGCCGGACCCGATGGCGTCAGTATCGAATGGGCGCGCAGCGGCGAAGAATTCATAACCTATTTTGCCTTGCCTTACGCTTATCCAAAGCTGCTGGGTTTTATTAAGTCCCTGGGTATTGTGCGGCTCCATATTCATCATGTCATCGGGATGAACCGGCAAATCCTGCAACTGCCCCGGGATTTAAACGTACCTTACGACTTTACCCTGCATGATTATTATCCCATTTGCCCTCAATATACCTTGACGCTTCAAGACGGCCGTTATTGTGGTGAACCTAATGTGGATGGCTGTAATGCCTGTCTCGCCGAGCGCCCTGCTTTGTGGGGACTCGATATTGTGACTTGGCGCGCATCGCTGGGAGGATTACTAACTGGCGCTGACCGCGTGATCGTCGCATCGCAGGACATGGAAACGCGGATGCGCCGTTACGTTCCCGGCGCCCGCTATGTCAGGTTATCGCACCCGGAGCCGGCACTGGCCGTTCCCGTGCCGCACGCGCCGCCATGCAGTGAACTCAAAATTCTAGTGCTAGGCCGCCTGACTCCGATCAAGGGGTTACATCGGCTGGAAGCCTGCGCGGCTGATGCCCAGGCGCGTGGCCTGCCGCTGTTCTTTCGGGTGATCGGCCATGCCGACCGGGATGTGCGGCAGGAACCGGAGATACCGCTGTCTTTTTCCGGGCCATATAACGATGCCGAATTGCCATTACTGATCGGCCGAGAACGGCCGGATGTGATTTTTTTTCCTGCCCAGTGTCCGGAAACATATTCCTATACACTCAGCTATGCCTTGGTGACAGGCTTGCCCATCGTGGCGCCCCGGCTAGGGGCATTCAGCGAACGGCTGGCCGATTATCCCTACGCCTGGCTGCTAAATTGGGATACGCCCATAGCAGAGTGCAACGATTTGTTCGTGAATCTGCTACAACGAGAAAGGAGCTATACCTTAGTGGAGCTGGCTCATGACGCCTGAAAACTATCTACAGCAGTACATTGAGCCACTCTCAGCATTGACCGGATCAGCCTCCACGGGAGACTGGCAAGCGCTGGTGTTGGAGGCGGATTATTACTATCCGCCTCATTCAGAGTTGGGGTCCGGTCTGGATACGCTAAACCGCACCGGCCTGCTGGAAATTTTGCAGCGAATCCTAGCCATTGAATATCCGCAGCAGCGCCTCTCTGAGAGTACAGCCAGAAAGTTTCCTGAAATCCTACGGCGGCTCAAGGATGAACAGGCATGGCGGCAAACCGAGATAGAACGATTGGAGGAAGTTTCGGCGCAGCAACAATCCGCTCATGCGCGCATGACTGCCGAACTGGTTGAGCAACACCAGACCGGACTGCAACAGATGGTTGTTGAATTGGAGCGCTGTCATGGCGAGTCTGCGGTACTCTTTAACGAAGCCTCGACCTTACGCGCCAATCTAGCAGAGCTGCAAGCGTCTACATCCTGGAAACTGACTAGGCCACTGCGTTGGCTCGGCCGGCTGATGAAAGCCATAAATGCAGCATCAGATACTTAAGCACCCGACCCTACTTAAGCACCCGACCCGCAATACAGCAGAGCCAGTGATACGAGACAGGCGTTATCGGCAATCCTCATGTTAGCGATTCACCGATGTTGCGCTACGAAAAGGCTAGCTGTAAAGATTCTAGGCCTGAATTTCACTGCTTCTTACGCAATATTACAGAAATCTGCATTGGGTCCGCTAAGAAAGGGGAAAAATCGATCACATCAAAGACGGATTGCCAGTGATTAAGGATATATTGCTCGGGTATTGCGGTATCCCCATAGGGAATTTCCCCTCCAACAGGCTCCATGACATATGGAATATGCACATACTGACCGTCATCGAATCTTCCTAAAAGATTATCAATCTCGTGATCTGGAAGATTTCTAAATTCAATACCTCGCGAAGAGATAAACTCTCTAGGACGCACTGTAACAATCAGGATTCCACCAACTCGTAGTCCTGCATGAAGAGCTTTGAGACAATCCATATGTGTCTCTTTACCCAGATGGGTGAAAACTGAAAATGCATAAATGAGATCAAACGTTGTAGAAAATGGCAGCGTTTTTGGGCGTGGCTCTGAAACAGCAAAGTTTCCAGGTATGCTTTGACACCATTGCAGAATGTCACGGTCGACATCGCAACCATGGATTTGTTCAGGAACAATGTCTTTCAGAAAAAGACGGATAATTCTTCCCCATCCACAACCAAAATCGAGTAACTTGACATTTTTTATTGGCAATCCCGCATGTTGCTCATAGCTATGCTTAATTAACTGATAAAATGCAACCGTTTGTGCTGCTAAAGACTTACCCGATGAGCCACACCAGTTTGTCTGAAGTGAATCTGGGGGAAGCGCTAAAGGAGCGTTCTCTCCGAACATCAAATCACCCCATTCATCATCATTAAGGCGCAGATTAAGGAAGTCCATTCGTTGCTCCTAAATATTAATAGATTAACAAATCAGAACAGTTGCAAAATTAAATGTCAAGTTATTTTTTCACATTCAACTATTTGTTTTTAAAAAATATATCAATTTTTTGCCTGCCCTGACCCCAGGATACTCGATAAGTGAATAACTCAGGGTAATCATTGGAATGAGAACCACAATAGTAACAATTACACAGGCTATAAAAGCTATACCAGAATGACTTATTTGTGAATAAAGATAAAGGTAGATTGGTTTCATCTGGTATATCACCAGCGGGTGAAGAAGATAAGTGCTGAAACTACGTTCCCCTAAAAAAAATAGGAATCGATTCGCAAATATCAACCAAGGATATCCAGCTTGGCCGCCACTCAGTAATGCGAATGCAATTGCCCAAACCAGAGTATCAGCCCTACCAAAATTTATCAGGGTTTCTGTCGAAAATAAGATCAGCGAAACCATTAATAAAAGACCCGCAATAGACATTAAATTATAGAATATTTTGTTATCCATCAACTGCGGATAAGCATTGCGCCGCCAATACAGGAAATATGCTGTTATTCCAGCACAGAAGATGCCGAACTGGGTAAGGAAGGCATGATGCCCATAATTCTTTAACAATTCGCCTTGTGCTTCATAAGCTATTCGCGCTTCTATACTAATCAGCGACCCTAAAAAAAACAGCACCATTGCCAGCCGGATTTTCTGGATATAAAAGAGCATTGCTGGCATTAATGTGTAGAAAACCATTTCAACGCCAATTGTCCAACCCGCCCAAACAATACTCTCGTGATTTCCTGGAAAAAAGTTGAAAAGAAAAAGGAAATTAAACAATATCTCATGCACTGGAAAAATATGATTAAATTCAAAGAATGAAAATACACACCAGACTAGAATCATCAGATAGAAAAACGGTGCAATTCTAAAAAAACGGCGAATAAAATAATCCTGAATCCAGTGTGATTGTCCAACACGATGGTGTGTGCTAAAAAAAATAGAAAACGCGCTTAATACAAAAAAAAGCTGAACGCCTAATCCAAAATGCGTCTTAACAAGCGAAAAAATTGCTGGTAATTCAAGCTGGTGTATGCCATGAACATGAAACACAACAACAGTAAGAGCAGCAACCGCACGCAAGCCATGTATTCCTGGTAATCGAACATCAGGCTCCAGATTTTTTCTGTTCATTTTAATCGCGGCGCCACACTCAGTTCAGGAGTCCCAATTGCTCCAACCGCCGCCGGTGGCGGGCGCCGGCCGCAGCAAAGCTGTGGTATGTCCGGATGTAGTGTGCCGCTCTCTGACCCAGATCCGCCGTATAGGCGGAATCGGCAACCAACCGTTGCAGATACCAAGCCGCCTGCTCGATATCGGGTTCAGCCCAACGCTGACCGGCGCCGTAGGGATACTCCTCCGTCCCCACGGGAATCAGCGTGCAATCCACCAAGCAAGAATTCGCTTCGTTCATGAAATCGAGGTTGCCGGAGTAGCCAGTGGCGATCACCGGCTTGCCAAAATACATCGCTTCCGCGAGCCCACGGCCGAAACCTTCCGAACGATGAAGCGACAGGAAACAGTCACACAGCCGCACCAATTCCTTAATTTCTCCGCCATCCATGACCCGGTCGATTAGGATCACCCGAGGATCGCGCACTGCATCCGAGTTCAGGAAAGCCTGGTAATCCTCAGGGCAGGCGTCCATACCGTTCATCTTGATCACCAAGCTGACCGGTGCTGAAGCGTCGTCCTGGAATGCAGCCGTGAAGGCACGCAAGGCCGCCCAGGGATTCTTGCGCTGGATGAACGAGCGGAAATCGAAGAAAAACAGCAGCAGGAAACGGTCGTCAGGCAAGCCGAAATACGCGCGGGACAATGGCGCCGGGCTGACCGGCTCCACTGCCAGGGGCATCCACACCACCGGGCATGGCGCTTTGTCAGCCACCGCCTGTTGAATGAAGCGAGAGGGCGCCCAGATTTCATCCAGGTCGCGAAATGCCCCCTGCCAAGCCTCTGGGAACTGGCTGAGTTCCCAGGCCCAGTAGCCAATATTGTAGCGGCCCGCATAGGCGTCAGCACCCAGATGGGTGAAGGCATCCTCCATCTCGTTAGCGTTCAGGAAAAAGATGTTGGCTTTGTAAGCCGCCCGCGGATCGATGCGGTCCATCAACGGGAAATCCCGGTGTAGAACCGCCATTTCCTTGCCATATTCTCCGAACGTGTTGCGCAGGGCAAAAGGGATATGGGCGGCGGCAAAGGCGCAAGCACCGGTGCGCACGTCTTCAGCCCGCCCGAGTACCGCGTAGGGATGGCCGATCAGCACTGCACCCGGCGGCAAGCCGGGCCGGCGGATATGCCGCCAGCCGGGTACCCGTTCCGGTGCAGGCAAGGCACCTTCCACCGGTGCGGTCCCCTGGGCAAGCGGCTGCTCAAGACCCGGATCAGGTTGTACGCTGAGAAGCAATCGCGCCCGCAAGCGGACCCCGGCCCAGCCTTCCTCGCGCAACACAACCCCCGTTCGCCGCAGTAGACGCATCAAGCCGGTATGCCGGGCCAGCGCGGTGCGGATAGCGCCCATCAGCCGCCGCAGGCGGATCACCCAGCCGGTGCCTAACATCGCAGTGACCCCAAGGCATTCCGCGTGGCTTCTAGATAACGGTGGCCATACTGGCGATCCGGCTCCAGATGGGTACCTTCAGCCCATTCGTTCCAGGCATTGACGAATAACAACCGTTCATCCCCCTCCCGGAACCAGCGGGTTTCCTCGACCAGCCGCTTTAGCCAGCGCTCGTAATACGCAGGCTCGGCATTCAGAAAGATGTTGCTGGTATCTTGACGGCGGGCCGTATTATCCCAAGACGGCATGGCGGTGCGGAAAAACGGGTAAGGCATCGGGGGCCGGTTCATAAAAAAATCGGCAGTCGCTGGGTAGTCATAAAATATGCCCTGGAAATCAGGATTCAGCATCCCTGCTGGCCGCTCAGCCATGATCGCCATGGCGTGCGGCGGGAATTCCACCGCGGCGTCGAAGCCAAAGCTGCGCGGATCGTCAGTGACCCCAAAGCTTTGCACGGCTGCTAGATACAATTCACCCAACCCTGACGCCCGGCAGGATCGCCGCCAGAGACTGGCGGTCCGGGCAGGGTCCGGTAGCAAATTCGGGCGGTAAACCAGCAACAGCGGCCGATTGTTGACGCGGATATAACGCCGGTCGCGCAGGGCGGGTTCCAAGGTCCGGATAAAGCTCAAATCGTCTTCATCGGAATGTTCTTGGGCAATCAGGATTTCGGTGTCAAGACCATCCCAGCGCCGGCTCCAGTTTTCATTGGCCCAGCAGACGCAGAAAGGAAAGTCTGGATGACCGGATTGCACCACTTCGTCCAGTGGCCGGTTCAGCAAACGCTTGCCAGCGAACCAGTAATAGTAATAACAGAAGCCATAGATCCCATATTGCCGGGCCAGGGTGGCCTGTTCGTCGCGGACTTCGGGAACCCGCAAGTCGTAGAAGCCTAGATCGGCAGGCAGGCGCGGCTGATAATGGCCGGTGAAATTGGGGATGGCTTTGGTAACGTTGGTCCACTCAGTGAAGCCTTTACCCCACCAATGGTCGTTCTCCGGGATCGGATGATACTGAGGCAGATAGAAGGCGATCAGCCGGACCCGGTCGCGGGCCTCAAGGACTTTACTCCAGCGCTCCAGATAGAGGACCCGGTTGCGTTCGATTTGCTGCAATTTGTGACCGTCCTGGTCCGTCGTGATGCTAAGGTGATGAATGACTTCCGCAGCCGGCTGGTAGATCACCTTTAGGCCCCGCTCGATCACCCGCAGCGATAGGTCACAGTCCTCGTAGTACGCAGGCGCGTAGCGCTCGTCGAAGCCGCCCAGTTCCCGGAACAACGCTGTTTTGATCAGCAGGCAAGCCCCGGAACAATGATCCACGCTCCGTGGAACGCCATTGTACAGCGGTTTGGCCGGGTCATCGTTCAGGCCGATGAGATCGACTGTTCCATCCGGGCGCAGCGCAGCCCCGGCTTCCTGCAGGTGGCCGCTGGGATAGATCAGCTTAGCGCCGGCGATGCCCGTTTCCGGCACCGTGGTGAAGGTATCCAGCAGGCGATCCAGCCAACCGGGTTGCACCTGGGTATCATTGTTCAGCAATAGCAGATAGCGGCCCTGGGCCAATCCGGCGCCGCGATTGGCGGTGCGCAGGAAGCCCTGATTCTCCGGATTGCGGACGTAGCGCAATCCCGGGATGCAACTGAGCAGCGATCCGGTTGCATCGCTGGAGGCATCGTCTACGACAATGATTTCGCAGGCGGCTTCGGATGGACAGCGTTGGATTGCCGCCAGGCAGCGAATCGTGTACTCAATATGGTTGTATGCCGGAATAATGATTGAAACGTGGGGTTCTTCGGGTACAACGAAGCGGAGCGCCGCCGCCAGACCGGCAACGCCTTCCGGGCCAATATCCAACATCGGCGGTGGAACGGGGTGCGGTGGCAACGAGGCAACGGGATCGGATGTTCTCACCGTCGCAGACCGGACCGTGGCGGTTTGCGCCAGCCACTGTTGATAATTGGCGCTGTCTTTAAGCAACAACCCGAAATGGCGGTATAAAAATGATTTCAGACGCCACTTAACCGGCAATGGCAACGGCAATCGGCGATAGAAGGAACGGGCGGTCCGGCTGGCCAGGACCCGGATTCTGCTGGGCATGAGGTTATTGGGTAAGATTCTACAAGCGGTAGGGGCGCAGGCAGCGAGGTTGATTTCGGCTGGATGTAGCGGCTATTGTGGCAATCCTGCTGGAAACAGTCTTTTGAATGATGCGTATTCTATGGCATTACCGGCCGATGTGAAACCGGACCAGGGGCAGCGGGAAACAGCGGCCCGCGTGGCGGTACTGATTGTCAACTTCAATAGCGGGTCACTGCTGGGCGAATGTCTGCGCCATTTGCATCTCCAGACCTGCCATCCAGCACGGGTGATCGTCGTAGACAACGCCAGTGGTGACGGTTCCATCGATGGCCTGGAACACCATTATCCTGAAGTAACCTGGGTGAAACTGGATCAAAACCGGGGATTCGCCGCCGCCAACAATCTTGCGGCCCGCTGGGCGGGCGATGTGGAATGGCTGGCCCTGCTCAATCCCGATGCCTTCCCGGCGCCGGATTGGCTGGAGCGCTGGCTCGCGGCGGTGGAAGCGCATCCCGATTGCGCCAGTTTTGGCGCCCGCTTGGTGGATGCCCGCGATCCCGGACGGTTGGATGGCACAGGCGATGTCTATCACGTCAGCGGCCTGGCTTGGCGGCGCGATCATGGCCGGCGGGTGGTGGATGGTGAGGCGGAGGCGGGAGAGATTTTCGCCCCCTGTGCGGCAGCAGCCCTATACCGGCGCGCGGCGTTTTTCGAAGCGGGCGGCTTCGATGAGGATTACTTTTGCTATTTCGAGGATGTCGATCTGGGATTCCGGCTGCGGCTGCTTGGTTATCACTGCTGGTATACGCCGGACGCGGTGGTCCGGCATGTCGGCTCGGCAGTGACGGGCCGGCGCAGCCCATTTTCGCTCTATCATGGCCATCGCAACCTGGTGTGGACCTGGTGCAAAAATATGCCTGGCCCTTTGTTCTGGCGGTACTTGTTGCACCATCTGTTCCTCAATTTGGGTTCCGTGCTGTGGTACGCCCGGCGCGGAGAAAGCGGCGTCCTGCTGCGCGCCAAATGGGACGCTCTGCGGGGTTTACCGCGCTGCTGGCGGCAGCGGCGCGCGATCCAGGCCGGGCGCCGGATTTCCACCGGTGTTCTGCGCCAAATGATGAGCCGGGACTGGCGGGCGCTCTACCGGCGCAGTGGCGGCTGATACAGGATGATATTGCATGATGATTGCTCACACGGCTCACGTTTACCATCGCACCCTGGACCCGAACGGTCAGGATTCGCTGGCCAGGTTCGCGCGCCTGATCCCTCCCGGTAGCCGGGTATTGGATTTGGGGGCCGGTCCGGGCGTTCTCGGCCGCTATCTAACGGAAGTGCTGCATTGTGTAACCGATGGGGTTGAATGCCATCCCGCCGCGGTTGCCGAAGCCGCGCCCTGGTACCGCCACCTGGAATGCGCTGATCTGGAGCAGCTCACGCTGACCGGCTGTTTCGCCGGCTTGCAGTACGATTTCATCATTTGCGCCGACATCCTGGAGCACCTGCGCCAGCCCGGTAATTTACTGGCGCAACTACCGGGGCTACTGGCGGCGGACGGCCGGGTGTTACTGTCGGTTCCGAATGTGGCTTATGCGGGCTTGATCGCCGAATTGCTAGCCGGTGATTTCCGCTACCGGCCTGAAGGTCTGCTCGACGAAACCCATCTCCGCTTTTTCACCCGGGCTTCTTTGCTCCGGCTGCTGGAAGCCTGCGGTTTACGGCCAGTGGCGCTGGACGCGACCGTCATGGATCTGTGTCATTCCGAGTTTGCCAATGACTGGGCCGGCGGCGGTTGGGCTGAAATATTGCCGCCAGCCGTGATGCGCGCCTTGCTTGACCGGCCTGAGGCGCTGGTCTATCAGTTTCTCGTGACCGCGGTCCCCGCCGCCCCTGCGGGAGAACCGGCTGAGCAGGTTCCTGCAGAGGCCGTGGCAGCCGCCCAGGCGACGCTGGCGGCGCGGCTGGCGGCCTCTTCAAATCCTGCGTTGTCGATCGCAATCGTCACCTATTCTCCCGATCTCGCGGTACTGGCAACCGTGCTGGCGCATTTGAACCGGGCGTTACGTCATGCCAAACAGCGCGGGTTGCTGGCTGAAGCGCATCTCACGTTAATCGATAATGGCCCCGGTTCCGGCTGGCGGAAACCGTTGCAGGCGATACTGCATGCCGCAGACTTGCCGGCGGTTGTGGAATTACTGAGCGGGCAAGGCAATGCCGGCTACGGGGCCGGTCATAATCTGGCGTTTTTCCGGGGCAAGGGGAGCGTTCATCTGATTCTCAATCCCGACGTGCTGGTGGAAGAGGATGCCTTGAGCGAGGGGCTGGCGTTTCTGGCGGCGCATCCGGACGCCGGTCTGGCCGCACCTGCGGCGCGAGATAGCCAAGGGCGGCGGCAATACCTGTGCAAGCGCTATCCAACCGTGCTGGATCTGGCACTGCGCGGCTTTGCCCCGGCTTGGTTGCGGCGCCGGTGGCAAACCCGGCTGGATCGCTATGAACTGCGCGATCAGACAAATGATGATAGCGTGTTGTGGGACCCGCCCATCGCCAGCGGCTGTTTTATGCTATGCCAACGGACGGCATTGGAACAGGTGGAGGGCTTCCGCCCGGATTATTTTCTCTATTTCGAGGATTTTGACTTGAGCCTGCGCTTGGCGGCGGTGGCGCGGCTGGCGTATGTGCCGCAGGTGCGGATCGTCCACCTGGGCGGCCATGCCGCCCGCAAAGGGCTGCGCCATATCGGTCTGTTTCTACGCGCGGCCGTGCGATTCTTCCATCGGCATGGATGGCGCTGGTGGTAAGCGGGGAATTTTTTCAGAACCGTCCGGTATTGGTCACGGGCGCAACCGGGTTCATTGGCCGCCGGCTGGCTGCCGCACTCAGGGAACAGGGGGCGCGGTTGCGCGTGTTGATGAGAGCACCGGGCATCAGGAACCGGGTTTCCTGGAATCCGCAGGACGTGGAAATAGCCGCTGGCGATTTAGCCAGCCCGGCCAGCCTAGCCCGCGCCTGTACGGGAATCGACACGGTGTTTCACATCGCGGGCTTTGCGCATGCCGAGGCCCGCGACACGCCAGAGGTTGCGGCCCGGCATTGGGCCGTGAATGCCGCGGGAACATTTCATTTAATGGATGCCGCACACGCGGCAGGGGTCCGGCGATGCGTATTTCTCAGCAGCGTCAAAGCCGTCGGCGATCCCGGCCCGCATTGCGCCGGTGAAGACTGGGATGCCGCGCCGGACACGCCGTACGGGCGGGCCAAGCGCGCTGCTGAAGAGCGCGTGTTGGCCGTGGGGCGTGAATCGGGAATGCATACGGTCAATCTACGGCCCGCGCTGGTCTATGGGCCGGGAATGAAGGCCAATTTAGCGCGGCTGATTGCAGCGGTGCGCCAGGGCTGGCTGCCGCCGTTGCCGGAGACGGGCAATCGCCGGTCGCTGGTCCATGTCGATGATGTCATTCAGGCGTTGCTGCTGGCGGCCGCTCATCCTGCCGCTGCTGGCCAGACCTACTTCGTCACCGATGGCCGGCCGTACTCGGGACGAGAACTGTATCGATTGATCCGTCAGGCGCTGGGCCGTCCTGCACCGCGCTGGGCCGTTCCGGCAGCCGTGTTAGGGGGCGGGGCGAAACTGGCGGACCGCCTGTGCTGGCTGATCGGCCGCCGCGAGCGTAAGGTGTCGGCGATGCTGGATAAACTGCTGGGCTGGGCCTGTTTTGATTCCCGGCGGATTGTCAATGAACTGGGCTACCAGCCCGTCTGGGATCTGGAGCGCGCCTTGCCTGGGGTATTGCAAGAAATGATAAGGAACGCTGCTGATGAAAACGCCGGCTGATCCGGCCAAACATTTGAAGCGGTTTTTACCGTGGTTGACCGCGTTGACGCTGGGCGCCGGGCTGACGGTGCTCGCCATTCTGCTGTTCTACCGGATGGGCGGATTGCCGGTCGTGGCCCCGCCGGTGCGATTGACCGGGACCGGGTTACAGTTGGCCAGCGGCCAAGGCGGGCCGATCCCCGCCGGTCTGGAAATCCGTCAGCCGGGGCCGGATGGAAAAGCGGCCGCGCAGGGCCTGGTGGAACGCCTGGTCCGGGCAACGCTGTTTCGCCAGCTATCATGGCAGATAGAAGGCATAGAAGGCTTAGAGCCTGGCAGTGAGCTGTGGTTAGTCTGGGTCACGCTGGCTGAGCCGGGCACATTGCGGCAACGGCAACTCCCGCTGACCGGCCAAGGAACGATCGATTTGAAAACGGAACCTCACTGGCAAGGGCGGATTGCCGCTATCGGCTTGACGGTACGCGGCGCTTTTGCAACGCCGCTGGTGGTCAAGCAGCTGGAATTGCAGGCCGCGCCGCTGACGGCCAGGGAACTATGGGGCTGGGCGCTGGACGAATGGCGCGCCTTTGAGGATTGGAGCCAGCGATCGATCAATTACGCGTCGGGCGCGCCGCTGGACGCGCTGTTCCCCCCCGTGTTGATCGTGGCGTTATGGATCGGATTCAGCAGCGCGCTGTATGCGGCCCTCAACCCGCGGCGCGGGCGGCCGGGCGCATTACTGCCCTACGCGGCTCTGTTCCTGTTTGGCTGGTTCCTGCTGGATCTGCGCTGGCAGTGGGAGCTGGCCAAGCGGCTGGAGCGGACTGTAGAGCGCTTTGCCGGTCAAGAAATGACCGAGCGGCGGCTGGCGGATCTGGATGGCGAATTTTATCGATTCTTGCTCGAAGTGCGGCGGCGGCTGCCAGAACAGCCCGTGCGGCTATTCATCGTCAGCAACGATCCTGCCGGGTTTCTGGCGGGCCGCGCCCGTTACCATCTGCTGCCGCATAATGGTTATATGGGATTTTCGCAGCCGCCCCCTCCGGATCAAGCGCGTGAAGGCAACTATGTCCTGATTCTGCCGCCACTGCCGGGCGTGCGCTATGACCGTCAGGGGCAGGCGCTGGAATGGAAGAATCAACGGCTGCCGGCCGAGATACGGTATTCAGCTCCATCGGGAGCGCTGTTTCGGGTGCGTGGAGACTGACAGGTGATGGCAGGATTGCAGGTGGCATTGGCGCTGGGCATTCCGTGGCTGGCGGGGACCCTGTGGGTGCGGGCATTATGGCGGGATACGTCCGCAGGCGGTTGGCCATTGGCATTGGGTTATGGCTATTTCCTGGGACTGCTAGCAGCTATCCTGCTCGTGCGCCTCCAGGCAATGCTGGGCGGGCCGCTGAACTTTACGGGGCCGGTCCTGGTTCTCGCGTTGCTGGGACTGGCAGGCGGCGGACTGGCATGGCGAAAGCGTGCGCCCTCCCCTCCTCCCCTTCTGCCGCAAGAGAAGATGACGTTAAGCAGAACCGGACAACACGTTATTTTTTTGCTTCTCCTGGCGTGGCTGGGCGGGCGGTTCTTCTTGTTGGCGCAGGAAGTCTGGTTGCGGCCGCTGTATCCCTGGGATGCCTGGACCACATGGGCAGTGCGGGCGCGGACCTGGTCGGAGCTACAGCAACTGGTCCCGTTCGTCAGTCCCGAGCGCTGGCTGGCCGACGGGAGCGGTTCGGTCTACACCGTCCATGCCTGGGAGTATCCCGATGCGGTGTCGCTATTGGCGCTATGGCCGGCGCTGGCCTTCGGCGCCTGGTATGAGCCGGTGGCCCATTTGCCTTGGCTGGGCGCGGCCGTCGCGCTGAGTCTGGGTTTTTACGGACAGGCGCGGCTCTGGGGCGCCGCGCCGCTGACTGCGCTGATCTTCGTTTGGCTGTTGCTGTCGCTGCCGGTGCTGGATACCCATGTTGCTTTAGCAGGGTATGCCGATCTGTGGCTGGCGGCGGTGTTCGGTCTGGCGGTTTGCGCACTGCTGCAATGGGCGCGGACCGGCAGCCGCTGGCAAGGCCTCTTAGCATTGCTGCTGGCGCTGGCCTGTCCGTGGATCAAACGGGAAGGATGGGTCTGGGCGCTGGTGCTGATTCCCGCAGCAGCGGTGGGGTGGACGCCGCGCCGCGACTGGCTCTGGCTGGCAGGCGGGTTCCTATTGGTTTTGATACTGTGGTTTGCCGCCGGCGGTGTGGTCTTCACTGTGGCCGGCTGGGGCGAAGTCCGGCTAACGCCCGCGGTGATTCAGCTACCGTTGCTGGGCCGGTTCGAGCTGCATTACCATGATATCTGGGCGCCGGTTGCTCGTAACCTGCTGATTCTCGGCAACTGGCATCTTTTGGGTTATCTACTGCTGATTGCGCTGCTGGCCGGTCTGCCGCGAGCGGTTGCCGAACCGTGGCGGCTGGCGGGGATGGTGGTGACCGGTTCCGGATTGCTCATGCTGTTCGTGCTGTTTTTCTTGACCGAGGCGTATTTATGGGCTGTGGAATACACCAGTATCAACCGGGTGTTCCTGCAGTTCGCCCCGGCCTTACTGTTTTGGAGCATGACGGTGCTCCCATCACCTCTCATGGCGGGTTCAACGCACCGGGAGCCTGGCGGTCAGGCATCCATTGGCGATACAGATCCGTGATCGCTACTGCCACCGGTTCAATGCCAAATTGTTCCCGCAGCGCGGTAAGACCCGCCTGACCGCGCGCAGCCCGTTGCGCCGGGTTATGTTGCAGCGCCCGAAGCGCTGCCGCCAGGGCATCGGGATCACCTGGCGGAACGGGCACGCCGTGGCCGGCCTGGTTGACCACCCAGCCGGGGCCGGAACCGGGAATATCGCTGACGACAGCCGGCTTGCCGAAGCGCATCGCTTCGAGCAGCACCAGTCCAAATGCCTCGGTGCGCTCCAACGAGGGCAGGCATAGCACATCGCAACCGGCCAAAAGAGCGTTCAAATCAGCCTCAGGCTGGAAGCCGGGCAGATGCACCCGTCCGTTCAGGTTCAGTGATTGAATCAAGGCGGCTAGGCGGTCGCGATGTTCGCCGGTTCCAACGATCAGAACACGGGTATCCGGCAACGCGGCGGCGGCGCGGATGAGAATGTCATGGCCTTTGTAATAGGTCAGGCGGCCAATGGCCAGGATGCGGAATGCGCTGGTTCTTCCCCACCCGGTTTCCGCACGTTCCCGCGCTGCCGGACCGGGGTCGGCGATGCGCGCGGGGTCAAGACCCAGCGGGATGATATGACAGCGCGCGCGCCAAGGAGCCAGCGCGGCGCTGGCCTCCAGATAGGGGGGCGAGGTGGCAATGATCGCTTGGCTGGCGGCGAGCAGGCGCTGTTCAAACGGCCGGTACAGCCGGTAAGCCAACGCCATACGCCGGTCAATGGCCGAGGCGACCACATCGGCGTGCCAGTGAACCACCCACGGCAATCGCCGGGCGGCCGGAACCATCTGTGCCCAGAATGCGGAAGTATTGGGCAGATGCAGGTGCAGCAGGTCCGGCTGGAATTCCCGGATCGCCCGGTTTAGCCAGAACGGAAATGCCAGGCTGACCGGTGCATAGAGCAGCCGTCCGTAGCAAGGAGCGCGGTAGACCGGCGGATGATCGCCAGGAAGGGGCCGTTGGCCGCCCCGGCGCGGTTGTTCATCGTGGACCAGCGCCGCCGCGATGACGCCTTGCCGGTTGAGCGCCGGCAGCAGGTCGGCCAGGAAGTGTTCGATGCCACCGGCGAAGGGCGGATAGAACTTACCAATGTGCAGAACGCGCATTGCCTTCATTCTTCCGTCTCCGTCTTACAAGAAGGAGAAGAGGACGATGGGCCGTTGAGCGGTCCCTGCGCCTCCAGCATGGCCAGGCGTTGCGCTAACCGGCGGATTAACCGCTCCTGCCGGGAGCGCTCCAGATCCATCGTCAAAATTTTCACCAATAGCATGCCAAAGCCCAGCACAATCGCCAGAACCGGTGGATAGCTAACCCCAACATAGAGCGCCAGATAATCGAAGAAGCG
>ERZ761603.825-NODE-825-length-24802-cov-14.835212_pt1 | contig 24802 bp, 20 predicted proteins | sample MGYA00511879_ERZ761603 | MGnify/ENA primary metagenome ERZ761603 (study PRJEB28899, sample SAMN02850040) | bioreactor sludge metagenome | biome: EBPR Sludge; feature: EBPR Bioreactor; material: flocular biomat | place: Australia: Thorneside Wastwater Treatment... | reverse complement strand
GGCCGGCGGCAAGGAAGCCCAGGACGCCGCGGCTGCTCGCACGGCGGAAGCGGCGGCGAACGCCGCGGGGGCCACCATCGCCATCGCCGCGAGTTTGAACAATCTTTCAAAGCCGCACGCGATCCGTGGTGAGTACGCGGAGGCGGAGCGACTGCTGCGGGAATCGCTCCGAATCGTCAGCGCCGGGGCGGGCGAGGATTCGCTGAACACGGTCACGGCGGAACTGAACCTGGCGATGTGTCTGCTCGAGCAGGGCAAGGCCGAGGAGGCGTTGCCGCTGCTCCGGCACGTGCTGGAGCAGCGATCGGCCAAGTATCGACCGGATCACCCCGCCGTGGCCAACGCCCAACTCGCGTTGGCGCGATGTCTCTTCGAGATCAACGCGGACAGCGCTTCCGCGGCGATGGCCAAGCAAGCGGCGCAGTGGATCTCGGAGGCGGGCAACAAGGCGATGCTGGATCAGGCAGAGGCCCTGGGCTACGCGGGGCTGATGTACGCCAAACTCGGCGAGACCGAACAGGCCATGATCCTGCTCGAACGGTCGGTCAAGGTCTACGCCGATGCCAAGCAGACCACACCCCGCGACAGGGCAGAGGGGGCGCTGCGACTGGGGCTGGGGTTCGCGTATCTCGGGCAAGACGGCCTGGCCGGCGATACGTTGCGCCCGGCCCTTGAATCCCTCGGGCCGATGCTTGTGACGCCCTCACTGAGGGCCGAGGCCGCCGAGGCGCTCGCGGCGATCTATGAGCGCGCGGCGAAACCCCATGAGGCAGCCCTCGCCCGGGGCTGGGCTGTTCGCACAGTGAACTGAAGACTCAGGCGCGCCGCCGACGTCCCGTGAGTCCGACTACTCCCGCGATCAGCGTCAGAGCAACGCCGGGCGCCGGGGTCCGAGGGAACTCGGTCGCCTCGAGCGTGAACCCATAGCGTCCGGTCTGCCCCGACCCGCGCCAGCCTTCCAGCGGGTTGATGCCTCCGGGCCCGTCGGGTCCGGAGATTTCGGTGGGCGAGGCGAGATTGAAAATGTCGCCGGAACGGCTGAAGGGGTGGCGGCCCTGCGTTGTCACGGCGAGCACATAGTCTCCGGGAAACGTCACGATCACCATGGTGCCGTCGGTCGACGCGCCCATAAGTTTGGGCAGGTTTGATGTCGGGCTTTCATCATCGTTCCCGAGCAGACCGTACCCCTCGCCGTTGACGGTGATGTTGAACAGGTACAACACAGGGTCGAACTCGGCGAACGCGGGGCGGATGCTGAAGGTGCCCGGGTTGGCGATCCGGATGAAGTACAGGTCTTCGTAATCAGGCTGATCGAGGCTGCTGCTCAAGGACCCAGACAGACTCGACAGGGTCAGGTTCGTGCTGCTTCGGGTGGGAACCTGCGCTGTGCCGATGCTCGACCCGGCATCATTTCGTTCAATCCAGTCCGGTCCCGCGCTCGCGACCGACGAAGTCAGCGCGGCGCAGCACGCGCCCACAACGTATCCGCGAACTCCCATGTCTCTACTCCTGCTAAGACGACCCACTCAACACGAGCCTCCTTCGGAAAAAGGTCCCGAACGAGAACACCCCGATGCGGGAAGGCCCGTATTAGAATAAGATAGGGCCTTCCCCTCTTTGGTGGAAGCGTGTTCAACCGAATCTGGAAGGATTGTTGAGGATTGTAAGGTTAATGTTGGTAATAAGGCTCATGTTACCGGTTATCGGCATCGACTAATCGCCACGATTCGAGTGTTGCATGGCTACAACCGCCGGAATGACGACGCAAATGCAATCCTCCGCGGTGCCGATGATCCTTGTCCCGATCGGTGATGCATCGCTCCAGCCGTACACCGTGTCTACAGCGAAACCAACGCTCCTCGGGCGACAATCGCACTGCGACATTCAGTTGCCGGATCAGAGCGTCTCGCGTGAGCACTGTTCCATCGAATGTCGGCGCGGCGGTTGGTTTGTCTCAGACCGCACCAGCCGTCAGGGGACGCTTCTCAACGGTGCGAAACTGGAGCCGGGGCGGCCCACGCCGCTCGACCACGGCGACCTGATCGGAATCGCGCGCTGGTCGTTCCGAGTTCAACTCGGCTCGGTAGCGCCGATGCCCATGCCCGGCACGACGTTCCGCATGGCCGAGAGCGAGGGCCGGGTTCAAACGGTCCGATCGGAGGAGTTGCTGAGCCGTGCCGAACGTCAGCTCAGCCTGGTGATGAACCTTGCCGCGGGGCTGCACAGCGCGACGGACGAAGTCGCTGTGGCTCAGGTCATTGTGAAGGCGCTGGCGGAGGGCACGGGCTACCGCCGCGCGGCGATGGTGAAGCCCATCGGATCGAGCGATGCCGTGACCGTGCTCGGCTCGATCGACGGCGGGCGAGAAGCGGCGGTGGGTTTCCCGGTGAGCAAGTCGCTCATACGCGCGGCATCGGGCGGCGAGGTAGCGACCTTGACGGCGGACTCGGTGTTGAGGCACGCGGTGTCGATCATGACCGCGGGCGTGCGCACCGCGGTGTGCGCCCCGATCATCGTGGCGGGTAACGTCGTGGCTTTCGCGTACATCGACAACGCCGACCGCGAGGCGCCGACCCACACCGAGCCGGCGCCCTTCATCGCCGCTGTCGCGCACCTCGCCGGCCTGGCAATGGCCGAACTCAGCCGGCGCGCCCTTGATGACAGGCACCGCCGTCTCGAGGGCGACCTGCACGCCGCTCGCCACGCCCAGGAACGACTCATGCCCGCCCCCGGCGGGACGATCGGTGGCGTGAGGTACGCATTCCGTAACATCCCGGGCCGTCTGGTCGCCGGCGATCTCGCCGATGTGATCGACCTGGGTGGGGGTCGTGTGGCCGTGTTTCTCGGCGATGTCTCCGGCAAGGGTGTCGGCGCGGCGATGCTCATGGCGGCCGCGCAGACCCAGTTGCGGGCCGCACTCCGCGACGGGCCGGACCTGGCGGAGGCCGTGTCCAAGGTAAACCGCGAGGTCGTGACCCGCCTGGCCTCCGGGGAGTTCATCTCGCTGTGGGTCGGCGTGATCGACGGCCCGGCACGCACGCTCTGTTATGTCGATGCCGGGCATGGGTATTGGCTCAGCCGTTCGGGAACGGAAGTCTGCCGCGGGCCACAGCCGCAGTGCATGCCGCTCGGGATCTCCGCCGATGAGGACTACCGCTCCACCACGGTTCCTCTCGCACCCGGTGACCGGATCGTGGTCTTCAGCGACGGGGTCGTCGAGCAGCACGGAGCCGATGAGGGTGAGCAGTTCAGGATCGAAGGCGCGGTCGCGGCCCTGGCCGGAGCCGCGGATGAACTCGCGGATGTCGGTGAGATTCTCCGCGCTCTGCAGGAGTACGCCGGGAGCGAGTCGCTCGCCGATGATGTGACCGTACTCTCCGTCAGCGTCGGCATCTGAGAGTGTGGCACAAGGCTCTTCGTCTTTCGCGGAGCGTTGATTCAGTGGTTCAACCACTCGACGAGTTGCTCGAACGCCTCGACAACACGGGGGCCGGGCCGGGTAAGCACAGACGGATCGGCGAGCACGCTTACGCGCTTTTTCCGCACCGCCGGAAGGTCCTGCCACCAGGATCGACGTGCAAGATCCGACACGATCGTCGCGGCGTCGCCCCGACGGGGCGCGATCAGGACCGCTTCAGGCAAGGATCGGAGGAAGTCCGTCTCCGAAGCCTCAACGTCAGGCCCCGCGCGGCGTTCCGCGTGCTGCGGCCCAGCCGCGGCCCCCGAGCGGGGTGACGGCACGGTCGGATTGAGAGAATGAACCGCCCCCGCGCGCTCGACGAGTTGTGGAATCCAGTCTCCCCCGATGCGGATCGGATCCGAACCGACAATCACAGCGACCGCAGGTCCATCGACATAGGGGTTCACACGCTCGGCCGCCGTGAAGAGCCGTTCCCGCAGCCGAACCACCGCGTGCATGGCCTCCCGCTCCAGCTCGACGGCCTCGCCGATCCGGGTGTGAGCATCGAGGATCTCTTCGACGGTTCGAGGCGAGAATCGCAGCACACGCCGGTGAGCATCGTGCGACATCGTCGGCGTTGCGTCCGGCTCGATGATGTCGATCAGGATGTCCGGTCGAAGACTCGACAGTTGTACGGGGGCTATCCGAGGGGCCGTGGGCCCCTGCAGAGTGATCGGATCGTGCATGACGCCCATCAGCAGGCCGGCACCGCCGATGTGGGCGAGTATTTCCGTCGCCGCGGGAGAGAGGCTCACAACTCGGGGGGGCATCCCCGGAGCGTACGTCATGGCGCTCGGAGTCAAGGGTCTTGAGCGGGGCGCCTCCGTTGGCCGATGAATTACGGAAGGAATACGATTGGCATGGTGCTCCCTTGGTCTGAACCGCCTCGGGAGCTCGGTTTGAGTGCGTATTCGATGAGTAACCACATGTCGGACAGGGAACAGATCAAGCCAAACTCTGTCGGGTACCCGCCCGAATCGCATGCCTTCGTGCTCGACGGGCTGGCCCACACGGTGCGCTTGGTGCACGGAGACAAGGTGGCGGTCCCCGCCGATGGCGTTCCCGATCCCAGCGATCACGTGAGCGGGGAGCAACTCTGCCTGGGATTGCGGGACTATGCCATCCGGCGTTACGGCCGTCTGGCCGGAACGGTCCTCAGACGCTGGAACATCAGCGAGACGGACGACTTCGGCAGGATTGTCTTCGCGATGGTCGAGTCGAAGAAACTGCTGTGCCGGCCCGAGGACACGCCCGCATCATTCCGTGCGGTCTTTGATTTTGCCGAGGCCTTCGGGGATCTGGCCGCACCGGGCAATTTCTCCGGCCAAAGCACATCAGGCGAGCATCATTCGTGACATGACCTGCACCACCACGGCGGCATACAGCCCGGCGATGAGATCATCGAGCAGGATGCCCCACCCACCCGGAACCTGTTGCAAGCCGCTCGCCGGCCACGGTTTCACGATATCGAGCACGCGAAAGGCAAGAAAGGCGTACACCAGCGTCACCGCGGCGAGGGTGGGGGTTTGAAACGCCATGATCGGGAGAAACATCAGCGGGATGCACTGCCCCGCGACCTCATCAGCGACCGCATCGCCCGGGTCCTTCCTGCCGAAATGGGCTTCGGCTCTGTCGCCTTCCAATATGCACGCGAGGCAGGCGGCGATGAACACGAGCCCGATGGCCCCGTGATAGATCCACGGAGCGACCCCCGGCCCGAATCCGGCCGCGATGAGAATGGCCGCCAGCGCGACCGGTGGCAGTGAACCCCATGTGCCCGAGGCGGGTCGCATGGCTCCAAGGCCGAATACCGTAATCCATCGTGGTGGCGGGCGTCTCATCGAATCAACTCCGGCCCGAGTTGATCCCCACTCGGATCGCGCGGGCAACGTACGGGATCCCGCTTGCAATCGTGACGAGTACCGTGAGCCACGCCGCGGAATCGATCAACAGCCTCCCCAACGACCCGTGGTCCACCTCCGTGATCCCCAGGAGTACGAGGATAAACGGGATCGCGCACGCCTGTACGACCATCTTGATTTTCCCGGTCACGGTGGCCGAGAAATCGACGCCCGATTGCTCCATCACCGAGCGGATGCTCGTGACCAGCAGTTCGCGTCCCAGGATGACCACGACCATCCATGATGTGATGCCGCTGACCTGCAGCGTTCGGCGTCCCGGCACATCGATCCCGAAGGCGGGTCCGGCCAGCATGATGAACGCGCCCACCACGAGCACCTTGTCCGCGAAAGGGTCCATCACACGCCCGAACTTGCTGACGGTCTTCCACCGGCGGGCCAGGGGACCGTCGATCGCGTCCGTGAGGGCCGCGAGGCCGAAGAGCGCCGCGGCCCACAGGTAGGGCCACACCGGGTGGCGGGGGCTGACGACCAGCTCTCGCGCGGGGTAGTGCCAGACGCTCAGCAGCACGAAGAAGGCCGTCGCGATCACCAGCCGCGACCCCGTCAGCGCGTTGGGCACCCACCGGCGGTAATCATCGGGTGCGGACACGGTTGTCTGTGCGGGGATTGGCTGTGACACGGACGGGCGATGGTAGTCAATCGAGGTTCACCGTTCGTGGCAAGTGAGCTCCATGGGCCGGAGGTGCTTTCTGGGCCGCGGCGGATGGTTCAGGAAGACCTGGCGCGACCCAGCCACGGCGCATCACCGCGGCGGTGCAGGTCTTCGAGCAGGTGCTTGTCGCGGAGGGTGTCCATCGGCTGCCAGAATCCGGAGTGCTCGAAGGCCATCAGTTGGCCGTCCGCGGCGAGACGCTCCATCGGCTCGCGCTCCCAGGGCATCGAGTCGCCCGAGACGTAGTTGAGGGCGGCGGGTTCGAGGACGAAGAAGCCGCCGTTGATCCAGGCGTCTCCTCGGTCGGGCTTTTCTGTGATGCGGGCCACGCGATGATCGGCGAGGTCGAGCACCCCGAAGCGGCCGGGCGGGTTCACGGCGGTCACGGTGGCGAGTTTCCCGTGGGACTTGTGGAACGCGATGGAGGCGGTGATGTCGACGTCCGCGAGGCCGTCGCCGTAGGTCATGCAGAACGTGCCGGAGACGTACTGCGCGATTCGCCTGAGGCGGCCACCGGTCATCGTCTCCGGCCCTGTGTCGATCAGCGAGACACGCCAATGTTCGGTCGAGTCGTTGTGAATCTGCGCGGTGCGCCGCCGCAGGTCGAAGGTGACATCGCACCCGTGGAGGAAGTAGTTGTGAAAATACTCCTTGATCGCGTACCCCTTGTACCCGAGACAGATCACGAAGTCGTGAATGCCGTGCAGGCTGTACAGGTTCATGATGTGCCACAAGATCGGGCGTCCCCCGATCTGGACCATCGGCTTGGGGAGGCGGTCGGTCTCTTCCGAGAGCCGTGTGCCCATCCCGCCGGCAAGGATGACGGCTTTCATGGATCCTGATGTCGGCGGTTCCTGGGGCTCGGGCATCGGGCCAGTGTAGGGTTTCCGACGGGGTTGCCCCGGAGTTCTCCCGGCTGTCGGGGGCTTGACACACCGGTGGGTTTTGGTAGTCTATAGACCGTGATTTCTTGTGCCGGACTTCCCTTCACATCTTCAGGGGTTACCCATGCTGTTACGAGTCGGTCTGCCGGTCGCTTCGCTGTTTGCCCTCGCTGTTGCCGCGGCGGGACAATGCACCCCGACGTACAGCGGGCTTCTGGGTTTGCCGGGGCTTGGCAACGGGTACGCTGATCCCATCCTCGCGTGGGATGACGGACGGGGAGAGCGGCTGTATGTGGGCGGGTCATTTTCTGAAATCGGCGGTGCCTTCGCCACCATTCTCGCCCGGTACGAGGCCGCTACGGACACCTGGTCTCGGGTTGGCTCCGGGTTGTCGACCGGGTCCACCAACGGCTTTGTCACCTCGATGGTGGTGACGTCTATCGGGTCGCCGAACGGGCGAGACCGTTTGCTCGTGGCGGGGCGCTTCACCAGCGCCGGCGGCGTGGGGGGGACCGAAGGGATCGCGGCCTGGGATGGGACCACGTGGGCGCCGGTCTACCTGACCGTGCCCGCGGGGCACGCGATCTGGGACATGGTGGTGGGGGACCTGGGGCAGGGGCCGCGCCTCTTTGTCGCGGGTGGGTTCGGCCTGCCCTTCGGCGGCATCGCGCAGTTTGATGGTGAATCGTGGAGCGCGGTGGGCACCGGGGTCGGGATTGCCGGAGCGTTCTCTCCGTACGTGGCGGACCTTGAAATCTTCAACGATGGCACCGGCCCCGCGCTCTACGCGGTAGGCCGCTTCGACACGGTGGACGGCGTGGCCACGCAGCTGGCCGCGCGATTCGTGAACGGTGCGTGGCGACGCATCGGGCTGGGTCTGTCCCGGTTGAGCGATGCGCTCAAGTATCTCGACGCCATGACTGTCCATAATGATGGCTCCGGGACGGCGCTGTACGTGGGAGGAACCCAGTTCGGCGTGACCGGATCGGGGACATCGAACGTGGCGAAGTGGAACGGATCGGCGTGGTCAACGGTCGGCCAGATCCTCGGCACCGGCAGGGTGTCAGCGCTGCGGGGATGGCACAACGGGCAATCCAACGACCTCTACTTCGCGGGCACGGCATTCCCGGGAATCAACAACTTCGGCAAACTCCAGGGGAATCAATGGGTATCGGTCGACGGAAGTCTCCGCGACTCGGCCACCCCAAACTCCGCTACCTCCGGCAACTGGCCCAGCGCCTTCGGGCTGGGCGAATGGAACGGCGACCTCATCATCGGCGGCAGTTTCATCACCATCGGACCCGTGCAGGCACGCGGCATCGCGGCGCTGCAGGGGTGCTGCCCCTGCGCTGCGGACTTCAACCGCGATGGCGGTTCGGACGGCGCCGACGTCGAAGCCTTCTTCCTCGCGTGGGAGCAGGGCGGGACCGACGGTGATGTTGATTGCAGCGGCGGCACCGACGGATCGGACGTTGAGGTCTTCTTCCGGCAATGGGAGGCAGCGGGCTGCTTCTGACGAGGGCGGCGGGTCAGGCCCCGGCCTGCCATGGCAGGCGGGCGAGGTCCACGTTCCCGCCACACACGATGATGCCGATGCGCAGCCCCCGCGTATCAAGTTGACCCTCCCAGAGCGTGGCGAACCCGACGGCGGCGCTGGGTTCGATGATAATCTTGGCCCGCTCCCACACGAAGCGCATGGCATCGGGGATGGCCTCCTCCCGCACCGTGATGATGCGCTCCACACGCTCGCGTATGACGGCGAAGGTGAGATCGCACAGCGAGGTCAGCAGCCCGTCGGCGATGGTGCGCGGGTTCTCCGAGGGCAACACACGCCCCGCCGCGAGCGAGCGGGCGGCATCGTCCGCCCGCTGCGGCTCGGCCCCGATCACGCGGATCGATGGGTTCAGGCCCTTCGCGGCGGTCGCCGTGCCGCTGAGAAGGCCGCCGCCGCCCACGGGCGCGATGACCACATCCAGATCCGGCACTTCTTCGAGCAGTTCGAGCGTGGCGGTGCCCTGCCCCGCGATGATCCGCGGGTTGTTGAAGGGATGAATCTCCGTCGCGCCCGTCTCGGCGATGACGCGGGCCTGCGTCTCTTCCCGTGCCGCCAGCGTCGGCTCGCAGTAGTTGATCCGCCCGCCGTACCCCGCCACCGCGGCCTTCTTCACTTCGGGGGCGTTGCTGGGCATCACGATGTGCGCCGGGATGCCCCGCAGCCGCGCCGCCAAGGCGAGCGCCTGCGCGTGATTCCCCGATGAATGGCACACCACGCCCCGCCGCGATTCTTCATCCGTCAACGCGAAAACCGCGTTGCACGCGCCGCGAAACTTGAACGCCCCGACCTTCTGCATGTTCTCGCACTTCATGAACACGCGCGCCCCCGCCCGGGCATCCACCGCGCCGCACGTCAGCACCGGCGTGCGGCGGGCATAAGGGCGTATCCGCGCCGCGGCGGCCCGGATGTCGGCGAGTGAGGGAAGGGAGTTCATGGTCTGATGTGCGGTCAAGGCGAAGCGTACGCCAAAATTGACAGAACCGCGACCCACGGCAACCGCACGCGCCCCTCTTTGGCGGCGGAGCCGTCGGGGTAAGTCGCCGGGGGTCGTTCCGGAGGGACACCCCCGGAGAGCGGCCACCAACCTCTTCGCACCCCGGCAGGGGAGCGGGTCATGTCGGCCCTTGCCCACACCCATCGCTTGCACGATCCCCGCGATTTGACGGTCTCCGTAACGGCGGTCCTGGGACGGTCTACTCCGCCGATCCCGCACCGACGGGACCGCCTAAACGGTGGGCACACTCCTGCTCGCGACCACGCCCCGGGAGGGGCCCCGGCTTACATAGTCCTCAACGCTGCGCTGCATCCCAACGCATCGGGTTGCTCGACGGTCCGTCATGTTTCTGCAAAGCCAGAAACATGCCACGCGCGATATTGCATTTGTAGCGTTCGGAGGCAGGCCACCCGCCGGCTTACATAGTTTTTCGCCGCTCACATGAGATCACACCTTCATACGGTCCAACAGTCGGTCTAGCAACACTAACTCGGAAATGCCCGCAAAGGTTTCGTGACCGAACGGTCCCCGTCGGTCCCCCGAACCACCGGCAAGCCCCCAACTCGACAGCCCATCCCACCATCATCGTTCCCGGGTCAGGTCAACTTGATTCCCAAGCCTCACCCGCCGAAAGGCACCGACGGCGGACCGTCGGGCCACCCCGGCACACGCCAAACCCCACCCCCGCGCGCGCAAACCCGCACCACCCCTCACCCTGCGTCACGATTGTCTCGCGATTCCTGAGATTTACCCTTGCCGGGTTGCACACCGACGAGAGAACTTTGTCCCCCACGCCGCGGAGTGGGCCGTCGCTCCGCGTCCAGCCGCCGTACAACAGGGCTATGTGTTCACCGGCCAACTCCACCCGTACCGACCCGCGGCTTTCCATCGGGAGCACGCCATGACACCTCCCCGCTCCGGTGGCGGTTTTCCGGCGATTCTGTACACCTTGCGCAAGGCCCACGCCGCGGGGGGTTTTCTGCGGATGTGGAAGGCGCTGAACAGCCGCAACGCCTGCAAGACGTGCGCCTTGGGAATGGGCGGGCAGCAGGGCGGCATGGTGAACGAGGCGGGGCGGTTCCCCGAGGTGTGCAAGAAGAGCGTGCAGGCGATGGCGGCGGACATGCAGGGGCGCGTGCGGGAGGGGTTTTTCGAGACGTTCCCGCTCGATCAACTGGCCCGGTTCTCATCGCGCGAACTGGAGGCCTCGGGCCGGTTGGTCGAGCCGATGTACGCGGGGCCGGGGGAGCGTTCGTACCGCGCGATCTCGTGGGAAGAGGCGCTGGATCGGGCCGCGGCGGGGTTGACCGCCGGCCCGCCGGAAGACACGTTCTTTTACTTCAGTGGTCGTTCGTCGAACGAGGCGGGGTTTCTGCTTCAACTCTTCGCGCGGTTGTACGGCACGAACAACGTGAACAACTGCTCGTTCTTCTGCCATCAGGCGAGCGGGGTGGGGCTGGCCTCGGTGACGGGTTCGGGCACCGCCACGATCTCGCTGGACGATATCGAGCACGCGGACCTGGTGTTCCTGATCGGCTGCAACCCGGCGAGCAACCACCCGCGGCTCATGCGGGCGCTGGTGGACCTGCGGCGGCGGGGCGGGCGGGTGGTGGTCATCAACCCGCTGCGCGAGGTGGGGCTGGTCAACTTCCGCGTGCCCAGCGACCCGCTCAGCCTGCTCTTCGGCAGCAGAATCGCCGACGAATACCTCATGCCGCACGTGGGCGGTGATATCCCGCTGCTTACGGGCCTGGCGAAAACAGTGCTGGCGATGGGCGCGGAGGATCGCGCTTTTATCGAGCAGCGCACGACCGGGTTCGCGCCCGCGGAGGCCGCGATCCGCGGTGCGTCGTGGCGCGGTATCGAAGCGCAATCGGGGGTCACGCGAGCCGAGATCGAGCGCGTGGCGGGGCTGTACGCGCGATCGACGGGCACGATCTTCGCGTGGACGATGGGCATCACCCACCACGAGCACGGCGTGGACAACGTGCGTGCCATCGCCAACCTGGCGCTGCTGCGGGGCATGGTGGGCCGGCCGGGCGTGGGTCTCTTGCCGCTGCGGGGGCACAGCAACGTGCAGGGGATGGGCTCGATGGGCGCGGTGCCGGAACTGAAGGGGCCGGTGGTGCGCGCGATCGAGGAGCGGCTGGGGATCTCGCTCCCGAAGTCGCCCGGCATGGACACGCTGGCGTGCGTGGCCCGTGCCCACGAGGGGCGGGTGCGGACGGCGTTTCACCTGGGGGGCAATCTCTTCGGCAGTTGCCCCGATGCGGCGTATGCGCGGGCCGCGCTCGCGCGCATCGGGCTGACGGTCTTCCTCTCGACCACCTTGAACACCGGGCACATCCACGGGCGCGGGCGCGAATCGCTCATCCTGCCCGTGCTCGCGCGCGATGAAGACCCGCAGGCCACTACGCAGGAGTCCATGTTCAACTACGTGCGGCTCTCGGACGGCGGAACGCCGCGGCACGCGGGGCCGATGGCCGAGGTCGCGGTGATCGCCGCCATCGCCCGCCGCACACTGGGCGATGCCCACCCCGCGAAGTTCCGCGACATGGAGGCGCACCGCACCATCCGGCGGTTCATCGCGGATGTGATTCCCGGGTATGGTCAGGTCGGCGCGATCGACTCGACCAAGCGGGAGTTCCACGTCGCGGGACGGGTGATGCACGGCCCGGCCTTTCCCACGCCCAGCGGCAGGGCCGCCTTCCACGCCGTGGCCTTCCCGCCGCTCAAGGGCGAAGGGGCGGGCGAGTTGCGCCTGATGACCATCCGCAGCGAAGGACAGTTCAACACCGTGGTGTACGAGGAAGAGGACTATTACCGCGGTCAGGAGCGGCGCGATGTGGTGCTGATGAATCCCGACGACATGCGGCGCATGGGCATCGCGGTGAACGACCGCGTCACGCTCCGAACACGGACCGGGGAAATGCCGGGCCTGCTGGCCCGCGCCGCCGACATCCGCGCGGGCAACGCCGCGACCTACTACCCCGAGGCCAACATCCTGGTGCCCAGGAGCATCGACGGCGAGAGCCGCACGCCCGCCTTCAAGAGCATCGCCGTGCGCGTGGAGCGGGAGCGGGACGTGCGGCTCGCGCAGGTCGCGTCGCGCGGGCCGTGAACGGCCGTGACGGGTGGACGCCTTCCTACCCTCGCCGTCTATGGCCGACATGCACTCGCTCGACATCGTCTCGCGCATCGACTTCGCCGAACTCGACAACGCCGTGAACAACACGAAGAAGGCCGTGTCGGTCCGCTTCGATTTCAAGAACGTCCGCGTCGAGATCACGGCCGACAAGAAGGAGAAGAAACTCTCGCTCGCGACCGAGGACGGCAAGATGACCGCTCTCAAGGAGATGTTCACGTCCGCGGCGGTGAAGCGCGGGATCTCGATGAAGGCCCTGGACTGGGGTGAGACGCTCCCGGGGCCTTCGGGGGGCGTGAAGTGCGAGGCGAAGATCCGCAACGGTCTCGAACAGGAGCTGGCGAAACGGATCGTGAAACTCGTCAAGGAATCGGGCTACAAGGTGCAGGCCTCGATCCAGGGCGAAGAGGTCCGCCTGAGCGGCAAGCAGATCGATGACCTTCGGGCCGTGATGGGCCTCTTGCAGAAGTCGGACCTGGAAGCGCCGCTCCAGTTCATCAACATGAAGTGACCGATCCGGGCGTTCAGTCGCCCGCGTTGGTCCAGACTTTCTGCACGTCGTCGAGGTCTTCGAGGGCTTCGACAAGTTCGGCGACGTTCTCGGCGTTCTCCCCAGTCACAGAGATATAGGTGGCGGGGACCATCGCGATCTCGGCGTCGCTGACGGGCAGTTTCGCCTTTTCCAGTTGAGCTTTTACGGTCTGGAACGCGGCGGGTTCGGTGGAGATCATCCACGCGGGGGTCTCGTCATCGCCGATGAACTCGACATCGACGGCCCCGGCCTCGATCGCGGCCTCCATCACCCGATCCTCGGACAGCCCCTCGCCGCTGACGACGATCTGCCCTTTGCTCTCGAAGAGGTACGAGACGCAGCCGGAAGCGCCCACGCTGCCGTCATGATCGCTGAAGGCCAGGCGCACCTCGCCGATCGTGCGTGTGCGGTTGTCCGTCAGCGCTTCGACGATGACCGCCACGCCCCCGGGCGCGTACCCCTCGTAGCGGATGGATTCGTACTGGCTGGTGTCCTCCCCGCCGGCCCCTTTTTTGATGGCGCGCTCGATGGTGTCGCGGGGCATGTTGGCGTAGCGGCCCTCGTCGATGGCGTAGCGCAGGGCGAGGTTCGAGTCCGGGTCCGGGCCGCCGTGGCGTGCGGCCACGATGATCGCCTTGCTGACCTTGGTCCACACCTTGCCGCGCCGCTTGTCAACCACGGCTTTGCGGTGCTTGACTTTGCTCCATTTGTTGTGCTTGGCCATACGTGCGGGGAAAGGGTAGGGTTGCGCACCCGCTCGTGCGTATCAACAACCGGCCTCCCACCGCAGGAAGAAGAACTCGATATCGGCGCCATCGACGCCCCCGTCGGCGTTCATATCTCCCGACGGATCGGCCGCTTCCCACGCGAGGAAGAACGCTTCGACATCACCGCCGTCCACGCCGCCATCGAGATTGAAATCGGCCGGGCAGCAGTTCCCGAGCGTCACATCGGCCCCCTCGCTCTCAACGACGCCGCAGGCGCTCCCGACCGCGCAGGTGTACACGCCGGAGTCGTCGGCAGCGGTGCCGGTGATCGTGAGGATCGGCGAGGCGGAGCCCGTGCGCGATGACCCCCACGGCGTCGGCCCGTCCACGAGGTCCACCCCGTCATGGCGCCAGCGGTAGGTCGCGGGCAGATCGGAGGTTGCCGCGACCACCAACTCAACCGTGTTCCCCGGGCAGAAGGCCCGATCGACGGGGTGCGCCGAGATCACGGGCGACGGTGTCTGATAGTCGAGTTCCCAGGTCTCGGCCACGCTGCCGATGTTGTCTCGGACCACGTAGCCGCCGAACACGATCATCCGGCGGGTATCCGGGTTCCAGACGGAGGCGCTTTCGTATCGGCTCTCGTACCCGGCCGGGATCGGGCGCTGGGTCCATACGGTTCCGGCGAGTTCGAACACCTGGTGCGGGACGTTCGCCGAACCGTTGGTTGTGCCGGTCACGGCGACCACCACGCCGCGATCTGCATCGAATCCAAGCCGGCGGCCGATGCCGGAGGGCGATTGACCCGTGGTCGCCAGCGACTGCCAGACGCCGCTGTTCAGGAGCCAGACTTGTCCGAAGTCACTCATGAGGAGCGGAACGCCGCGTACAGGATCAAAGATCATGGCGCCGCCGCTTGCCACCGCGGGCCCGTTGCTCGCGACCTGCGTCCAGACGCTGCCGTCCCATTCCCATGTGTCGGTGAGGAATGATGTGCCGTTGTATCCGGCGTGAATAATCGTGCGGTTTCGTACCGGGTCGTACACGCTCGCGCCGGCATTCCGCGCGGGCGGTTGAACAGACGGTGTCCGCAGGGTCCAAGCGCCACCGGAGAGCGGAAGTTCCCAGGTGTCCTGCAGGTACGAACCGCCGTTGAAACCCCCGAAGGAGACGAGCCGATCGCGGGCCGAGTCGTACACGACCATCGCGCTGACCCGTGCGGGTCCACCGGCGGACGCGACGGCAGCCCAGCGATGATCGGCGAATGTCCACAAGTCGTTCATCGGAACCGGCGAAGCGCCGCCGGTGTCCAGACGGGCACCGCCGTAGAGGAGAGGCCGGTGTCGGAGCGAATCCCACACCATGCGGGCATAGGTCCGCGCCGGGGGCGTCGCCACCGTCCCAAGGTTGCTCCACGTGCCGCTCTGTCGGCTCCAGATGGTGGCCGGCAGGGGGAAGGTGCCCCCGCTCGCCGAGGTCCCGCCGAAGATCAGCACCCGCCCGGCGGGATCGCAGGACATAGCAAAGCCATGGCGGATCTCCATCGCCGCGGGCGCTGCGGGCAGTTGCGTCCACGCCGTGCCGTCCCACTCCCAGAACTCCTTGTTGGAGACCGTGGAGTTGTAGCCGCCGGCCAGCAACACGCGCGACCGCGACGCATCGAACACCATCGCATGACCGCCGCGGGCGGCGGGCCCGACCGACGAGACCTGCATCCACGCCGTGCCGTCCCATTCCCATGTGTCGGCGACCGCGCCGGGCGCGAAGCCGCCGAACAGCACGACGCGCTGACGGAGCGGATCGAACGCCATCGCCGCGCCGGTTCTGGCGGTCGGGCCTGTCTGGGAGACCCGCGTCCACGCGCTGCCGTTCCAGGCCCAGGTATCGCCATAGCGGGTGTTGCCCTGGTTTCCGCCGAACACCAGCGTCTGCGCCCGCGCGGCATCGAAGGCGCACGCCGTGCCGATGCGCGAACTTGGCCCGCCGCCGGCCGCGCCGCGCCGCCAGGAGGACCCATCCCACTCCCAGATCTCTTGTCCGCCGAACAGCACCGCCCGTGAGCGGAGCGTGTCGAAAGTCATGCTCACCGAAGACTGCGGTGCCGGTCCCGTCTCCGCGAGGCGCTGCCATTGGGCACCGGTCGAGTGCGTCCATGTCGATCCGAATCCGAGTTGAGTCGTTCCGCGGCCGCCGAAGAGCACGTGTAGGCCGCGGGCGGTGTCGTACACCATGGCCGTGCCCGATCGGGGGAGGAGCGTTCCTTCACCCAACGCCTGTGGGCATTGGCCGTGCGAGAGGGTGGCCGCGAACGCGAGCGGGGTTGCGAGCAAGGGCAACACATCATCGAAACGAAAGCGGCGCGGCATGTCGGTAGTATACCGACGGGGCCGATGACCGCGATCGGAATTGATGGACACCGAGACGCGGCGCATGTCCCATAAACGGCTCTGCGTGCTACTTCGGGGTGAGGTGCTGCGCGTCAAACTCCGCCTGAGTCGGCGCGACCGGAGGGGGCTTGCCTTCCTCGACGGCCCGCAGCTTGGCCTCGACCTGGGCCAGGCTCGTCTCGTATCGAGCTCGGTTGGGCGTCTCGTCGGGGTTGCGCGCGTTGAGGTTGGTCATGATGACCTGCAGCAGGTTTCGAGCCTGCACCCAGCGGCGTTTGGCCTCTTCGTGATCGCCGATCCGCCAGAGGACATCGCCGAGGTGATCGGCCTGCTCGTAGTTCGCCTCGCGGACCCCGGAATCGACAGCCTCACGGATGAGCGAGGCGGCACCCCTGATGGGGAGACCATCAGGCCCCGCCGTGTCGTTGAAGATGCCCTGCTTGTACCTGACCCAGCCCATGGAATCGATCACGCTCGATTCGTGGGGAAGGGCTCGGTAGGCTTCGGCGATCATGCGCTCGGCCTCATCGAACTCGCGCCCGTTCTCCAGGAGCATGTAGCCGAGATTGTTGAGCGCCCAGGGGTGGTCGGGCTTGATTTCCAGCGCGATGCGATAGGCGGCCTCGGCCACGTTCTCTCGCCCGAACTGGCTCGCGCCGTTCCCCGCCCAGTAGGCGATCTCAGAACGCTGCTCGGCCTCGGTTCCGAGATGCTCATCATCGCCCGAGAACTGTGTGGCGATGACTTTGACCATCTCCGCGGGTTGGACCACACCCGTGGTCAGGAACCGGATGTCCTCAGCATCACCGCGGGCCGCCGTGAACCTGAACCAGTTGAAGGCGAATGCCTCGTTGTACGGCCGCACCGAATTGACCACCGCGCCGAGGAAACGCAGCGCCGCGGACGGATCGGGCTGGTCGAGCAGCGCCTGCGCCACCCGGCCGAGCATCTGCAACTCGGGCTGGCCTGTTCGAGCGGCTGCTTCCCTCGCCGCGGCCAAGAGCCGCTCCGACTCGCCGGGATGGCGGGCGCACAGCACCAACACGCGCAGCAGGTACGACGCCGGCGCGGGCTGCACGCCGCGGGAGACCAGGGCATCGAAGATACGAAGCGCCGCCTCGCCCTGAACCTCATCGCCGGCCATCACTTCTTCGACCTTGACCGCCGAAAGTACGGATAACGCCGCGGCGGATTGCTCGGAGGTCAGAGGGATGTCTGTCGGCAAGCCGCCCTGGATGGTGTCGGCGGCCTCCGCAAAGAGTCCGGCATTGAAGTACGCATCGGCCAGTTCGATCGAGTCCGCGATGCCCCGGGGACTAGCCCCCAGCCGTTCGATGGTGAGGGCGGCCGCCCGGGCCGGCTCGCCCAGACGCGTACGGATGATGACCTCCCGCGCTCGGAGCAGGTCGGCGTTGGGGAGCGACCTGTTCTTGTCCTCCAGCAGCGAGACCGCTTCGTCCGCCCGCCCGCCGGCGGACAGGACGCGTGCAAGCAGCACGGCAAGAGTCGGTGAATCCTCTCGCCCGATCATGCGGGATCGAACCCAGGCCTCTGCCGCTTCGGCCGCCCCCGGCTCGGATTTGATGTGGGATTCCCACGCGAGCGCGAGGAGCGATACCGAAGCAAGATGTTCCGAGTCCGCATCGATCATGGACTGAAGTTGCTCCGCGGCCTGAGCCCATTGGCCGCGTGCCAAACGTTCGCGCACCGCCACACCGCGGGCGACCTTGCTCGAGGGGAGCGTGTCCCGGAGCGTGCGGGCGAGCGCGGTCAGTTTGGCGGTGTCGGCCAAGGGGCCGCCGGGTTGGTAGAGGTCGAGCAACCCGTCGTACGCACGTTCGTCGTAGGCATCGAGCGATTTCGCGGCGAGCAGCCATGCTTCCGCGTCGAGGCTGTTGCCTGCGCGAAGAGAGAGATCGGCGCCAAGCAGGCAGTCGGTGACGCTACGCCAGCCGGGGATGTCGGTGGCATCGGGCTTGACTCCCCATGATTCCAGCGCCGCGGGGGCGTTCTGGAGGGCGAGTTCGGCCGCCGCCAGGTTGCGCCGAGGTTTGGGTTCATCCAGGTCGAAGCACGCCGCTCGGGCCTGCTTGGCCACGTCCCATCGACCGGCCTTCGCCGCGCACACCGCTCGGAGCGATTCGAACGCCGGGCGGAGCGCCGTGGCGGGCTTGGCGGCATCGAGAACGACCAGGGCCTCGGCATCACGGTGAGTGCGGTGAAGCAGCCCGGCGCGGAAGAGGGCGGCCGTCGGGTCAGACTTGCGGCTCTCCAGCCACACGAGGGCGGCACCAACTCCCGAGCCGCGTCGCACGAAAGCCTCGGAGTACTCAACACACAGGTCGGGTGCGGCGGCCACCACCCGCAGCATCGCTTCGGCACGACCTCGCGCATCATCGCCGTACACCGCCAGCAGTGGAGGAATGCACGCCGCATCCGCCGGATCGGACTCGAGTCGGGCCAGGAGGATTCGACGTGCATCCCGCGGAGCGACGCACGCGGCGGAAGCCCGCGCCAGGCGGCTCTTCGTGCTTGCGGAGAGAGTCGCCGACGGTTCCCTCATCATCGCGGCGATCGAGTTCGCGGTCGAGGCACCGACAGCCTCCGATTTCGCCAACGCGGCGAGCGTGGACAGGTGCCGATCATCCAACCGCCCTTCAGTTCGATGAATCTCATCGAGCAGGAAGAGCGCGGCTTCCGCGCTGCGGCCCGAGCGTGTCAGGGCGTAGATGCGTCGTGGCACGATCGACACCGGATCAACGGTGGGGAACGCCGCGGCACGTTCGTAGGCGGTCAGCGCCGTCCGCGGATCATCGAGTTTCAGTGAGAGATCGCCCGCCCGTTGCCAGAGATCCGCCCTGCGGCGGAACACCTCGGCGGCGGCGGCGGCGCTGACGCCTTCGGGCGGCACCGAGGCCAGGGGAACAAGGGTCTCCATGAGCAGGTCGCGGGCAGCGTTCAGATACCCCGCACCTTCGAGGGCCTCGGAGAGGTCAATACCCAGCGGGGCCAGCAGCACCGAGTCTGGTGTCTGCAGTTCTTCATCGCGTGCGGCTTTCAACGGCGCCACGGCCTCATCAAACCGTCGCGAACGAACCGCCTCGCGCCCCAGCACGCCCAGCGTCGCGGGATCGCGCAATCCGAGCGCCACAGCCTTGCGGTACGCCGAGACGGCGGCGGAGCGCTTCCCCGCCACGGCGTGCGCATCGCCCAGGGCACGCTGCACCTGCGCGGAGAACGGGTCGAGCGAGGCGGCTCTCTCCAGATCAGATGTCGCTTGCGACGTTCGCCCCGCAGCGAGGTGTGCCTTGGCCGAGGCGTACAACTTCATGCTCTGCACCCTGGCATCCGGGTCGGGCGGGGGGGCGGCGTCAGCTTCGGGGAGCGGCGGGAAGGACCCGAGCGCCGGGCCGAGCGCCATGTGTGCCTTCCCGTAGGAGGGATCATCCTTTTCAAGAGCGGACACACTCGCCGGCGAGATACCGGGCGGTGGAGGGATCGAACGTGCTTGTTCATCCGGGTGCTCGAGTTGACGCCGTGCGAGTTCGTGGAGTTCGGCACGCCCGTCCGGGGGGGACGGTTCGCGCTGCGTGACCGTGCTCAAGCCCGAACGGTTCGACGATGTGTCATGCGGCGTGCCCGCACACCCCACACAAAGCAGACTTCCGGCGACAATCAGCACGCCCGGACGAACGGATTGAACGGGGATCCGACGGGTCATGGCCTGGATTGTCCTCTCTTTCCGGAGCCGGGTTTGCGAGTCTTGGCCGCGGCACGAGAAGCCGGTCGCGAGGGTGTGTGATCCTGTGGCGGGGCGTGGGATGCACGCCGTTCGCGGTGGGGTGGGTGTCCGTCGCGGTCGGCCCAGGCCCGCAGGAGAGCGCAGGTCGAGGCGCATTCATCAGATGGCACGTAGTGCTCGATCCACGATGAGACGGCCGAGGTCTGTGTTCCGGTCCGGACGACACCCGCCTTGATGAGCAGCGCGAGGAGGCGTTCATCCACCGGGGCCGCGTGGCCGTCGAGGCCGTGGAGCACGACGTACGCAGAGGCAAACTCGGGACACCCATCGAGCGAGACCAGGTAGTGCCGCGCATCTCGTTTCGGGGCGGCGCGAAGCCGTTCGATGCTCACCGCATGCTCTCTCGCGAAGACGTCGTGGAGCACCGCGCGAATTCGGATGGATCGCTCCTCGGCGAGGGGGTAGCGTTCGCCCAGCGCCTGGGCGATGTCGTCGGGCATGCTGACGCGGAGCTCATTGAGATCGACGAACGCGGACCGAAGGCGCTGATGAGCCAGTTCGGCCTGGTGTGACGATGCCTCCCACAACAGCAGCCCGCGGACAAGCAGGCCGGTCAGGTCGTCTTCCGGCGGGTGCGGAGCGGCAACAGGGAACTCCTGCCGCAGTTGTTTGAGCAGCGCGTTCCAGTGCTTCTGGCTGTGCTCGGCGTGGGTCACAGTGCGGAGGTCTCCGGCGGAGCAGGAGGTGGGTCCTTGAACTCGGATTTGGCGCGGTCGAGGGCGGCGAGCAACGACGCCTGTTTCTTCAAACTGGTGTCGAGTTGAAACTCGAACTTCGGCAGTTCGCGCGTGTTGACCAGTTCACCGACTTCTCGGCGGATGTACGCGGCGGCGGCGCTGATCCCGTGAAACGTCAGTTCCTGCTGTTCCGCGGGCAGAACCGAGATGCCGATGACGGCCCTGGAAAAGTCCGGCAGAACGCGCACGGTTGTCACGGTGATGAGGCCGCGCACGCGGGGATCGTGCAGGCCGCGGGCCAGCACTTCCCGCACGCCGCGTTCGATTTCTGAGGTCAGGTGTTCAAGGCGGCGGTTCATTCGGGGTCCTCCTCGGCCCGGCGGAGGAGTTCCGCGGCGAGTTCGGGGTCGTCTGATTCTTCGCACTCCGACGCCGGCAGGTCTTCTGTGTTGTGGATGATCTGCCTTGAAACATCGCCGAGTTCGGCCTCGTGCAGCGATCGGAGTTTGAGGGTGATCTGGTCCAGCACCTGTCCGAGCCTCCGGCCGTCTCCCCCGACGATGGCCAGCCCGAGTCTCGCCACGGCCATGCGGTCCTGCAACGCCACCTCCGCGACGGATGCCTGGTGTTCGCGGTGCAGGCGGTCCTTCAGCGATGAGACCACGCGGCGTTTGTCCTTGATGGACCGAGCGTCATGGATATGCAAGTCGAACTGGAGGATGCCGATGTGCATGGGCGGGCAAACGGGCGAACGTATCGCGGAGCGGCGGAGCGGTCTCTGGACGTGTGTCTCGACCGGACGGCGGCCGGATTGCCTGCTCCGACGCCCCGCCCTCCCTGACGGGTGGTGCCGCGTGAGACGTCCTGCCTCGGGCGGCGCGGAGCATGGCGCGTTCGCTGTTCGGGCTTTGTTATAACGTCCGCTTCACCTCGATCTTCTTGTAGCACTCCAGCACATCGCCCTCCTTGATGTCGTCGTAGCCGTCGATCTTCATGCCGCACTCGAGACCCGAGCGAACTTCCTTGGCGTCGTCCTTGACCCTCTTGAGTTGGCTGAGTTTGCGGTCGTGCTCGATGACCACGCCGTTGCGAGTGACGCGGATGAGCGCATCGCGGTTGACGGTGCCGTCGGTGACGTAGCAGCCCGCGATGGTGCCGACCTTGCTGATCTTGAAGACCTGGCGCACCTCGGCGTGGCCGAGAATCTCCTCGCGCAGTTCCGGGGTCAGCATCCCCTCGGCCGCCTTCTTGAGGTCGTCGGTGATTTCGTAGATGATCTGGTAGGTGCGGATCTCGATCCCCTTCTGCTCGGCCAGTTGGCGGGCCTTGCCGGTGGGGATGACGTTGAAGCCGATGACCACCGCGCGGCTGGCGTCGGCCAGCACGATGTCGCTCTCGGTGATGCCGCCCACCGCGGCGTGCAGCACGCGCACGCGCACCTCGTCGCTCTTGACCTTCTCGCACTCGCCCTTGAGCACGTCCACCGTGCCCTGCTGGTCGGTCTTGAGCACCACGAGGATCTCCTTGAGTTCCTTGTCGGTGATCTGAGTGAAGATGTTGTCGAGCGTGACCTTGGGCTGGGCCAGGGCGATCTGGCGTTCGCGCATGCGGCGCTGCTCGGCCGCTTCCTGGGCTTTCTTGAGGCTGTCGGTGACGTAGAACTTGTCGCCCGCATCGCAGACCAGGTCGATGCCCGAGATCTGCACCGGGGACGGCGGCACGGCCTCGCGGACGCGCTGGCCCTTGTCGTCGGTGATGTCACGGATACGCCCGAAGGAGCGGCCCATGACGATGAAATCGCCTACCCGCAGGCGGCCCTGCTGCACGAGGATGTTGGCCACGGCGCCGCGGCCTTCTTCGACCTTGCTTTCGATGACTGTACCCTGCCCTGAACCGTCAAAGTCGGCCTTGAGATCGAGCAGTTGTGCCTGGTAATCAAGGGTTTCGAGCAGTTGCTTGATGCCCTGCCCGGTGGTAGCGCTGGTGCGGATGACCTCGGTGTCACCGCCCCATTCCACGGGGTTGAGGCCCGCCTTGGCCAGTTCACCCAGGGTCTTCTGCACCTGGGCCTCGGTGGCGTCGGCGCGGTCGATCTTGTTGAGCGCCACCACGATCGGCACCCTTGCCGCCTTGGCGTGGTTGATGCTCTCGATAGTCTGCGGCATGACACCTTCGGGGGCCGAGACGACCAGCACCACCACGTCGGTCATCTTCGCGCCGCGGGCGCGCATGCTGGTGAAGGCTTCGTGGCCGGGCGTGTCGAGGAACACGACCTGCTTCTTCTGGCCCTCGACCTCGACCGTTGTGACAAAGGCGCTGGTCTTCTGGGTGATGCCGCCCGCCTCGCCCGCCGCCACGTTGGCGTTGCGGATCTTGTCAAGGAGGCTGGTCTTGCCGTGGTCCACGTGCCCGAGGATGGTGACGACCGGGCCTCGGCCGCGGACATCCTGCCCCTCGCGTGCCTCGAAGTCGCTGCTGACCGTCTCTTCGGCGGTCTTGGCTTCGGTCACTTCGAGGTCGATGTTGAACTCCATCATGACCTCGATCGCCTTCGCGGGTTCAACCGCCTCGTTGATCTTGGTCATGATGCCCATCAGGAAGAGACGCTTGCTGATGTCGGCGACCTTCACCCCTGTGGCCGCGGAGAGGTCCTTGAGCGTGAAAGGCGAAGCGATCTTCAGACGTCCTTCGACAGGGCCCGAGGGCGTGGAAGGCATCGGCCTGGTGGCTTCTTGCTTGCGCTTCTTCAGGAACCCGCCCGCTCGGGCCAGTCGTGCTTCACGCTCTGCGAGATCTGCATCGGTGAACGTCGCGGGTGCACCCCCGCCCCAGCCCGCATCCGAGAGGCCGCGTCGGCGATCGGGCACACCTCCGCCGCTGGAGCGCTTGGTGTCGTTGCGGCGCGGGCTTCGCTTACGATCATCTTCCGCCGAGCCGGTGCCTGTCCGGGCACCGCCTGCGCCCGGTGGGCTGACACGACGCGGACGGGGTGCTTCGACCTGTTCCGCGCGGTCGATCCGGACCACGCGAGGACCTTTCAGCGCGACTGGTATCTTGGTTTCGAGTTTGGGGCCAGCCACCACGGGCGCCGTCGGGCGCTGCGGCACGTTCGGTTGTGCCGGGGAGCCGCTGCATCACCGTGTCTGCCGGTGTGCTGAGGGCGGCTGGGACTGCGGGAATCCGGTTCGTCGCCGCGGGTGGATTGATCGGACCGTGAGCCGGCATCTTGCGGGATTCGAGGTTCGGAGCGCCCGGTAGCCTCGGCGTGCGCCGGACTAGAGGAATCCTGGGTTTTTGACTTGTCGTCCGATCTGGCGGGAGCACGCGAAGGTGCCGTCGGTGAAATGGACGATGCCGCCACCGGGCTGGCCGTGTGGATCACTTTCGGGCCTGGTGGCGGGGGCGGGGGATCGACGGACTTGGGAGCCGCGGGTCGGGCGCTGGGTCGCGGCGGAAGAGGCTGCGTCGATATTGAAGAGACCGGAACTCTGACCGCGGGTTTGCTCTGCGTGGCCGTGGAATCGGTCGGTGGATGTGGTGCTTTGGCGTGCGGTTCGATGATGACTGAATCGCTCGCGAAAACCTGAGGCGCGGGGGTTTGAACCTCAACGACAGTGTCGGCAGGGGCGGGCGCGGGAGCGGTGGAAGGGCCGTCGCTCGGCTCGCTCTCTTTCTGCTTGGCGCGCGAGCGAGAAGGCTTGACGGGCCGGGTTTCTTCGACGTGCACCTTTTCCGCGGTCTCAACGGCGGTCGCGGTGCCTCCTCCCCCGCTGAACCACTCTCGGATCGAGGCCTCCAGCCCGGCGCTGACCGTGGACATGTGCCCCTTGACCATATCGGCGGAAATTCCCTCGGCGTGGCACTTCTCCACGATGAGTTTCGCCGCGACCCCGAGTTCCTTCGCGATTTGACTGATCCGCTTCTGCGCCAAACAGATTCTCCGAAAGTGTGTGCCGGGCGAAACACGCCGCTCGCCCGGGATGTGGATCCCGATTCAGTATTCAATCCCGTTTCAAATCAACTTCCGCCGCCGCCGCCGCCGCCCAGAATGTCGTCGGCACGCGCGGCGGCATCGATCGCCGCGG
>ERZ761603.823-NODE-823-length-24818-cov-50.817672_pt1 | contig 24818 bp, 24 predicted proteins | sample MGYA00511879_ERZ761603 | MGnify/ENA primary metagenome ERZ761603 (study PRJEB28899, sample SAMN02850040) | bioreactor sludge metagenome | biome: EBPR Sludge; feature: EBPR Bioreactor; material: flocular biomat | place: Australia: Thorneside Wastwater Treatment... | reverse complement strand
GCCGGAGTCCATGACTTACTGATGGCCTCTTACACCACGTCCGGGGACACGATCGCCAAGTCTCGCGGCGAGGTCGTGGATAAGGCTGCAATCATGGAAGCGGCTCCACTTTCAGCCTGCACACAACCATCTGTTTTGAGTTTGAGTGACAACCGGATAAGCACGGTTGCTTCTTCCTGCGGACGCCGTTTCAGTCGTTCAGGTTTGCGATCGCCCACCCTTTGTCGTTGCTGGCAGCCCCGCCGTACGGGTTCGCGCTGTCTTCGCGGTTACTGCCCGTCCGCAGCGATGAGCCACCACCTTGAAACCTGACCATGGATGCTGACGCCGCCGGCGACTTCCGCCAACGCCGTCGCACAGCGAAGCCTCTTGCAAACATCGGAACCGGCAATGCCGGGCGATTGTCGCGGTCAACCGGGAAAACAGGGCAATTTCCATGATGCGGTGCCGGGTGAGGCATCTGCCAATTGACGCCGGCGTCGAATTCCATAAAGTCGGGGCTTGCCCTGAACTTGCATGACAGCGATGCTCGACGCTTCCACCGCCCTCCTCCCCGCCTGGCCGCTGCTTTCAGCCTTCCTGCTGGCGAGCCTGATGCTCGCCGTGACCCCGGGGCCGGCGGTGATCTATATCGTCGCCCGCAGCCTGGCGCAGGGGCGGCGTTCGGGCCTCATTTCGGTGGCCGGGGTGGCGCTGGGGAATCTCGGCAATGCCGGTGCCGCTTCGCTCGGGCTGGCGGCCCTGTTCGCCGTTTCGGCAACGGCGTGGGCGCTGGTGAAGCTTGCCGGGGCGGTGTACCTGGTCTGTCTCGGCGTGCACATGCTGCGCGATGCGCGCCGGGAAATCGCCTGCCGCACCCCCGAGGCCGTGCCGCTGCGCCGCATCTTTGGCGACAGCTTCGTCGTCGCCCTGCTCAACCCGAAAACGACGCTGTTCTTCGCGGCATTTCTGCCACAGTTCCTGGATCCCGGGCAGGCGACGATGCTGCCGAGCCTGATGCTCGGGGGACTCTTTGTCGGCATCGCGGCGCTGACCGACGGCGCCTATGCGCTGGCGGCCGGCACCGTCGCCAGAGCGTTGCGCGAGCGCAGCGGCCTGCAGCGGGTTGGGCGCTTCCTTGGCGGCCTGAGCTTCATCGGCCTGGGTGTCTTCGCCGCGGCATCGGGAATCGCTGGCACCGAATGAAGCGGGAGACCGGGCATGCATGAATACAGACACCGGGCCACGTTGCCGAAGGTACGCGTCGTCCACCACCGGCAGGCTGCTCGCCGGGTTCCCTGCGCTTAATGCGGGGGTGGTGTTCTTCGTCATGGCCGCCCTGCTGTTCTCGCCGCTTCCACATGGCGCGATTCATCGCTTTCACCGGGACAGAAATGTCCGAGCCAATCCGGGAGGTTCCGCATGTATTCGAAGACGCTGTACGCCGGCTGGGGCGACATGGATTTCAACAGGCACATGAAGAATACTGCCTTTCTCGACAAGGCCGCCGACATCCGCATGCTGTTCTTCGCCGAGAACGGCTTTCCGATGGCCGAGTTTTCACGCCTCAGGATCGGCCCGGTGGTCATGAAGGATGAAATCGAGTACCGGAAGAAAGTCGGGCTGCTGCAGGAGATCGTCGTCACGCTGGCGACCGCCGGCGGATCGCCCGATGGCAGCCGCTTCCTGTTTCGCAACGAGAATTGCCGCGCCGACGGAACGCTTTGCGCCCGAATCACCAGCAGCGGCGGCTGGCTCGATCACTCGACGCGGAAACTGGTGGCACCCCCGCCGGCGCTGTTCGCCGCCGTCGAATCGCTGCCGCGTACCGGCGACTTCGTGGCGCTTCCGTCAAGCGTGATCAAGGAATAGGGGGAAGCGCCTGGCCAGGCTGGCATCATTCGCCAACCACGTCGACCCCGGCCGGCGGCGTGAAGCGGAAGGTCGCCGGTGGCAGCGCGACATTGCGCTCCAGCCCGGAAAAACGGATGAGAGTGCGCTGGCCAAAGCTGTCGTGAAGTTCCATGGCCTTGAGGTCCTTGCCGGAAAAACCGAGGCGAACCTTCTCGAAACCGCCGTCGCCGGACCTGGGCGTCGCCTCGACCCAGTTCATCCCCTCGGCCTCGCCTGCTTCCTCGAGGACGAAGTCCTTTTCCAGCTCGTTGCTGCCGGCAAGCAACGCCGCCGGTGAACTGCTGATCGCCTGCCCGGCCTTGCGCACCGTCACCTGCTTGAGTTCCGGGTCGTAGATCCAGATTCTTTCCCCGTCGCCGACGACCAGTTGCGGGTAGGGTTTCTGGATGTCCCAGCGCAGCTTCCCGGGCCGCGCGATGGCGACGCTGCCCGAAGATTGCTGCGGCTTGCGTCCGCTCTTGTTGATGACGATCTGCGAGAATTCTGCCTTCAGCGTCCGCGTCCCGGTCAGGAACTGGTGCAGTTGGTCGATGGCGCCAGCGTGGACGAGCAGCGGGAAAAGGACGACTGCCGCGGTCGACAGGGTTTTCAGGGCAAATTTCATTCGGCTTCGCGGCGCGCCAGCACTTCGCGGCCGCCGCGTGCGTCCATGGTCGACACCAGCCCGGCCTTCTCCATCGCTTCGATCAGGCGAGCCGAGCGGTTGTAGCCGATGCGGAGGTGGCGTTGCACAAGCGAGATCGAGGCGCGCCGGTTCTTGAGGACGATGTCGACCGCCTGGTCGTAGAGCGGATCGTTCTCGGCATCGCCGCTGTCGCCTCCGCCGTTCTCGCCACCATCGTCGTCGTCGCCGGCGGCGCCGCTGAGGATGTCCTCGACGTATTCCGGCGAGCCGGTAGCCTTCAGGTGTTCGACGACGCGGTGCACCTCGTCGTCGGAAACGAAGGCACCGTGCACGCGGGTCGGGTAGCCGGTGCCGGGGGCGAGATAGAGCATGTCGCCCTGGCCGAGCAGCGCTTCTGCGCCCATCTGGTCGAGGATGGTGCGCGAATCGATCTTGCTGGAAACCTGGAAGGACAGGCGCGTCGGAATGTTGGCCTTGATCAGGCCGGTGATGACATCGACGCTCGGACGCTGGGTCGCCAGCACGAGGTGGATGCCGGATGCCCGCGCCTTCTGCGCGAGGCGGGCGATCTGTTCCTCGACCTTCTTGCCGACGACCATCATCAGGTCGGCGAGTTCGTCGATGATGACGACGATATAGGGCATCGACTTCAGCGGCTCGGGAGTTTCCGGCGTCAGCGTCAGCGGGTTGGGAATGTGCTTCCCGTGCCTTTCGGCGTCCTTGATCTTGTGGTTGAGGCCGGCGATGTTGCGCACACCCATCGCCGACATCAGCTTGTAGCGCTTCTCCATCTCGGTCACGCACCAGTGCAGCGCGTTGGCCGCCTGCTTCATGTCGGTGACGACGGGCGCCAGCAGGTGCGGGATGCCCTCGTAGATCGACAGCTCGAGCATCTTCGGGTCGACCATGATCAGGCGCACATGCTCGGGCTCGGACTTGTAGAGCATCGACAGGATCATCGCGTTCACGCCGACCGACTTGCCCGATCCGGTCGTGCCGGCGACCAGCAGGTGCGGCGTCTTGGCCAGGTCGGCCACCACCGGCTGACCGCCGATGTCCTTGCCGAGGCAGACGGTCAACGGGCTGGTCATGTCGTTGTACGGGGCGCTGGAAATGATTTCTGACAGCTTGACCACCTGCCGCCGCGGATTGGGCAACTCGAGCGCCATGCACGACTTGCCGGGCACCGTCTCGACGACGCGGATCGAGACCATGGCCAGCGCCCGCGCCAGGTCGCGCGCCAGGTTCACGATCTGGGCACCCTTGACGCCGACTGCCGGCTCGATCTCATAGCGGGTGATCACCGGGCCGGGCATGGCCGCCAACACCCTGACCTGGACGCCGAAGTCGGCAAGCTTGCGTTCGATCAGCCGGGAGGTATATTCCAGCGTCTCGGCGCTGACCGTCTCGGTTGCCGGCGGCGCCGGGTCGAGCAGATGCAGCGGCGGCAGTTGTCCGCCAACCAGCGCCTCGGGGAAGAGCGCCACCTGCTTCTCGCGCCCGATGCGTTTCTCGGCCTTCTTCGAAACCGGCACCTCCGGCGGCGCCGTCTCGATGATGATCGGGTCGTGCAGTTCGACGCGGCGCTTCTCGACCTCGACCTCTTCCTCGCGCTGGTGCGCAACCTCGCGGCCGATGCGCCGGTCGCGCCAGGAATCCAGAAGGGCGAAAACGGAACCAGCCGTGACCTCGAGGGCCGTCCCCAGCCGCTCGAACGCCCACAGCCAGGACATTCCGGAAAAGATGCTCCAGCCCGCCGCCATCGCCGCCAGCAGCAGCAGCGTCGAACCGGTGTACCCGAGGAGGTGCGCCAGCAGGCGACTCGCCTCGATCCCCAGCAGGCCGCCCGGCGCCAGCGGCAACTCGACCTTGAGCGTATGGAAACGCAGCGCCTCGAGCGCCGAACTGGCGGCCAGCAGCAGCAGGAATCCGGCCAGGGCAATGTACAGGGGCCGCCGGTCAGCCTTGCCAAGCGGCGAATGCAGGCGCCGGAACCCCCACCAGATCACCATCGCCAGGAGGACGACCCACCACCAGGCGGAAAAGCCGAACAGGTAGAGCATCAGATCGGCGACCCACGCGCCGAAATGGCCGGTCGGGTTGATAAGAACTCCCGAGGCGACCGCATGCGACCAGCCCGGATCGGCCTTGTGATAACCCCAAAGCGCCATCGACAGGAAGATGGCGATGGCCCCCAGTCCCAGCCAGCGCGACTCGTGCAGCAGGTTGCCGATCTTCTCCGGCAACTGGCTCGAGGTTGCGCGGTTGGCGGTCCGGACGACCACGTTCAGGTTCCGGTAATCGTTATGTGATCGCCTTCGCTGATGATGTAACCGCCAACCTCGAGGTCGCGCATCACCTTGCTGACCATCTCGCGCGAGGCGCCGATCATGCGAGCCATGTCCTGCTTGGAGATCTTCTGCCTGACCACGCGTTTGCCGCTGTCGTTTTCGGACATGTCAAGCAGCAGGCGGGCGACGCGGCCATAGACGTCGAGCAGTGCCAGGCTCTCGATGTTGCGGTCGGCTTCGCGCAGGCGGCGCACGAGAATCTGCATCAGCTTCTGCACGACCTGGAAGTTGTCCTGCATGCAGCGCTGGAATTCGTGCTTGCCCAGGATCAGCAGTTCGCAGGGTTCGACGGCGACGACATTGGCCGAGCGCGGGCTACCGTCGATCAGGCCCATTTCTCCGAAAAACTCGCCCGGACTCAGCCAGGCGAGAATGATCTCGCGCCCTTCCTCGTCGAAATTGGTCACCTTGGCGCGGCCGGTGAGCATTACGATCAAGGTCTCCGCGTCTTCTCCCGCACGCACGACCTGCTCGCCGCGCGCGGCGCGGCGCCGCATCGCGACTTTCGACAAGCGCTCGAGTTCGCTCTCGTCGAGCCCCGAGAAAAGCGGTATGTTGCGCAGGACCACCAGACTCAGACCGACATTTGTGGAGGACATAAAGCATTTCCCTTCATGGAGTTACGGAAAGATTATAAACTCAATTCGAAAAGCGCAAGAGAAAGGGCGAAAAATCGGCCCGTGGTTGGAGGATATAATTTTGCCACTTGCCACTACCGGGAGTCACCATGCCCCAAGGACCCAGTCACAGCCGTCTCATCATCCTCGGTTCCGGCCCTGCCGGTTATACCGCCGCCGTCTATGCCGCCCGCGCCAACCTGAAGCCGGTGCTGATCACCGGCCTGGCCCAGGGCGGCCAGTTGATGACGACGACCGAGGTCGACAACTGGCCGGCCGACGCCGACGGCGTCCAGGGGCCCGACCTGATGGCGCGTTTCGAGGCCCATGCCCGGCGCTTCGATACCGAGATCATTTTCGACGAGATCCATACGGCGCAACTGACGCAGAGGCCGTTCACCCTGGTCGGCGATGCCGGCACCTATACCTGCGACGCGCTGATCATCGCCACCGGGGCCTCAGCCCAGTACCTCGGCCTGCCCTCCGAGGAGGCCTTCATGGGCAAGGGGGTTTCCGCCTGCGCCACCTGCGATGGCTTCTTCTACCGCAACAGGGAGGTAGCCGTCGTCGGGGGCGGCAACACGGCGGTCGAGGAAGCGCTCTACCTGGCCAACATCGCCAGCCATGTCACGCTGGTCCATCGCCGCGAAACCTTTCGGGCCGAAAAGATCCTGCAGGACAAGCTGTTCGCCAAGGAAAAGGCCGGCCAGCTGACCATCCTGAGAAACTGCACGCTCGACGAAGTGCTCGGCGACGATTCGGGCGTCACCGGCGTGCGGGTACGAAACGTCCACAGCGGGACGACCCGGGATGTCGATGTCTTCGGCGTCTTCATCGCCATTGGCCACCGGCCGAACACCGACATCTTCGCCGGTCAGCTCGCGATGGAAGGCGGCTATCTCGTGACCGAGGCCGGGCGCCACGGCAACGCGACGCAGACGAGCATTCCCGGCGTCTTTGCCGCCGGCGACGTGCAGGACCACGTCTATCGCCAGGCCTGCACCTCGGCCGGCAGCGGCTGCATGGCCGCGCTCGATGCCGAGCGCTATCTCGACCAGCTTGCCTAGACAGTGAGGTTCAGGGTTGCTCGACCCCGACGACCTCGCGGCGTTTCGGGCGGCAGTTGCGGATGCGAAGCCGCTGCCGGCGTCGGGTCGCGTTCACCTCGGTGGCCCGATGCCGCCGCCGCGCCCGATGCAGCGGCTGGCCGACGAGCAGGCGGCGCTGCGCGAGAGCCTGCACGGACCGATCACCCTGCAGGACCGGCTCGAAGGCGGCGACGAACCCAACCATCTGCGCAGCGGCGTTGCCAACGGCGTGCTGCGCGACCTGCGGCGCGGACGCTGGGCCATCCAGGACGAGATCGACCTGCATGGCCTGAACCGCGAGGAAGCGCGCGACCAGTTGGCAGCCTTTCTCGCGCAATCGTTGAAATGCGGCAGGCGCTGCATCCGCATCGTCCATGGCAAGGGACACGGCTCGCCTGGCAGGGAAGCCGTGCTCAGGCGCCTGGTACGCGGCTGGCTGATGCAGAAGAATGAAATCCTGGCCTACTGCCAGGCAAAGCCCCAGGACGGTGGCGAGGGCGCGGTGATCGTGCTGCTGCGTACGCAACGGAAAGGCACGTCGCAGCCCTGATCGACGACTTTCCGGCGACTACGGTTCTTCGCCAATCAACGCTTGAAGAGTTCAGGGTCGTCAACCCAGTCCCACGCGGTTCCCGGCGAGTCTTTCGGTGTCAGGCCCAGGGCGCTATGGGCCGTAGCCAGACGGAAGATCTCCAGCGCCACATCGTGCGGAAAACCCTGGCGACCAGGGCGATTGGTAACCATCAGATCCGCCAGATAGGCGTCGAGCCCGGCCTTGCCCCACAATTCGGCGACCCGGGCAAGGATGTGCGGAAACTGCTGCTCAACAAGTACCGGGTAAATCTCCGATTCCGGCCCGAGCGACGCCAGCAGCTTAGCCTTGAGCGCGGGGATATCGAAATCCTCCTGACCACGATCCATGGCGTAATCCTCCGAGTCAGATTGCCGCTTCGTCGGTTTCGCCGGTCCGGATGCGCACGACCTGCTCGACCGGCATGACGAAAATTTTGCCATCACCGATCTTGCCGGTGCGCGCCGCCTTGATGATGGCCTCGATGGCGGCATCGGTATGCTCGGTCTTGACAACGATCTCGATCTTGATCTTGGGCAGGAAATCGACGACATATTCGGCGCCCCGATAAAGCTCGGTGTGGCCCTTCTGGCGGCCGAAGCCCTTGACTTCGGTGACCGTCAGGCCGGTGATCCCCACTTCCGACAGCGCTTCACGCACTTCGTCGAGCTTGAACGGCTTGATGATGGCTTCGATCTTCTTCATGTCCTGTTTCCTGTTCGATTCGGTTTTTCAAAATTCGTCGCGGTAGCGATTGGTAATAGGATACCGCCAATCCTTGCCAAAACCACGCGGCGTGATGCGAATTCCGACCGGTGCCTGGCGCCGCTTGTACTCGGCGATGCGCAACAGGCGCACGACCCGGCTCACCGCCTCTTCCGGCAAGCCGGCGGCAATTATCTCGCGCGGGCTGAGGTCTTCCTCCATGTAGGCGCGGACAATGGCGTCCAGGATTTCGTAGGGCGGCAGTGAATCCTGATCGGTCTGGTCCGGCTTGAGTTCGGCGGAAGGCGGCCGGACGATGATGTTTTCCGGTATGACCGGTGAAATCGTGTTGCGGTAGCGCGCCAGGCGGTAGACCAGCGTCTTGTAGACGTCCTTGATCACCGCGAATCCGCCAGCCATGTCGCCGTACAAAGTGCAGTAGCCGACCGCCATCTCCGACTTGTTGCCCGTAGTCAGTACCAGCGCGCCGGTCTTGTTAGAGAGCGCCATCAGGATGTTGCCGCGGATGCGCGCCTGGATGTTCTCCTCGGTGGTATCGGCGGGCAGGCCGGCGAACAGCGGATCGAGCATCGCCTCGTAGGTGGCCATCGCCGGCGCGATCGGCACCTTGTCGTAACGCACGCCAAGGGCAGCGATCATCGCCCGAGAGTCGTCGAGGCTCATCTGCGCGGTATATGGCGACGGCATCATGACCGCCCGCACTTTGTCGGCCCCCAGCGCGTCGACCGCGACACACAGGGTCAGCGCCGAGTCGATACCGCCGGAGAGACCGATCAGCGCCCCCTGAAAGCCGCTCTTGCCGATATAGTCGCGGACACCCAGCACGAGGGCGCGGTAGGCCTCGGCTTCGACCGTAAGTTCTTCCGCCATGTCGACGGAACTCAGGCGCCCCCGGTCGTAGTCGACGACGCCGAGGGCTTCCTCGAATTGCGGCAGGCGCATCCGGCACTGGCCTTCGCCATCGAGAGCGAACGAAGCCCCGTCGAAAACCAGTTCGTCCTGACCGCCGACCAGGTTGACATAGATCGCCGGGATGGCAGTGGCGGCAACCCGCTCGCGCAGCACCTCGATGCGCTGCTGATGCTTTTCGAGATGGCAGGGCGAGGCATTGAGCACGAGGAGCAGTTCGGCGCCGCCGGCACACGCCAGCTCGGCGGGGCCGGCTTCCCAGATGTCGGCGCAGATGTTGATGCCGCAGCGCACGCCGCCCACGGTCACGATGCAGGCCTCGGCGCCGGCATCGAAGTAGCGCTTCTCGTCAAATACGTCGTAGTTGGGGAGGCGAATCTTGCGGTAGACGGCCGTTTTCCGGCCGTTTTCGATGACCGTGGCGGCGTTGTAGCGCCGCCCCTCATGCTCTTCCGGGTGACCGACAATAAGGGCTATGCCCTCGACGCGACCGGCCAGATCGTCCAGTTCACGCCGGCAGGCCCGGTAGAAATCGGGGCGCAGCAACAGGTCTTCCGGTGGGTAACCGCACAATGCCAGTTCCGGCGTCACCAGGACCTGCGCCCCCCGCGCCCTGGCCGCGGCGGCACATTCGACGATGCGCCCGACGTTGCCGGTCAGGTCACCGACAACGGCGTTGAACTGTGCAACGGCAATACGCAGCATCAGAACTCAGTAGTTGGGCTTGTCTTTCGCCGAATTATAGGTTGCCACGCCCTCCACGATCTCCTTCTTGGCCTCTTCGGGACCGCGCCAGCCGATGATCTTGACGAACTTGCCCGGCTCGAGATCCTTGTAGTGCGCGAAGAAGTGGGCAATCTGGTCGAGCAGCAGGTTGGGCATGTCGGCGTGGCTCATGACATTGCGGTACATCGGCGTCAGCTTGTCGACGGGTACCGCCAGCAGTTTCGCGTCATCGCCGGCCTCGTCGGTCATCGCCAGCACGCCGATCGGGCGGCAACGGACGACAACCCCCGGAGGCAGCGGGAACGGGCTGACGACCAGCACGTCAACAGGATCGCCGTCGCCGGCGATGGTGTGCGGGATATAGCCGTAGTTGCAGGGGTAGTGCATCGAGGTGGACATGAAGCGATCGACGAAGATTGCGCCGCTCTCCTTGTCGACCTCGTACTTGACAGGCTCCGAATGCGCCGTGATCTCGATGATGACATTGACGTCGTTGGGAAGGGACTTGCCTGAAGGTACGTTGTTGAGGGCCATTCTGGTCTCTCTGCGGTCGGGTTGCGGAATGCGTCATTATAGCGCCGTGCTGCACCCAGTCAGCGCCAAGCGCCGAGAAACTCCTGCCAGTGCGGCGCGCCGATCCGGCCGAGTTGCGCCTTGACGAATTCCGCCTCGGCGGTCTCCTCTTCCGCCGTCAGCTCGCCACGCATGCGGCGGAAGCGGTTGTATACGAGATAGGTGTTGATCACGTCGGTTTCGCAGTAGTCGCGAATCCCGGCGACCTTGCCGGCCTGCCAGGCTTCCCAGACCTTGCCGCCGTCCATGCCGAGCTTTCCGGGAAAGCCGAAGAGCTTGGCGAGGTCGTCGAGCGGCGCGTTGGCGCGGGGATTGTAGAGCGCCAGCAAGTCCATCAGGTCGAGGTGGCGCGTGTGGTAACGGCTGATGTAGTTGTTCCACTTGAAATCGCGGCTGTCGGCGTGGTCGCCGTCGCCCATCTCCCAGTAGCGCGGCGCCGCGACGCCATGCAGCATGCCGCGATAGTGCAGCACCGGCAGGTCGAAGCCGCCGCCGTTCCACGAGACGATCTGCGGCGTGAATTTCTCGATGCCGTCGAAGAAGCGCTGGATGATCTCGCCCTCGCCCTGCTCCGGTTCGGCCAGCGACCAGACCTTCAGGCCCTCGCCGGTGCGCAGGACGCAGGAAATGGTGACGACCCGCTGCACGTGCAACTGCAGGAAATCGCCGCCGGTCCTGGCACGTCGTTGCTGGAAGGCGAGCTCGGCGACCTCGTTGTCGGATAGTTCGGCCGGCAGGGCATTGAGCTTGCGCAGGCCGGCGACATCGGGAATGGTCTCAATGTCGAAGACGAGAACGGGTTTCATGCCGGGAAGACGCCCGTGGACAGGTAGCGGTCGCCGCGGTCGCAGATGATGCTGACGATCACCGCGTTCTCCAGTTGCCGCGAAAGCCGGAGGGCGACGGCGACGCCACCGCCGGAGGAAATCCCGGCGAAGATGCCCTCCTCCATCGCCAGCCGGCGCGTCATCGCCTCGGCGTCGGCCTGGCTGACGTATTCGATGCGGTCGACGTCGTCCGGGGCGTAGATTTTCGGCAGGTAGGCGTCCGGCCATTTGCGGATGCCAGGAATCTGGCTGCCGTCTTCAGGCTGGCAGCCGATGATCTGCACCGCCGGGTTCTTCTCCTTGAGGAAGCGCGAAGTGCCCATGATGGTGCCGGTCGTTCCCATGCTGGAAACGAAATGGGTGATCTTTCCTTGAGTATCGCGCCAGATTTCCGGGCCGGTCCCTTCGAAGTGGGCAAGCGGGTTGTCCGGGTTGGCGAACTGGTCGAGGATGATGCCCTTGCCTTCGTCGCGCATGCGGTCGGCAACGTCGCGCGCCAGTTCCATGCCGCCATCCTTCGGAGTCAGCACCAGCTCGGCACCGAAGGCGCGCATCGTCTGCCGGCGCTCGATGCTCTGGTTTTCCGGCATGACCAGGATCATCCGGTAGCCCTTCATCGCCGCCGCCATCGCCAGCGCGATGCCGGTGTTGCCGGAAGTCGCCTCGATCAGCGTGTCGCCCGGCTTGATGTCGCCGCGCGCCTCGGCATGGACGATCATCGACAGCGCCGGCCGATCCTTCACCGAACCGGCCGGGTTGTTACCCTCCAGCTTGGCGAGGATGACGTTGCCGCGCCTTTCGTTGTCGGCGCCGGGAATTCGCACCAGACGCACCAGCGGCGTGTTGCCGACAAAATCCTGCAGGGTCTTATACATTCTTCAGGAGCCACTCGATGTACCGGGAGACGCCCTCCTCGACCGTGGCCATCGGCGCATCGTAGCCGGCCGCCCGCAGTCTGGTCAGGTCGCCCTGCGTGAACGCCTGGTACTTGCCTTTCAATGCCTCGGGGAAGGCGACATATTCGAGCAAGCCCTGCGCCCGCAGTTCGTCCAGCGTCAGCGGCGCCGCGTTTTTTGCCCTCCGACAGCCGTTGACCGAAGCCACCGCGACATCGTTGAAGCTCTGCGCCCGCCCTGAGCCAAGGTTGAAGATGCCGGACTTGTCCGGATGGTCGAGAAAGAAGAGATTGGCCGTGGCGACATCGCCGACGTAGACGAAGTCGCGCATCTGGCCGCCGTTCTCGTAGCCGTGCGAGCCCTCGAACAGCCTGACCTTGCCGTCGGCCCGGAACTGGTTGAAACAGTGGAAGGCGACCGAGGCCATGCGCCCCTTGTGCATCTCGCGCGGACCGTACACGTTGAAATAGCGGAAGCCGACGATCTGCGACGAAGGGTCCTGCGCCAGCCGCTGACGGACGATCTGGTCGAAGAGGAACTTGGAATAGCCATAGACGTTGAGCGGCCCCTCGCACGCGCGCTCTTCCCGGAACGCGCTGCTGCCGCCATAGGTCGCGGCGCTCGAGGCGTAGAGGAACTGCACGTCCTGATCCTGGCACCAGTCGAGCAGGATCATCGAATAGCGGTAGTTGTTCTCCATCATGTAGTGACCGTCGCCTTCCATGGTGTCCGAGCAGGCCCCCTCATGGAAGATGGCGTCGATCTCGCCGTCGTAATGTCCGGCCTGGACGCGCGCGATGAAGTCGTGCTTGTCGACGTAATCGGCGATGTCGCAGTCGATCAGGTTCCTGAACTTGTCGGCCCTGGTCAGGTTGTCGACAGCGATGATGTTCTTCTGGCCGCGCTCGTTGAGCGCCTTGACGATATTGGAGCCGATAAAACCGGCCGCGCCGGTAACCACAATATGCATGTTGACTCTCCCGGCCTGTTTCAGAGGAGGCTAATGCCAGCCTTGGCTGGCGTTACGCCGGAACTAAAGCCGGCGGCGCCGGTAACGACGATGTACATGGCTATTCCCTACAGTGCTGATGCAAGTTCGGCGCGGGTGGCGACGGCGGTACCCAGCTTGCCGACGACGATGCCGGCAGCGACATTGGCCACGCGAATGGCTTCGGCCCAGTCGGCGCCAGCTCCGACCATCGCCGCCAGCGTGGCGATGACCGTATCCCCGGCTCCGGAGACATCGAAGACCTCGCGGGCGCGGGCGGGCTGGTGATGGACGCCGTCATCGCCGAAGAGCGTCATGCCTTCCTCGCTGCGCGTGACGAGCAGCGCCTCCAGACCGAGTTTGCCGCGCAGCTTCTGCGCCTTGTCGGCGAGTTCCTGTTCGGACGACCAGCGCCCGACGACTTCGCGCAACTCGCCGCGGTTGGGCGTGATGACGGTTGCGCCGGCGTACCGGCCCCATTCGTCGCCCTTGGGATCGACCAGCACCGCCTTGTCGTGGGCGCGGGCGATGGCGATCATCTCGGCGATGTGGGCCAGGCCGCCCTTGCCATAATCCGAGAGGATGACCACGTCCGCCTGCGCCACCCGCTGCTCGAAGTCGGCCAGCTTGGCCTGGAGGATTTCGTGCGACGGCGCCGTCTCGAAGTCGATGCGCAGCAGTTGCTGCTGGCGGCCGATGACGCGCAGCTTGACCGTGGTGTCGATGTCGCGGTCGACATGCAATCCGGCATCGATTTGCTCCTCTTCGAGCAGCCGGGCGAGCGAGCGGCCCGCTTCGTCGTCGCCAACGACCGAGAGCAAGCCGGTGAAGGCGCCGAGCGACGCCGCGTTGCGCGCGACGTTGGCGGCGCCGCCCAGACGCTCTTCCATGCGCTGAACCCTGACCACAGGCACAGGCGCTTCCGGGGAAATCCGGCTGACCTCGCCGAACCAGTAGCGGTCGAGCATGACATCGCCGACCACCAGCAGGCGAACGGTGCCGACCTTGTCGAGCATGTGGCTCAATGTCCGGCTCCCCGGTAGCGGATGCCGCCAGCCAGCCACGACCGGTGGTCTTGGCGCTTGTCGGGATCGTGAATGGCGGAGTTCCGTATCTTCATGGTCGCCTTCTACAGGGTTTGATCGAACTCTTCGCTGCGCCGCGGCGGGTAGGTTTCCCAGCCGCCGCAGGCCGGGCAGCGCCAGTAGAACTGGCGGGCCTTGAAACCGCAATTATTGCATCGATAGCGCGACAGGCGCTGCGTGTACCCGGCGATGATGCTCTTCGCGAGGTCGATGTCGGGTCGCACTTCCGGCTCGACCAGTGGCAGTCGCGCGCTCATCAGTTTCTCCAGACCGAGCAGGGTCGGATTGCGCTGCAATTCGCCACGGACCAGACGATACGCCGCTTCGTTGCCTTCGCTCTCGAGGACGAGTTGATAGAAGACATCGAGCAGGTCTAGCGACGGGTAGTGCTGGAGGTAGCCGCGCAACAACGCCATGCCCTCGTCACGCCGCTCCAGTTTGCGGTAGGTCTCGAGCAGACGCTGGGCAACCAGCGCCAGGTACGCGGGATCCTGCTGCTCGATGCGCTGCCAGGCCTCGATCGCGCCCACCGGGTTGCCCTCCTGCATCAGCAGTTCGCCCTGCAGGAGGCTGGCGCGCACGCACTTGCGGTTCTGCTGCATGGCCGATTCCAGGTGCGCGCGGGCGCCGTCCGGACGCGAGCGCATGATCTCGCCGGCGGCCAGTTCGCAGTAGAACTCGGCGACCTGCTGCTGCGACGCGACATCCGGCAGTTCGCGAGCGAGATCGATCGCCTTCTGCCATTCCTTCTCGACCTGGTAGATCTCCAGCAGGTTGCGCTTCGCCTCGTCCTCGAACGAGGTCCCGACCAGCTTGTTGAAGATGTCCTCGGCGCGGTCAAGCAGGCCGGCCTTGAGGAAATCCTGCCCGAGTTCCGAGAGCGCATGCAGGCGCACGCCTTCGTCGAGATCGGGCCGGTCGATCAGATTCTGGTGCATGCGGATCGCCCGCTCGGTCTCGCCGCGCCGGCGGAACAGGTTGCCCAGCGCGAAGTGAAGTTCGACCGTCTGCGAATCGACCTTGGCCACCTCCAGGAAGGAATCGATGGCCTTGTCCGGTTGCTCGTTGAGCAGGAAGTTGAGTCCCTGGAAATAGGAGCGCGGCAGGGCGCGCGATTCGTGCACCACCTGCCGGATATCGACGCGAGCCGCCGCCCAGCCCAGCCCGAAGAACAGCGGAACGAGCAGCAGTTGCCAGTACTCGAAAAGCTCGCTCATGCCGGCGGCGGCGGTTCGGGGATGGCCGGATACTGCGGCTTCGCGGCCTCGCGCTTGAGGCGCGAGATTTCCCGACGCTGGCGGTAGATCACGCCAACCACCGACAACAAGCCGAGGACGGCCCCGGCGGCGAAAAACGCCAGCAGGACGATGACCAGCGGCGCCTCCCAGGCATAGTCGAGAACGAAACGCAGGGTCGTCGGTTCGGTGTTGCGGATAGCGAACACCAGCAGGATCGAGAAGATGATGAGGCGAATCGCCCAGGTCAATGCTGTCATGCCGTCAGAATCCACGCGGGACACTGTCACCGGTGGACCCGGCGACACAAAAGGGGGCAGTGAAATCCACTGCCCCCGAATCTACCACAATGCACCCCGGACCCGAGTCAGATCGACTGATCGACCCGTTCGCGCAGTTCCTTGCCCGCCTTGAAGTGGGGAACCCACTTGGCGGGCACGCTGACCTTCTCCCCCGATTTGGGGTTGCGGCCGGTGCGCGGCGGCCGGTAGTTGAGCGCAAAGCTGCCGAATCCGCGAATCTCGATGCGGTCCGCGCGCACCAGGGCGTCGGACATCGCATCGAGGATCATCTTGACCGCGAAGTCGGCATCCTTCGCCACGAGCTGGGGAAAGCGTTCCGCCAGCCGGGCGATGAGCTCGGATTTGGTCATGCTGTCGCCTGTCAGCCTTGCTGGTTGAGCTTGGCCTTGAGCAGGGCGCCGAGGTTGGTCGTGCCGGAAGCCGCGGCGGAGGACTCGGCCGACAGCTTCTGCATCGCATCGTGCTGGTCGGCACTGTCCTTCGCCTTGATCGACAGGTTGATGCCGCGCGTCTTGCGGTCCACGTTGATGATCATCGCCTCGACTTCGTCACCGACCCTGAGGTGCTGCGACAAGTCGTCGATGCGGTCACGGGAGAACTCGGAAGCACGCAGGTAACCTTCGTTGTCGCCATCCAGCGAAATCACCGCACCGCGGGCATCGACCGTCTTCACGGTGCCGCGGACGATGCTGTTCTTCTCGTGGGTGGCGATGAAGTTGGTGTACGGATCACCATCCATCTGCTTGACACCGAGCGAAATGCGTTCCTTCTCGACGTCGATGCCGAGCACGACCGCCTCGACTTCATCGCCCTTCTTGAAGTTGCGCATGGCTTCCTCGCCGGAGGCGCTCCACGACAGGTCGGACAGATGCACCAGGCCGTCGATGCCGCCGGGCAGGCCGATGAAAATGCCGAAGTCGGTGATCGACTTGATGGCACCGCGGACCTTGTCGCCCTTCTTGTGGTTCATCGCGAAGTCGTCCCACGGATTCGGCTTGCACTGCTTCATGCCGAGGGAGATGCGGCGACGCTCCTCGTCGATCTCGAGGATCATGACTTCGACTTCGTCGCCCAGCGAAACAACCTTGGACGGATGGACGTTCTTGTTGGTCCAGTCCATCTCGGAGACGTGCACCAGGCCTTCGATGCCCTGCTCGATCTCGACGAAGGAACCGTAGTCGGTCAGGTTGGTAACCTTGCCGAACAGGCGGGTGCCCGACGGATAGCGACGGGCGATGCCAACCCACGGATCGTCGCCGAGTTGCTTCATGCCCAGCGAGACGCGGTTCTTCTCGGCGTCAAACTTGAGGATCTTGGCGGTCACTTCGTCACCGACGTTGAGCACTTCGCTCGGGTGTCGGACGCGGCGCCAGGCCAGGTCGGTGATGTGCAGCAGGCCATCGATGCCGCCGAGGTCGACGAACGCGCCGTAATCGGTGATGTTCTTGACGATACCCTTGACGACGGTACCTTCCTGGAGGTTCTCGAGCAGCTTTTCGCGATCCTTGTCGGCGGTGGCTTCGAGCACGGCGCGGCGGGACATGACCACGTTGTTGCGCTTGCGGTCGAGCTTGATGACCTTGAACTCCATGGTCTTGCCTTCGTACGGCGTGGTGTCCTTGACCGGACGCATGTCGACCAGCGAGCCCGGCAGGAAGGCACGGACGCCGTTGGACATAACGGTGAGGCCACCCTTGACCTTGCCGGTGATGGTGCCGGTGACCAGCGAGTTGTTGTTCAGGGCTTCTTCCAGGAAGTTCCAGGCGGCGATGCGCTTGGCGCGATCGCGGGACAGGCGCGTGGCGCCGTAGCCGTCTTCCAGCATCTCGATGGCAACCTGGACGAAATCGCCCTCCTTGACTTCGATTTCGCCCTGATCATTCAGGAATTCTTCGAGCGGAACGTAGGATTCCGATTTCAGGCCGGCATTGACCACAACGAAGTTGCGGTCGATGAGCATCACCTCGGCGGTGATGACTTCGCCTTGACGCATTTCCTGGCGGGCCAGGCTTTCTTCAAACAGTTGAGCAAAGGATTCCATTACGGAGAGGACTTTCATGCCACGGATCGTCAGATCCACAGCGGGTTGGAGTTGAAAAAATGCCGGCCCGGCGGCCGGCGACACCTTACTGCAACTACAGCAACGTTTCCCTGCACCACGCGAGAACCTGGTTCACCGCCTGTTCGATGGTGAGGCCGGTCGTGTCGAGCAGTCGAGCGTCCGCTTCCTGCCTGAGCGGGGCCACGCTGCGCCGGGAATCCCGGTCGTCGCGCTGCCGCAGGTCAAGCAGAAGGTCGGGGAGATTAGCAGAGAATCCTTTTTCGATCAACTGCTTATAACGGCGCTCCGCCCTCGCCTCGGCGCTCGCCGTGAGAAAGACCTTGAGCGGTGCGTGCGGGAAAACGACAGACCCCATGTCGCGCCCGTCGCCGACCAGTCCCGGGGCCGTGTTGAACGCCCGCTGGCGGAACAGCAGGGCCTCGCGCACGGCCGGCAGGGCCGCCACCTGCGAGGCGCCGGCGGAAATCTCCTCGCCGCGGATGGCATCAGCAACCGCCTGACCGTTCAGGAACATTTCGCCGCCCGAAAACTCGACGTCGAGTCCGGCGGCAATCGCCGCGACCCCGGCTTCGTCTGCCCAGGCGACGCCCGCCTCTCTGGCGGCGAGCGCGGTCAACCGGTACAAGGCGCCGGAATCCAGATAGCCGAATCCGAGCGCCGCCGCCACACGCGCCGCCACCGTTCCCTTCCCGGAGGCCGAGGGGCCGTCGATGGCGATCACCGGCGCCGCCTTCGTCACCGCGGCGAAGCGCTCGAAGTAATCCGGGAAGGTCTTGGCCACGCACTTGGGGTCGTAGATCCGCAACGGCGTACCGAAGGCCGCGAGCGAGAAGCACATCGCCATGCGGTGGTCGTCGTAGGTGTCAATGGCGGCCGGCTTCAGCTGCGCGACCGGGGTCACGCGGATGAAATCGCTGCCCTCCTCGACCGTGGCCCCGAGCTTCTTCAGCTCGGTAGCCATCGCCGCGATGCGGTCGGTCTCCTTGACCCGCCACGACGCGATGTTGCGCAGCGTCGTCGTGCCGCGTGCGAACAGCGCGGCAGTGGCGAGCGTCATCGCCGCGTCGGGAATGTGGTTGCAGTCGAGGTCGACCGCAACCAGCCCGCCTTCCGGCGCCCGTGCCTGCAACCAGTTCGGCCCGGTCTCGATCACCGCACCCATCTGGGCCAGCGCCTCGACAAACCTCACGTCGCCCTGGATCGAGTCGCGCCCGACCCCCTCGACGCGCACCGGCCCGCCGCCGATGGCGCCGAGCGCGAGGAAATACGAAGCCGAAGACGCATCACCCTCGACATAGATGGTCCCCGGCGACACGTAGCGGCTGCCGGCGCGCACCGTGAAGCGCTGCCAGCCCTCGCGCTCGACGACAACGCCGAAGCGCGCCATCGTCGCCAGCGTGATCTCGATATAGGGCCTGGAAATCAACTCCCCAACGACGTCGACCGCAACCGTCTCGCCGGTCAGCGGCAAGGCCATCAAGAGGCCGGTGAGGAACTGGCTGGAGACATCTCCACGAACCTTGACGACACCGCCCGGACGGATCGCCGCCGGCTTCAGATGCAGCGGCGGATAGCCCTCGTTGCCGAGGTAGGTCACATCCGCGCCGAGTTGGCGCAGGCCGTCGACGAGGTCGCCGATCGGCCGCTCGTGCATGCGGGCGACGCCCTTGAGCACATAATCGCCGCCAGCCAGCGCCAGCGCGGCAGTCAGCGGGCGGAACGCAGTGCCGGCATTGCCGAGGAATAGCTCGGCCCGCCGCACCGGGAAACGCCCGCCGCAACCGCTGATGCGCCGCGCCTCGCCCCCCAGGCTGTCGACGCCGACACCCAGCGCCTGCAGTGCCTCGAGCATGCGCGCCGTGTCGTCGGATGCCAGCAGGTCGCGCACCTCCGTCTCCCCCTCGGACAGCGCCGCAAGGAGCAGCACGCGGTTGGAGATGCTCTTCGAGCCGGGGAGGTGAATCGTGCCAGTTGCAGCACAAAGCTGGGGTAGATCGAGAAACTCTTGATTCACGCAGTCACCCTTGTCCATGCGCGGCACCGGCCGCGGCATCCGTTCAGTCATCGTGCGAGGCCGGACGGTACTCCGGCACCCGGCGCATCAGGGCCGCACGTACCTCGGCGTCGCTCCGGCAAGGCTGGGCGAGCCACGGGCGCAAAGCCTCCAGGAAGCCTTCTTCGACCGCTCGCCCCTGGGCAATGCGCAACTTGGGGTGTGGCGTCTGGCGTGTATGCTCGGCATCGGCCAGGAGTTCCTCATAAAGTTTTTCGCCGGGGCGCAAACCGGTGAATTCGATGCGTATCTCACTTTCGGAATACCCTGAAAGGTGAATCATCTTGCGCGCCAGATCGGCAATTCTGACCGGCGCGCCCATGTCGAGAACGAAAATCTCGCCCCCCTGTCCCATTGCCGCTGCCTGCAGCACAAGTTGTGCGGATTCGGGAATCGACATGAAGTAGCGCGTGATCTCCTTGTGGGTGACCGTCACCGGCCCGCCGCGCGCTATCTGCTCCTGGAACTTCGGTATCACGCTGCCCGTGCTGCCGAGCACATTGCCGAAGCGCACCATTTCGAACTGGGTGACCCCCCCCTGCTGGTGCAACGCCTCGCACACCATTTCGGCCAGCCGCTTGGTGGCCCCCATCACGTTGGTCGGATTGACCGCCTTGTCGGTCGAGATGAGGACGAAGCGTTCTGCCGCGAAGCCGGAAGCGCACTCAGCCACCAGCAAGGTACCCAGCACGTTATTGCGCACCGCCTGCCAGGCATTGGCCACTTCCATCAGCGGCACGTGCTTGTAGGCAGCGGCGTGAAAAACGACCTGTGGCTGAAACGCGGCGAACACCTCATTCAGCCGTTCAGGATCCTTGACATCCCCGGCCAGTGCAACCAGCGCAAGATCGGGAGCATGAACCGAGAACCACTGTTCCAGCGTGTAGAGCGCAAACTCGCTCTGCTCGAAGAGAACCAGCCGCGCCGGCTTGAAACGTGCCAGTTGCCGGCACAGCTCGCTGCCGATCGAACCTCCGGCGCCGGTCACCAGAACCGTCTTGGTAGCGACCATGGCCGCCACATGGCGCGTATCGATCCACACCGGCTCCCGGCCCAGGAGATCCTCGATCTCCACGGGGCGGATCGACGAGATCGCCACCCGGCCTCCCATGACGTCCTCGAGTCCGGGCACGGTAAACACGTGGGCACCGGCCTCCACCGCAAGATCGGTCGCGCGACGGCAGGCCTCGGCAGCAGCCGACGGCATCGCCAGGATCACGTGGGAAGCCTTTTCCGAGGCCAGCACTTCGGGCAGGCTCTCGATGCCGCCGATGACCGGATTGCCCGAGAGCTCCCTTCCCCACTTGCTGCGATCGTCGTCCACCAGGGCCACCACCCGCCAGTCCGCGCTGCGCTCGAGCTCGCGAGCCAGCATGGCGCCGCCACGCCCGGCGCCGACGATCACGACCGGCTTGCCCTGCGCGATCAGGCCTCCGTACAGGCGATGCTCCTTCCACATGCGGTAAGCGGCCCGACCGCCGCCCATGTAGATGGTCAGCAACATCGGATAAAGCACCAGCAGGGAGCGCGGAACCACCCTCTGGCCGTAGCGAAAGAATGCAAAAAAGGCGACGACGGCAGCAGTCGAGAAGCCTACCGCGCTCAAGACCCGCTTCAGGTCCGGCAGGCTGGCGAACATCCAGATGCCGCGATACAGGCCCGCCAGACGACAAGCCACGGCATGGGCAGGCAACAGGAACACCAGACCCCAGCCCATCACCGGCAAGTAGTTGGACGGCATATCCAGGTTGAAGCGCAGCACGAAGCCACCCAACCAGGCGAAGACAACCGCCGAGAGGTCGAACAGAAAGACGAGGATGGACAGGAAACTCTTGGTCAATTTGGCGTCCGAGCCGCGGCGCGCGGTGTCTCCGCAAAAACGGGCATTGTAACCGCTACGCAACCGATCCCGGGAATGCCGCGACATCGGGCCGGTCCGAACGCCGGCCCTTCAGTGGGAAACGCCGTCCCGCCTGAGCACCTTGACCACGGTCTGCCAAAGTATCCGGAGATCGAACAGGAACGAGCGCCGCCGCAGATACTCGACATCCAGTTCGACCTTGTCCGGGATGGGCAGTTCGTCGCGCCCGTTGATCTGGGCCCAACCGGTGAGTCCGGGCACCAGCTCATGCACCCCGCGCTCGCTGCGCAAGGCGACCAGATCGTCCTGATTGAAGAGTGCCGGGCGCGGGCCAACGAAGCTCATGTCGCCGGTCAGGATGCTCCAAAGCTGCGGAAGTTCGTCGAGACTGGTCTTGCGCAGAAAAGCCCCAATCGGGGTCAGCCAGGCATCGGGATCCTGCAGCAGGTGGGTCGCCACCGCCGGCGTGCCGATGCGCATGCTGCGAAACTTCGGCATCCGGAAAATCCGGTTGTAGCGACCCACGCGGTCGGACCAGTAGAGCGCGGGACCCGGGGAAGTCAGCCTCACCGCGACCGCTACAGCCATGATCGGCAGGATCAGGATCACGCCTGCGGTCAACACCAGGAAAAGGTCAAAAAGCCGTTTCATTTCCCCAGCATCTCCGCAAGCCCGGCGGCGAGCGATACCCGCGCCCGCCAGCCCAGATCCCGTTCGATGCGCGCCGGGGAATACCAGGCCGATCCCAACAAGCGCTCGAGCACTTCACTGTCGAACGGCATCCGCCTCTTCACGATGGCCTCCAGTCCGTCAGCCCCGGTCGCCATGGCGCGCAGCAACCATTCCGGCACTGCCCACGAGCATCGCGGCATCCCCAGAGTCGAACGCAGCGCATCGAACAACTCGCGCCCCGAAGGGGCTTCGGACGATGCCACGATGTACGTTCTGCCATTGGCCCGGTCATCGTCGGCAACCAAGCGCATGACCGCCACGACATCATCGACGTGTACCAAGGAACGGCGGTTGCCCGTTTCCGGCAGGGGCGGAAACAGGCCACGCTCGACCAGGCGCCCCATGCGTTCCAGGTTCCCGCGGCCGCCGGACCCATAGACCATCGCCAGGCGCAGGTTGACCACGTGCATGCCGTCGCGTCTGCCGGTGTCGACCACCACTTCCTCGGCCGCCCGCTTGGCCTGCCCATAAGCAGTCGCTGGCTGCCCGCGGAAATCCTCGTCGGCGCAGCACTCACCGGGTTCCGCCATCGCCTTGACGCTGGAGAGGAAGATGAACCGCTTCACTCCCGACTGACCCGCCGCCTCGACCAGATTTCGTGTTCCCTCGAAGTTAACCTGCCAATGCATTGCCGCGTCGTCGCCCGTCAGCGAAGAAAATGCATGCGCATGGCCAGCACAATGAAAGATTCCGTCCACTCCCGTGCATGCTGCGGTCAACGCCGATTTGTCGGCCAAATCGCCAACAAACGAATCGGCGGACGAAATGGGTTGTCGTGACAGGCGGCGGCAAGTCGCGCCGTCTGCCGCAAGCGCCGCGATCAATCGCCGGCCAATGAACCCGGTTGCGCCGGTAACCAGATTCACGGCTGGACTTCCGGCACCCTGGGTAGCCTCCCCCAGTGCTTCCAGAAATATCGCACGATACTTGCCAAGTGCCAGCGCAAATGGCGCATGCTGCGACGGCTGTCGCGCCGCGCATCGTGAATCACGCTTACCTTCGGGCACGCCAGTATCTTCATCCGCTTCTGCCACACCCGGACGCATATGTCGACGTCTTCGTAGTAAAGGAAGAAACGCTCGTCGAAACCACCCAGATCCTGAAAATCGCGGCTACGGAAAAGCATGAACATTCCAGCCACCCACTCCGGGGCAAAATCCGCCTGGCCCTCCCGGACGACATAGCGGCCATCGCTCCCCCCGAATGCCTTCGTCAGCAATGAACCCGGCGTAGGGAAGTGCCGCATGCTGTCTTCGATCTTCCCGTCAGGCGATTTTACCAGCGGTGCCACAAGCGCCACCCGTTGGTCACCGAGCGCGGCGGACAGGACAGGAAACGGATTGCGGTCGAATTCGATATCCGGATTCAACGGGCAAAAGAAGGTCTGGGTGCAACAGGCAAAGGCCGCATTGTGATTGGCGCCGAAACCCTTCGGCTCCATGTTGCCGATGACCGTCACACGATCGTCGTCCGGCAACACCAGAGACTCCGGAATGTTCAAGGTCAGAATGATCTGGGCGACCTCCGGGAACGCCAGTAGCTGTCCGACGAGCCTACCCACCATACCGCCATGCCCGTGGCTGACGATGGAAACCGATATCGATTGGGCTTCCATTACGATTCAAGCACAGAACGAAACGCTCGGATATCGGGCAAGACGTACCGGGAGAGCGCCAATGCCGTCATGCAGCCCCACAAAGCCTCTCGTAGAACTTCCTGTACTGTCCGTCGCGAGCGAACGACGAGACCAGTTCATCATCGAGCAAAGCGGGATAGTCACGTTGCCGGAGAGAGGCAAGCGCCTGCGAGGCACGCAGGGGCGCCTCGGAGTCCAGCCATTCGCCAACCTGCCAGCGCTTTACGAGTCGAGCCGCTTCCGTATTCTCCGGCGAGAAGCACAAGACAGGGCGTCTGGCCTTGACATAGTCAAAGAACTTTCCGGTGATCACTTCGTCGCTGCTGGCCGGATCCGTATGCAGGATCAGAAGGTAGTGCATTCCCTGCATGATGTTGAACACTTCGTCATGCGCCACGGAAGCATTCACTTCAACGAAGGGAAAATCCTTGATTTCAATGCGAGACAGGCGCAACGAGCCATAGAAGCACAGGCGGATGTTGATTCCAGACTTTATCGCTCCGGCCATTGCGCGCAAGAGTGGCTCAACGTTCCGGTATCCCTTCTCGTCGTCGTCGGCCATGCCGAAATAGCCGATGCGCAAGTCAGCGCGGTCACTCGTCTCGCCCACCGGACAGGGCGTGCCGGCATATCCGTTCATCATCAGCAGACCCTTGTGTTCGAGGCGCAGGTCCGGATACAGGCGATTCAGCTTCGCCAGCATCGGCTGCGAAGCAAACGTAACGAGATCGGCCTGCTCCAGGCTGAAGCGTTCAAGCTTGCGGGAAATCCACGAAGTCAATGCCCCCTTGGGGGAGAATATCTTGCTCCCGTTCCAGCTATCCCGATAATCGACGACCAGATCAATCCGATCACCGAATTTCCTCTTCAACAACCCGCCTGCGAGTTGCATGCTATGGGGCGGGGAGGAAACAATGACGGCATCGATGCCCCTGGATTCGATCAATGCGGCAGCGGCGCGATAGTACTTCGGCACCATGAAGAGACCAAGGTCCGGGATCACCAGGGAACTCACAACACGCTTGATGACCCGTAGCCGTGACAGCCAGACACTGGCCGAAC
>ERZ761603.820-NODE-820-length-24870-cov-33.695426_pt1 | contig 24870 bp, 21 predicted proteins | sample MGYA00511879_ERZ761603 | MGnify/ENA primary metagenome ERZ761603 (study PRJEB28899, sample SAMN02850040) | bioreactor sludge metagenome | biome: EBPR Sludge; feature: EBPR Bioreactor; material: flocular biomat | place: Australia: Thorneside Wastwater Treatment... | reverse complement strand
GATTTTGTTTCACGCAAAGACGCAAAGACGCAAATTGGTTGTTTTTTTCTTAATGTCCACTAATAACTAACCACTAATTTACGCCTTTGCGAGAAACAAAATCGGGCTGCTAATCATAATTTGTCATTCAAATTTTTTCACTTTTCACTCTTCACTTTTCACTCTCTTTGCCCCCACGCCACACATTTACCCGTTCTGAACGCCTCAAAAGCCGCAAAATCATTAAAAACCTGTTTGCCGGCGAGGGCAAGGTTATATCTGCCTATCCGGTAAGGCTTATTTACAAGCAGGTAGAGCAGCCACACCAAACCGCCGCGCCCATACAGTTTGCGGTGAGTGTGCCGGCGCGCAATTTTCCGAAAGCCGTACACCGAAACCTGCTTAAACGCCGCATACGCGAGGCTTACCGCCTCCATAAGCACGTTTTGTATAATGCCTTGCAGCAACTGCCCCACACACAAACTCCTACCGTGCTGGCAATTATGGTTATTTACCTTGCCAAAGAAATACTGCCCTACCAAACCATAGAGCCAAAGGTACACCAATGCCTTAACCAACTCTTAAAACGACTGCCCGAACTTGTTGTAAAACAGCCCGATTAACCGGCATCGGGAACAAATATACTGCCACTCTTGTTATTGCACTTGGCTTAGCCGGTAATCTTTATGCCTTTAATTGCACCACTACACTAAACTACATTATTTTGGAAGGATTTGTTAATTTAAATAGCCCCAATAAACAACAGGCACAGCCCGAAAAAGCCGTGCTGGTAGGTTTGATTTACAAAGAACAAACCGAAGAAAAACTCAAAGAATACCTTGCTGAACTGGAGTTTTTGGCTCAAACTGCCGGCGCAGAGGTGGTAAAACAGTTTACCCAAAAACTGCCCCACCCTGAGCGCAGTACTTTTGTGGGTAAAGGTAAATTAGAAGAAATAGCCCAATATATTGCCGATAAAGGTATTGATATGGCTATTTTTGATGATGACCTTAGCCCCCGACAACAAAGTATTCTGGAAAAAGAACTTAAATGCAAGGTGATTGACCGCAGTTACCTTATTTTAGACATTTTTGCCTCGCGCGCACGAACCGCACAGGCTAAAGCACAGGTAGAACTGGCACAGCTTCAGTACCTGCTGCCCCGCCTGCGCGGCTTGTGGACCCACCTTGAGCGGCAAAGGGGCGGTATTGGTATGCGCGGACCCGGCGAGCAGGAAATTGAAACCGACCGCCGTATTGTAAAAGATAAAATTGCCGCCCTAAAAAAACAATTGGAAAAAATAGATACCCAAAATACCGAAATGCGCAAACGCCGAGGCGAGCTGATAAGGGTGGCGCTGATTGGTTATACCAATGTGGGTAAATCTACTATTATGAACCTGCTGAGCAAATCTGAGGTGTTTGCCGAAAACAAACTGTTTGCCACCTTAGATACCACCGTGCGAAAAGTGGTTTTTGAGAATACGGCTTTTTTGCTCTCTGATACGGTTGGGTTTATACGCAAACTGCCGCATGGCTTAATTGAAAGTTTTAAATCGACCCTTGACGAAGCCCGCGAATCGGATATTTTACTGCATGTGGTGGATATTGCCCACCCACAGTACGAAGACCATATAGCGGTGGTAAACAGCACCCTTAAAGAAATAGGCGTTGCCGATAAACCGGTTTTAACCGTTTACAACAAAATAGACCTTTACCAACATTTATATTTTGACCAATTTTTGCCCCCCGATGTGCAAGAGCAACTTCTTGCCGAATTACAGGAAGCCCGCCGAAAAGCTACACCGGGCAACTGCGTTTTTATATCGGCTACCCAAAAGCAAAATATAGAGGAGCTGCGCACCCTGCTGCTCAATACGGTAAAACAACAATACCAAGTGCGCTACCCCTACCAAACCGAACTGTACTAACACAATCGGCTTGCAGCTTTGTGTAGGGTAAACTGTAAATGCCCATAGTTTACCGCCCATAATGGCGTGTGTTTGTAATAACAACATACCGCCAATAGGGTGGGTAACTGCATTAAACAGCGTTTGGCTGAATGCCTAAGGTGTGGTTAAACACGCACTTAGCACGGGTAAAGGTTCTAAAATTATGGTTAAGTATGCAAAAATTGACCAATCGGGTCAAAACTTTGACCAATCGGGTCAAAACTTTGACCAATTGGGTCAAAACTTTGACCTATTGGGTCGAAACTTTGACCAATCGGGTCAAAACTTTGACCAATTGGGTCAAAACTTTGACCAATCGGGTCGAAACTTTGACCTATTGGGTTGAAACTTTGACCTATTGGGTTGAAACTTTGACCAATCGGGTCGAAACTTTGACCTATCGGGTCAAAACTTTGACCTATCAAGTCAAAACTTTGACCAATCGGGTCGAAACTTTGACCAATTGGGTCGAAACTTTGACCTATCTGGTCGAAACTTTGACCTATCTGGTCAAAACTTTGACCTATCGGGTCAAAACTTTGACCTATCGGGTCAAAACTTTGACCTATCTGGTCGAAACTTTGACCTATCTGGTCGAAACTTTGACCAATCTGGTCAAAACTTTGACCAATCAAGTCAAAACTTTGACTAATCGGGTCAAAACTTTGACCAATCTGGTCAAAACTTTGACCAATCAAGTCAAAACTTTGACTAATCGGGTCGAAACTTTGACCAATTAGGTCAAAACTTTGACCAATCGGGTCGAAACTTTGACCAATCTGGTCAAAACTTTGACCAATCGGGTCGAAACTTTGACCAATCTGGTCAAAACTTTGACCAATCGGGTCAAAACTTTGACCAATCGAGTCAAAACTTTGACCTATCGGGTCAAAACTTTGACCTATCGGGTCAAAACTTTGACCTATCGGGTCAAAACTTTGACCAATCTGATCAAAACTTTGACCAATCTGGTCAAAACTTTGACCAATCTGGTCGAAACTTTGACCTATCTGGTCGAAACTTTGACCTATCTGGTCGAAACTTTGACCTATCTGGTCAAAAAGTTGACCTATCGGGTCAATTTACCGATAAATTAGGGTGAATTTTGAAGGTTTTTGCACCTTTGGTCAGTGTTGTTTGGTTTTTTTGTAAACTATGGGTAAAATGGTTACATTTGCACACCCAATTAACCAAGCAAACCTACTACAAAACGATAGCCCAAAACCAATTTATGCCCACGCTACACTGGATAGGTAAAGAAAAGGTAATAAACCACCACTTGCATGTGCCGTTTAAGGTGCTGCAACACCAATACGGCTACCAAAACGGCGCCCAAACCAACCAACCTGCCCATACCGGCAATAAAATTATACATGGCGATAACTTAGAAGCCCTAAAAGCCCTGCTGCCACAGTACGAAGGACGTATAAAGTGCATTTATATAGACCCGCCCTATAATACCGGTAACGAAAAATGGGTATATAACGATAATGTAAACGACCCTAAAATAAAACGCTGGCTGGGGCAGGTGGTGGGTAAAGAAGCCGAAGACCTTAGCCGACACGATAAATGGCTCTGCATGATGTATCCGCGCCTGCAACTGCTTCATAAACTGCTTGCCCATGACGGCGCTATCTTTATTTCTATTGACGATAACGAACAAGCACACCTTAAACTCATCTGCGACGAAATTTTTGGAAGAGCAAATTTTTTAGGTCTCATTACAAGAAGGCAAAGTAGTGGTTCTAAAAATGATATGGGAGCAGATAAAGTAGTTACTACAGCAGATTATATTGTTTCTTACAAAAAAAAATCTTTTGTTTTTCAACCTTACCAAATAAAAAACAATAAAAAATTTAATTTGAAAGACGAAGCTGGAGCATTTAGCATAAGAGCATTGGAAATGCAAGGAGGAGGCGATACTTTACCGCAAAGAACTAAAATGGGATATTCAATATACCATAATGAAAAATCGAATGAAGTACAATTGATTTTTGACTATGACATATCAAGGGAAATTGTTTATGAAGATGAAAATCAAGAATTAATAAGCAAAGGCTTCAAATGTTACAGACCAAGAAAAAGGGGAAGTGAGTATGGAATATGGAGATGGGGGTCAGAAACATTTATTGAGAGATTTGATAAAAATCAAGTTTATTTTGACAATGGGCGAGTTTTTATGAAAGAAAGAGAGCAAGAATTTGTAAATAAGTATCCAGAGGCATTATTAGATAATTTTTTGAATACACAAGGCTCTAATGAATTGAAATACATCTTTACATCTAAAGGCTTTGATTTCCCCAAACCTGTAGAGCTAATTAAATTTATTATTAGTGTTTCAACCGACCCCGACTCCATCATACTTGACAGTTTTGCGGGTAGTGGCACTACGGCACATGCGGTATTGGGTTTAAACAAAGCAGATGGGGGCAATAGGCAGTTTATTTTAATAGAAATGGAAGATTACGCAGAGGGCATAACGGCAGAGCGGGTGCGGCGGGTAATAAATGGCTACGGCAGTACTGAGGGCACGGGGGGCGGTTTTGATTTTTATGAGCTGGGCGCGCCGTTGTTTTTAGAAGACGGCAATTTAAACGAGCAAATAGAACCGGAAAAAATAAGGCAGTATATATGGTATGCCGAAACCCGGCAGCCCTATGAGCCGCCTACCCCAAACGGGTCAGCCGAAAATGCAGCTTTTTTAGGCATACATAACCACACGGCGTATTATTTTTACTACCACCCGGGCAGCATTACCACCTTAGATACCGCTTTTTTAGCCACCATAACCGAGCGCGCCATGCAGTACATTATATATGCCGATAACTGCCTGCTACCCAAGGACTTAATGGCTACCCACAACCTTATTTTTAAAAAAATACCCCGCGCCATTACCCGATTTTAAAATCAAAAAACATGGAAAACCGCATTTTTCAGCAAATATGGGATCAGTTGCGCACTAAAAAAGGGCAGTATGCTTATTTTTTAGAGCAGGTAAACATACAGCAGCTTAGGGGCATAACCCAGCTTAACCTCAGTTTTAATTATCCGGTTTCGGTAATAGCCGGACCCAATGCTTGTGGTAAAACTACCGTACTTTTTGCCTGTGCCTGTGCTTATGAGCCGGTAATGGGCAACCCGCGCAATTATACGCCGGCAGCGCTGTTTCCAAATTTGCACATAGCCCAAAACCCTATATTGCAAGACAGTACCCTGCCCACAGTATTTGAATTTTACTACAACATCGGGAAAAAAAAACAAGCCATGCGCTGGGCAAAGGGCGCTACGTGGAATAAAAGTTACATGGGGCAAAAAAACAGTCGTCAGCCCAAAACCCATGTATATTTGCGCACCCTATCTAACCTAAGCAGCCCATCGGAGGTAAGGTCTGTTTTGCAAATAGCATCAAGCCCTAATCTTGTTTTTAAAAATATTACCTCTGATTTGCTGGCATTTGCGCAGCGGGTTTTGCCACTGCAATACGGGCAGGTAACACTCATAAAAAAAGACGCAAAAGAACTGCTGTTTGTGAGCCGAACCGACCAAACGGCGCAGTATTCAGAGTTTCACATGTCGGCAGGAGAGCGGGCGGTACTTCGGATTTCAAAAGACATATCAGCCCTCAAAAATGCCCTTGTTCTCATAGATGAAATAGAAGCCGGTTTGCACCCGTTTACACAGCAGCAGTTAATGCTGGAACTGCAAAGAATAGCCATTAGAAACGACTTGCAGATAATAGTAACCAGTCATAGCCCGGTTATATTAGATAGCGTACCGCCCGAAGCGCGCATTTTTTTAGAAAGAACCCACAACAATGTAATAGAAAAACCCGCCTATAAAGATATAATACAAAAAGCCCTGTACGGTCAATCGGTAGAAAAACTCAGTATGCTGTGCGAAGATGAAATAGGCGAATACTTAGTAATGGGCATTTTAGATTACCTAAACCCGAAGCTAAATTTAGTGCATGATGATATTGTGGTGGGCAGAAATACGGGCAAAGAAGAGTTTCCGGCACACATTACCGCCTTGGGAAAATTTAACAAGCTGAGTGAGTTTGTTTTTATTTTAGATGCCGATGCAAAGCCCTTAGATGCAAAACTAAAAGAAACCGCCGCTAAATTTGGCATACCCATACAACCCCTGTATTTACCCGGCTCCGATACGCCCGAAAGGTGGGCATGGGATTTACTTTCGCAAAACACCCGCGAGTATGCTCCATTATTAGGCATACAACCCCAAGCTTTGAGTGGGTTAATACAAAACCAAAACTTACTGTACGACAACGCTACCGATAAACCTGCCAACATCATAAAAAACAAATTTTACGCTTTTTGCCAAATCATAAAACGCAGCACAACAGATATGATAAGGCTGCTGGGCAGGGAGGAGGTAAAAAAACAATCGGGCGATATTAAAATCTTTGCCGATGATTTGGAACTGCAAATCCGCAACTGGCAAAGCCGTAAATAAAAAACATACACCACCATGATTACAAGAATAAAAATAAACGGCTTTAAAAGCCTGCTTCATACAGAGTTGTATTTGGGTGCGTTTACCTGCATAGCCGGAGCTAATGCCGGCGGTAAATCTAATTTTTTTGATGCTCTCCTGTTTTTATCCAAATTAGCCGATAACACCATCATAGAGGCAGCAAAATCTATCCGCAGCGAAAACCAAAAACATTCCGATATTAAAGACATTTTTTACAAAAGCGGCAACCAATACCAAAAACAAATCTATTTTGAAATAGACATGTTGGTAGGCACTAATGCTCCCGATGATTTGGGGCAACCGGCAAAAACTACCATTACCAGCCTGCGGTATATACTTGAACTGCAACTAAATGACGATAGTGGAGAGCAAGAGGTGATAGAAATAAAAAAAGAAGAACTGATACCGCTTACCCTAACCTATACCAAACAAAACCTGTTTTTTGATACTACCCCTGAGTGGCGCAACAGCGTTTTGCAAGGCAGGCGCTCTACCAAAGCGCCATTTATATCAACTGAAGAAGGAAAAATAAAACTGCATCAAGATGGCAACAAAGGGCGCACCACTGAGTTTACCGCCCACAAAATGCCCCGCACCCTGCTATCTACCGTTACCTCTGAGTCGCCCACAGCCTTTATGGCGCGCCACGAAATGCGCAACTGGATGATGCTACAGTTAGAACCCAGCGCCCTGCGCCAACCCAACCGGATATACGAGGTAAAAAACGCCGAAATGACCGCCTACGGCAGCAATCTTCCTGCCACACTCTACCGGCTGCACCTGCAAAAAAAAGACGAAGCCGATGTATATCAAAAACTAACCAACCAGTTGAAAGGATTGGTTAGCGCCGTTGATGAAATTTGGATAGACAATGATGAAAAACGCGACTTGCTAACCCTCCAAATCCGATTTAAAGGCGGACTTGCCCTGCCTGCCCAATCTCTTTCTGATGGTACGCTTCGGTTTTTAGGGTTAGCCATACTAAAAGAAGACAGCAACAGCAGCCTTATATGCCTTGAAGAACCCGAAAACGGCATACACCCCAAAAAGATACCCGAAATTATTGCCCTGTTAAAAGAAATGGCAACCGATACGGCATTTTCGGTAGCCGAAGATAACCCCTTGCGGCAGGTAATAATTAATACGCACTCGCCCTTAGTAGTGGGCGCTGTGGACGATGAAAGCCTGTACTTAGCCACCATTGCAGAGCTATACAGCCCCCAGTTTGGAAAGAAAATAAAATACACCTCCTTTTTGGCGCTGCCCAATACATGGAAAACCAACAATAACCTATGTGCAAGCACCACACTGGGCGCTATTGCCGATTATTTGGGCTATGCTTCCGAAATGCCCGATAAACCGGCAAATGAGGTAAAACCCCAAACAAAACGCACAGTAAGAGAAAACTATAACCAGCAATTAGAAATAGTTTTTCCATGAATAACACACTCACCTATACCCTAATAACCGATGGCAGTTCAGACAGCGCTCTGCGGCACATCATCGGGTGGTTGTTAGATGATTTATATCCTCAATTGCCCCATGAAGGAGTGTTTGCAGATTTCCGAAACATCAAAAATCCGCCACCCACAGGTAACGTAGCTGCAAGGGTTAGAGCAGCCCATGCCTACTATCCTTGTCATATCTTATTTTACCACAGAGATGCCGAGCAAAAAAGCGATAACATTATTGAACTAAGAAAAACCGAAATACTATCAACCTTAAACCATACTGAGAGCATAGTTTGTATAGTGCCAATAGTAATGATGGAAGCATGGTTGTTAATAGACGAAGCCGCCATAAAAAAAGCAGCAGGCAACAGAAACAACAAATCTAATCTAAATTTGCCCAATCTCAGAAATATAGAGAACCACCCCAACCCCAAGACCACTTTACATGAATTATTAAAAACAGCAAGCGGTTTGAGAGGAAGAAACCTTAAAAAGTTCAATGCAGACCCGGCAGTACATTTGGTTGCTGAATATATATCCGATTTTTCCCCACTGCGAGCCTTAAAAGCATTTCAAGTCTTTGAACAAGACTTAAGAAACGCCGTAGCCCAATTTTTAAAAAGCTAATACCCCTATGGAACTAAAACCCTACCAACAACAAGTACTAAACGACCTTGCCCGGTTTTTAGAACACATACAGGAAACCAAAGACGCCGCCCGGGCATTTCATAAATTTTGGTTACACCACCCCCAAACCCCGCTCCACCCCTACCCGGGCAAAGCCGTAGAACCCTATAAAAACAACGTGCCGCGTGTGCCGCATATTTGCCTTAAAGTACCCACCGCAGGCGGTAAAACCTTTATAGCCTGCAATGCCCTGAAAACCATTTTTGATGCTTTTGATTACAACCGCCCACAAGCAGTAGTTTGGTTAGTGCCTTCTATTACCATATTAGAGCAAACCCTCAAAAACCTAAAAGACCCCGCACACCCCTACCGCCAAAAAATAAACACCTATTTTGCCAATCGGGTAGCCGTATTTGATAAAGAAACCCTGTTGCAGGGCAGCGGCTTCAATGCCACATCGGTAAAAGAGCAGCTCAGTATTATGGTTTTTAGTTTCGACAGTCTGCGCGCTAAAAATAAAGAAGACCGAAAAGTATTTCAGGAAAACGGCAACCTGCAAAGTTTTGAAAACCTGCTGGGCAAAGATGCCGATATTACGCTGGGTGCAGTTATAAAACACCTAAATCCGCTGGTAGTAGTTGACGAAAGCCACAATGCCGAGAGCAACCTAAGCATAGAAATGCTCAAAGAAGTAAACCCCTGTTTTATATTAGACCTAACCGCTACACCCCGAAAAAACAGCAATATCCTCAGTTTTATTGATGCCCTTGAACTAAAAAGGGAAAACATGGTAAAACTGCCCGTAATTGTTTACAACCACCAAGACAAAACCGAAGTAATCAACACCGCCCTGCAACTCCAAAAAAGTCTGGAACTGCAAGCCCTCCAAGAAGAAAAAAACGGCGGCAAATACATTCGCCCCATTGTTTTGTTTCAGGCACAGCCCAAAAATGGTAAAGACTTTTTGACCGCCGAAGAAGAAAAATCGAACGTACAAAAACTAAAAGACAAACTCATAGAGCTAAAAATACCCGATGAACAAATAAAAATAAAAACAGCAAACATAAACGAAATAAAAGGCATAGACCTCCTTAGCCGCCAGTGCCCCATTCGTTACATCATCACCATCAATGCACTCAAAGAAGGTTGGGATTGCCCGTTTGCCTACATTTTGGCATCACTTGCCGACAAAAACTCGGCAGTAGATGTAGAGCAAATTTTGGGCAGAATACTCCGTCAACCCTATGTGCTAAAACATAATTTTGAATTACTAAATGTTAGCTACGTACTAACCGCCTCTTCAAAATTCAGAGATACCCTCCAAAACATAGTAAAAGGGTTAAACAAAGCCGGTTTTAGCGACAAAGATTTTAAACTGGCAGACCCCAACGCGGTAATGGATTCAAAGCCCCCTACCATACAGCCAAACCTGTTCGGCGAAACGGATAACAATGAAACAACAGAAGATATTACCAAAGACATTGATGCCACCCGAATAACACTGCCTGCCGATAACCCCGTGCCCAACAACACTATACAGCACATTACCCAATCAGCAATAGCGGAAACCCGATTGTTTGATGAGAAGATTGCCCAAACAGAAAACACCCACCAACAGTTAGTACCCAATGAACTACATCAGCTTATGAAAACTTACCCCATAAAAGCAATTTTCAAAACTCTGGCAGCAAACATCAAACTGCCACAGTTTTTTATTAAAGTTCCTGCCAACTCGCTCTTTGAATGGGGCGAAACAGATAACTTATTAGAAAAAGAGTACTTGTTTAAAGCCTTTGAACTCAGCAAGGCAGATACCCATATTAACTTTGACAGTGTTACCACCGAAATTTACAAAGTTGACCTTGACGAAACCCGAAAAGAACATACCCCCACATTTGTAAAATTAGACAATAGGGTAAAAGACAACATCATTACCTACATGCTTGCACCCGAAAGAAAAGGCAGCAGAGTAAAAAATATAACCCAAACTATTATGCAACTTATTGGAAATATGCCCCCCATACCCGATAAAGAAATAGAAAAATACATCAGGCGCATTTTAGAAAACTTTACCGATGAGCAATTCGCCGATTTTGAAAAACACAAATACTCTTATGTGAGCAAGATAAAACAAAAAATAGACTCCTTAACAGAAACCTATGCAGAACAACAATTTAAAGATTGGTTAGACACTGACAAACTATTTATAAGACCCGCTTACACCCTCCCACAAAGCATTGCCCCCGCCGAAACAGCAAAAGACATAGCTAAATCGCTCTACGAAAAAGAAGGCAAAATAAACAGCTTTGAAGAAAAGGTAATAAACGAAGTAGCCAATTTAACCAATATAGCTTTCTGGACACGAAACACCGAAAGAAAAGGATTTAGAATTAACGGCTTCATCAACCATTATCCCGATTTCATTATTTACACAAAAAGCGGTAAAACCATTTTACTTGAAACCAAAGGCGACCATTTAGATGCCGAACAAAAAATAAAATTAGGAAACTTGTGGGCAAATAAAGCCGGAAACGCCCAATACAAATATTTTATGGTTTACCAAAACAGGGAGGTTGATGACGCATATACATTAGATAAATTTCTACGCCTCTTAAAAGAAATCTAAATCAATGGTGAATGATAAATGATAATAAATAATAATGACTAACAACTAATCCCTAACCACTCATTTGCGCCTTTGCGACAAACAAAATCGGGCTGGCAGTAGGCAGTTATGATTCATAACTCATAATTCATAACTCATAATTCATAACTCATAACTCATAACTCATAACTCATAACTCATAACCCATAACTCATAACTCATAACCCATAACTCATAACTCATAACTCATAACTCATAACTCATAACTCATAACTCATAACTCATAATTCATAATTCATAATTCATAACTCATAATTCATAACTCATAATTCATAACTCCTAATTTTTCACTCTTCACTCTTCATGCTTCATGCTTCTCCTCCACACCGCCGACTGGCACTTAGGACAACGCCTTTGCGAACAAGACCGAAAAGAAGAACACGACCATTTTTTACAATGGCTGCTGCACACGCTAACCCAATACCGGCCCGATGCCTTAGTGGTAGCCGGCGATGTGTTTGATGTAGGTTACCCGGCAAAATACGCCGAAATGCAGTACTACAATTTCCTGAAAGAAGCCTTTAAAATTTGCCCCAACATTATTATAACAGGCGGCAACCACGATGCCCCCAATGCCCTAAACGCTCCCCGAAAACTGCTTTCTGCCCTTAATGTGCATGTAATAGGCGGCGCATTGGCTAATCCGACAGATGAAATTATAACGGTGGTAAATAGGCAAGGTAAAACCATAGGCGCGGTAGCCGCCGTACCCTTTTTGCGCGAGGGCGATGTGCGCACCCTCCAAGCCGGCGAAAATTATACCGATAAAATAGCCGCCTACAAACAAGGCATTGCCCAACACTACCAACTGCTTGCCCATGAAATGATGACCCACAAAAATAACGGACTGCCCATTATTGCCACCGGACACTTGTATGCCGCAGGCAGCGCTGTTTCAGATACCGAAGACCGCGAAATGCACATCATAGGCAACCAAGGGCAAATGGAGGTAGAAATTTTTCCTGCCGAGTTTGATTACATAGCCCTCGGGCACATTCATAAACCGCAAATAGTGAGCGGAAGGCAGCACATACGCTACTCCGGCTCGCCTATACCACTCAGTTTTAGCGAAAGAAATGATGCCAAACAGGTGTTGCTGGTGCAGTTTGAACAGGGCAAGGGGTTGGTAAACATAGAGGCTCTGCCCGTGCCGCTGTACCGCCGTTTGCATCGGTTTAAGGGCAGTTTTGAAGCCGTGCAAAACCAGCTTGCCCAATTTGAACATAACACGGTTACCCCTTCGTGCTGGGCAGAAATTCACCTCCAACTTAATAACTTTACCTTTAATTACGAAGAACCTATTAAACAATTGGCAAAAGACCAAAACATCGATATTCTAAAATTTCCACCCCCAAAACTGCAAACCAACACCCAAACCGATGCCGAACAACCCGAATCTGCCGATATGGAACTGCTCCAAAATTATGCCGCTGTTTTTAAAGCCAAATGCAAAGCAAGCGGCGTAAACCCACAAGATATGCCCGAACTGGAATACACTTTTTCGGAACTCCTGCAAAATATGAATGATGAGTTGTGAGTGATGAGTTGTGAATTGCGAATTGTCACTACCCACTACTAACCCGATTTTGTTTCACGCAAAGACGCAAAGGCGCAAATTGGTTGTTTTTTTCTTAATGCCCACTAATCACTACCCACAACTAACCCGATTTTGTTTCACGCAAAGACGCAAAGGCGCAAATTGGTTGTTTTTTTCTTAATGTCCACTAACCACTACCCACTACCGGCATGAAAATCCTCTCTATACGCCTCAAAAACCTCCACTCCCTGCGCGGCGAGTGGCACATACCCTTTAACCAAGCTCCGCTAAAAGATGCCGGCATATTTGCCATTACCGGACCTACCGGCGCCGGAAAATCTACCGTGTTAGATGCGGTAACCCTTGCCTTGTACGGTAAAATACCACGCGACAGCGAAAAAGGCGAGGTGATGTCGCACCACACCGGCGAGTGCTGGGCAGAGGTAGAGTTTGAGGCAAACGGCAGGCAATATAGGGCAAAATGGAGCCAAACCCGCGCCCGTCAAAAAGCTGATGGTAATCTTCAAAACCACGAAATGACCTTGGCAGAACTGCCATCGGGACAAATTATTGCCAACAAAATACGCGAAGTTGAAACCGAAATTGAACGCATTATCGGGCTCGATTTTACCCGATTTACCCAATCCGTCTTACTCTCACAAGGCGAGTTTGCCAAGTTCCTGAAAGCCGATGCCAACGAGCGAGCCAACCTTTTAGAGCGCATTACCGGCACCCAAATATATGCCGAGCTTTCTAAAAAATGCTTCGAAATAACCCGCAATAAAGAACAGCAGGTAAAACAAGCTAAAAGTAGCCTCAGCCAACATGTTTTAACCAACGAACAACGGCAAGAGCTTACCCACCGGCTTGCCCAACTCCAAACCGAACGCAACCAACTTCAACTCCAAACCGATGAGCTTGCCCAACAATTGCAATGGATTAAACAGGTAAATAATCTGCAACAACAAATACAGCTAACCCAACAAAAATTAGCAAATCACCAACAACAAGCCCAAGCCTTTAAGCCCAACCAAGAGCGGCTTGCCCTCCACCGGCAGGCAATAGCATTTAGTACCCCACTCAATGAGTACAAAAATGCCGCCCTAAGGCTCACAAATATGGAGGAGGAATTTCAAAAACTGCTGCACCAATGCTCCGTTTTGGCTAATGAGCTCAGAAAAATTATGGCAGATAAAAACGAGCTAAAAAACGAGTTGGATAAAGTGGGTAATGAACGCAATAAAAAACTGCCGCTTATAGAGCAAGTATTACAGTTAGATGCCCAACTGAAAGAAAAAAATGCCCAACTTGCCGATGCCGTTCAACAAACCCAAAAGGCAACCGATGCGCTGCAAAACACCACCACCCAAAAAGAACAACTTACCCAAAAACTCCACGAGCAGCAAACCAAACAACAAGCCGCCCAAACCTATCTTAACCAAAACAGCCGGTTAGAAACCTTGCACACCTACATTCCCCGATTGGAAGAACAGATTAACCAACTCAATAACCTAACCCAACAACTCCACCAAACCACCCAAAACCAACAGCAAACCCGCCAACAACAGGCTAATTACGAAAAACAAGCCGCCACACTCCAAACCGAACTCCTAAAACTAACAGAACAAACCAATGAATTAGAAAAGCAACAAACCCAACTTACCAACCAACTCCGCCAACTGCCCGATGTAAACGCCCTCCAAAATGAACGCGTTACCCATGAAAAACGCACCAACCTCCTCCTACGGCAGGAGCAACTTGCACAGGAGTATGCCCAAAAAACGGGTAAAATAACCCAACTCAGAACTACCTATAAAGAACTACAAACCAACGCCACACACTTACAGCAACAACAAAACGCACAACAGCAACTCCTCAGCGAGGCAGAGGCACACTTAGAAACCCTCCAAAAACAACACCAAACCGAGTTGCTGCTTGCTAAGTATGAGCAAGACCGCACGCATTTAGTAAGCGGAGAGCCTTGCCCCCTCTGCGGCAGTGTGCACCACCCCTTTGCCGCCGATGCACCTGATTTTCAACCCTCCCAAACCAACAAACAGATAACCCTGCAAAAGCAAAAAATTGACCAACTCCGCCAAACCGGTGTTGCCATAGAAAAAAACCGCGCCACCGTACAATCTAACCTAAAACAAACCGAAGAAGAAGGTAAAAAACTCAACGAAGAACTAACCCAACATATTCAGCCCGAATTTGCCCGATTAAATGCCGAACTCCAAACCAACCACACCATTAACCTGCCCGATGATATAACCCAACGCATACAGCAAATTCACCGGCAAAAAGAAACCCTCTTGCAGCAGATAAGCCAAGCTAATGACCTCCATAATCAATGGCAAACAATAAAAGATAACCACACCCTTTGGCACGAAAAAGTCCTAAAAACACAAGCCGAACTGAAACAGCTGCAACAAAACGCCCAAAACGCCCAAAATAATGCCCATGATTTGCAAACCCGCGCACAACAAATAACCACCCAAATAAACCAAACTAAATCTGCCTGCAACCAACAATTAGCCGGTTTTGACCACCAACTTCCGCCCCATGAAAACCAATACCCCGCACTTATCCAAGAACTCAAACAAGCCGCTGCCAACTACCAAACCCAACAAAACCTGTTTAATGAGCTGCGAGTGGCTATCAGCGCCACCCAAACAGCCCTTGACCAAACTACCCAACAACTCGCCGAAAACCAAATACAAGCACAACAAAAATTAGAACGACAACAACAGGCTGAGCAAGAAATAACCCTACTCCAAACCGAACGAAACACCTATACCCAACATTTTACCCACCAAAACCCCCAAACAGAAAAACAACACCTCCAAAACCAATTTGAGCAGGCACAACAAGCCTATTTTAACAAGGAAAAAGAACACGCAGCAAAAGGTAAACTCCTCGACAACATTAAAGAGCGCAAACAACAGTTGAGTGAGGATAAACAACTTCAAAATGAAATGGTAAATTTTCATGAAGAAGAGCTGCTCAAACAAATACAACCCGCCGGGTTTAATACCATTGCCCATTTGCAAGACAGCATCATTAACCAACCCACCGAACTCAGAGAATTAGAAAATACCGAACAATTTCTCAAACAACAATACGACCAACTCAACGGCAGCCTCCAATCTTACCAAAATCAACTCCAAACTACCACCCAACAACAACTTACCAATAAAACCGCCCATGAGCTAACCCAAGCCCAGCAAACCACCCAAACCCAAATACAACAAACCGACCAAACCATAGGACAAATTACCCAACAACTCCACCAAGACCAACAACTGCAAGCGCAAAATGCCCAACTCCAAGAGCAGATAGCCCTGTTAGAAAAAGAATTTGCCCGATGGCAGCGCCTCCGCGATATTATAGGCTCGGCAAGTGGCAACGAGTTTAAGCGGTTTGCCCAAGATATTACCCTCCAACAATTGGTTATACAAGCAAACAAACACCTCAGCAAACTTAACGACCGCTACAAAATTCAAAAACGCACCGATAAAGAATTAGAACTCGAAATAGTTGACCTTTACCAGGCAAATGTAACAAGGTCGGTAAAAACCCTGTCGGGTGGCGAGAGTTTTTTGGTTAGTTTAGCCCTTGCCCTCGGTTTGTCAGACCTTGCCGGACGAAACGCCAAAATTGAATCATTGTTTATTGATGAGGGTTTTGGAACACTTGATGCCGCTACCTTAGATTCTGCTATTGGCACCTTAGAGAGTTTACAAATGCAGGGTAAAATGATAGGCATCATTTCGCACGTGGAGTTGCTCAAAGAGCGCATTACCACCCAAATCCAAATCAACAAAAAAAGCAACGGCAATAGTCAGGTTAAAATAGAAGTGGTAAGCCCTATGTATTAGCAAACGGCTCTCTGTTTGTGTTGCTGCACACATCTCTCATTGTTTAACGAACTACTGCCACCTTATGCCGGCTCAGCAAAACGCCGTTATGGGTAAGCCGGCAAATATACATGCCCGCCGGCAAAGCGCTTATGTTTACCGGCGTATGTGGCTGAACGGGGGTTTGCAGCAGCAGCTTACCACTTATGGCATACCAGCTTGCCACCACATTTTGGGTGGCAGGCAACCCGCTAAAATACACCTCATTGCTTGCCGGATTAGGGTGTAACCCAATAGCAAGTATATCGGGCTGCGGCGCGCCGGTGCCGGTGATGCTGATAGGGTTAGATTGGGCAGTGCAGCCATATACATCGGTAGTTTGTACCCAAAGGGTAAACAAATTGCCCGATGTAACGGGGTAAACCGAGCTAAGTACATCGGGCTGAAGTATGCCGTCTTTATACCAGGCAAATGAGGTAAAATTATCGGGGTTAAGTACTTGCACTATGGTAGGTTCGGTTTGGGCAATGGTGGGTTTATCGGGCGCAATAACCGGTATTTCCAAGCCCAAAGCAGCCGGGTAAAGGGTGCAAATGGGGTCGTTACCCATTACGGTATAGTAGCCGCTTTGTGTTACCGGAAACGGGTTTTGATTGGGTTCGCCCACCGGTATGCCATTGTTGTACCATTGAATATTGGCTATGCTAAAAGCGGTAAACCACAGCGTATCGCCCGGGCAAACAATGGTATTGCCGTTGGCATCAACGGTAAAATTACCCTCGCTCGATACAAAGGGAGGCAGTGTTACCATTTGGTCAATCAGTACTTCGGGCGAGGTGGCTATGCAGGTATCTTGGGTAACCTGCACACTAAAATAATACAACACATCGTCAAAAGTAGCGGTGTAGGTTTGTGTAGTAGCGCCGGGTATGGGCTGCGCCTGTGTTTCAAAATAGCCGCGCTTAAACCACTGGTAGCTGCTGTAAGGCTGGGTGCTGAGGGTACTGGCGCTGTAGGGGCAGTTTACCAGCAAATCGCCGGTAATGGTAGGATTTAGCTGGTTACAATCCGTTAGCATCGGGGAGCGGGTAAAATAGTGTTCCACATCGCCATCTACGGCAGCTTCCGAGTCAAAAAAGCGCAGTTCGGTATCAGTAAGCAGCATTATCCGCCATTGCCACGTATTGTTTTTAATTTGAAGTTCCCAGCCATCGGGCGTACCGGTAATGGCAGTTACGCCTTCGTTGTCATAAAGCATGTTTAGGTTAAAGGCAATATGATTTTCGGGTTCACCTTCGGGCGCCGGGGCAAAGGTAAGCGTACCGGGTCCGTAAGTGGCGGGGGTTAATTGGGTTAGCATCATGCCTGTAAGGGTGTATTGCCAGTTCCAAGCGCCGTAAAGTTTGGCTTTTACCTCCGCTAATGTGGCAGGCGTTTCTTGGGCAAACAATGGCAGCATTGCCCAAGCAGCAACTGTAATTGTGAACAAAAACTTTTTCATAAGCAGCATATTTAGGACAAGTAATTTAATCAGAACGCAAAAACGCCAAAAACCGTTGCCTGTAACTCGGCAAAGATGAGGGTAATTTAGGGTTTTGGTCAGCAACGTAACTATTGTTACAGAGTAAACAGCTATCTTGCCGTACTTTTGTGGCAATATATTTACATCACAACCCAAAATTTAATCAGTATGATTGAGTTAATCAGCCAGCCTTGGCCCTGGTACATAGCAGGAGCCGGTATAGCATTGGTTATGTTTTTGCTGCTATGGTTTGGCGGCGAGTTTGGCGTATCGGGTGCATTAAGCACCATGTGTTCGGCGTGTGGCGCCGGCAAGGTAGCGCCGTTTTTTAACGTAAACTGGCGCAAACAGTTGTGGAACGTAGTATTTGTGTTTGGAGCGCTGGCAGGAGGTTTTATTGCAGGCAACTTTTTGAGCAACCCCAATGACTTAGAATTATCGGCAGCTACCGTGCGCGATTTACAGGCATTGGGCATCAGTAATTTTACAGGCTTGGCTCCGGCAGATATTTTTAGCCCCGACCAGTTTTTGAGCCTCCGCTCTCTAATTTTTATAGTTTTGGGCGGTTTTTTAGTGGGTTTTGGTACGCGCTGGGCAGGCGGCTGCACATCGGGTCATGCCATTAGCGGTTTGTCAAACTTGCAGTTGCCCTCACTCATTGCCACCATCGGGTTTTTTATTGGCGGGTTAATTATGACACACCTGCTGTTGCCCATTTTAATGAACCTTTAAACTACACCCGATTATGAAATTGTTAAAATTCTTTTTGCTTGGTATCTTGTTTGGTATAATTATGACCAAATCAGAAGTAATATCATGGTTTCGGATACAGGAAATGTTTCGGTTTCAGTCTTTCCACATGTATGGGGTAATAGGCACGGCGGTAGGTTTGGGTGTTATAATAGTAGCGCTTATCAAAAAATTTAAGCTCAAAAACAACGAAGGCGCTCAAATAGTATTTAACCCCAAAGCCTTTAGCATACCCCGATATTTGTTTGGCGGCATCATTTTTGGCTTAGGCTGGGCGCTAACCGGCGCGTGCCCGGGTCCTATTTTTGTGCTTATAGGCAATGGTTATGTAGTATTTATAGCTGTGGCATTGAGCGCTTTGCTGGGTACGTTTACCTACGGCTTGCTGCGCGATAAACTGCCGCACTAACCCATAAAACCATCGGGAAAAAGAGGCTTAAACATAAATAATGCTTTTTATCCCGATTAAACTTATTGCACCGGCGGTTGTTTGCTTTACAAGCAGCCGCCGGTGCATTTTATAAGGCGCTTATCGGGTTTTACTTTGTAAAATACGTACAAAACCGGAAAAAACGGTAACTTTGCCAAATGCACTGCTTGTGCTTTATCTTGTATATCTGCAAAAAATAACGCCATGACTACCCCTACCCTGCAAACTGCCGAAGAGCAAATATGGCAAGCCCTGCAAACGGTAAAAGACCCCGAAATACCGGTTATATCAGTAGTTGATTTGGGTATTATTACCTCCGTTAGCTACACAGAGCCCGATGGATTGGCAGAGGTGGTAATGACCCCCACTTTTACCGCATGCCCGGCTACCAAATATATGCAAACCGAAATAGAACAATGTGTGGCAGCCCTGCCCTTTGTGCGTCAAACCCGCGTAACCATTGATTTTAGCATACCCTGGAACTCTAACCGCATTACCGAAACCGGTAAGCAACAACTAAAAACCTTTGGACTGGCGCCGCCGCCCAAATACACCGGCGAGTTGGGCATAGAAACCATAGCCCAAGCAAACTGCCCCCATTGCGGCAGCGCCAATACCTCACTCAATTTGCTGTTTGGTCCTACCTTGTGCCGCTCCATGCACTTTTGTTACAATTGTCGGCAGGCATTTGAGGCATTTAAACCGGTGTAACCTACACTCAATCAACCCATAATTGCACACTTTTGTTAGTTGTTAGTTGTGAGTTATGAGTTATGAATTGTTAGTACCGAATACTGACTACCGAAATAAGAACTCACCCCCAGCCCCTCGCCGTTGTTTTGTGTTTCCACAAACAACCTCGAAAGAGGGGAGCAAGACTTCGTACTACGTTTGTTGATAAAATTTAGTACCCACTACTCACTACCCGATACTATCTACTCACTACCAAAACTAACCACTACCCACCAACAATGCCTTCACAAAAAACGCCACATATTTCTGTGGTTATACCGCTGCTAAACGAACAGGAATCGCTGCCCGAGTTGGTGGAGTGGATTGACCGCGTATGTGCAGCAAATAAATTTGAATATGAGGTAATTTTGATAGACGATGGCAGTACCGATAACTCGTGGCAGGTAATTACCCAATTGGCAAATACCTATGCGGGGGTGCGCGGCATACGGTTTAGGCGCAATTACGGTAAATCGGCAGCGCTGAACGAAGGATTTGCCGCCGTACAAGGCGAAGTGGTGATAACTATGGATGCCGACCTGCAAGATAGCCCCGATGAAATACCGGAATTGTACCAAATGATTACCCAACAGGGCTACCATTTGGTTTCGGGCTGGAAACAAAAACGCTACGACCCCATTAGCAAAACCCTGCCCACTAAACTGTACAACGCCGTTACCCGCCTGATTACCGGCATACAACTGCACGATATGAACTGCGGGCTTAAAGCCTACCGCCGCGAGGTGGTGAAAAACATAGAAGTATATGGCGAAATGCACCGATACATACCGGCAATAGCCAAATGGGAGGGCTTTACCCGAATTGGCGAAAAAGTAGTACAACACCAAGCCCGAAAATACGGCGCCAGTAAGTTTGGTTTAGAGCGCTTTGTAAACGGGTTTTTAGACCTTATTACCATTACCTTCATGGGCAGGTTTGGTAAAAAACCCATGCACTTTTTTGGTACACTGGGGCTGTTTACCTTTTTTTTTGGGTTTGTTATTGCTGCCTACCTTTCTTTTGCTAAACTTGCCTACGAGCAATACGGTATGACCGACCGACCATTGTTTTATTTTGGCATTTTATGTATGATTATTGGCACACAACTCTTTATTGGCGGTTTTTTGGGCGAGATGATTTCGCGCAATTCTGCCATTAGAAACAACTACCAAATAGCCGAAACACTGCGGGTAGAGCAGTAGCAAAAAAATGACAAAGGGGTTTCTACCTCATTCTTTTGCGCAACTGCCATTTACCTTTGGCAGGCTGCATACTGTTATTGCCTTGGGTGGTGGCAGCGGCGCTGTTGGAGGTAGTGGTGGTAGCTTTTTGGCTTTCTATGAGTTTAGCGGCAATAATGGCGGCAAGTTGGGCTTCGGTAGGGTTGTTGTGTGGCTGTAACTCATTGGGGTGAAAATAACGGCTCACAAAATTAGTGTCGAACATGCCGGAGGTAAATGCCGGGTGGTTCATAACAAACATGCCAAAGGGCAAGGTATTTTCTATACCCACAATATGGTACTCAGCTATGGCGCGTTTCATTTTTTCAATAGCCTCAGCACGGGTGGCGGCATATACGGTAAGTTTGGCTATCATGGGGTCATAATAAATAGGTATAGCCATACCTTGTTCAAAACCGTCATCAACCCGTATGCCCGGACCCTGTGGGGGGCGGTAAACATGCAGTGTACCAATATCGGGCAGGAAATTATTGTTGGGGTCTTCGGCATATACGCGTAGCTCAATAGAATGTCCGTTTATGTGCAGGTCTTCTTGTTTAAAGCGCAGGGGCTCGCCTCGGGCAATGCGCACTTGTTCTTTAACCAGGTCTATGCCGGTAATCATTTCGGTAACGGGGTGTTCTACTTGCAATCGGGTATTCATTTCAAGGAAGTAGTAGTTCATTTGGTCATCAACCAAAAACTCTACGGTTCCGGCACCCACATAATTGCAAGACCGCGCCACATCTACGGCGCTTTTACCCATTCGGGCGCGCAGTTCGGGCGTAAGAATGGCAGAAGGGGCTTCTTCTACCACTTTTTGATGCCGTCTTTGTATAGAACACTCGCGCTCAAACAGGTGTACGATATTGCCGTGCATATCGCCCAGCACCTGCACCTCTATATGGCGGGGCGAGGTAACGTATTTTTCTATAAAAACCGACCCATCGCCAAAAGCAGCCAAGGCTTCGCTAACGGCGCGCTGCATTTGCTCTTCTAATTCTTCTTGGTTTTCTACTATGCGCATACCCTTGCCGCCGCCGCCTGCCGATGCTTTAATAAGTATAGGAAAACCTGTTTTTTCGGCTATTTGGTGTGCTTCGGCAATATCGGTAATAGCACTGTCGGCACCGGGCACCATAGGTATATGGTATCGGGCTGCGGCTGCTTTGGCTGCCAATTTACTGCCCATCATATCTATGGCTTCGGGGGTAGGTCCTATAAAAATAAGTCCGGCATCTTTTACGGCTTGTGCAAAACCGGCGTTTTCCGATAAAAACCCGTAGCCCGGATGTATGCCCTCTACACCCAATTGTTTGGCTACTTCAATGATATGGCTGCCTTTGAGGTAAGATTGGTTAGATGCCGGCGGACCTATACATACTGCCTCATCGGCATACCTTACGTGTGGTGCGTGGCGGTCGGCTTCGGAGTAAACGGCTACGGTGGTTATGCCCATTTCTTTTAAAGAGCGCATAATGCGGAGGGCTATTTCGCCACGGTTGGCTACAAGGATTTTTTTCATAAACAGCAAATTGCAATCGGGTTGTTAAACTGATGCCATTGGCAGCATAACGTATAAATGATGCCTTGGCTTAGTTGTGCAAAGATGCTACTTTTTACGGTAATTATTGCCTTTTGCACTACATATTGTGTGTTTATGTTGTTAATTTGGTAGGCAGGTAATGCTTATTTTAGAAGGCTTTCAGAATTGAACTAAGTATTGGGGGCAGATATTACCTGCTGCGTACTTTTTTGGAAAAAGAATTATTCAACATTTTAAGGCGGTCTAAGTAATGATTTGTGTAAAGCTCCTTGATGGGTGGGGAGAAAAAGGAACACTGAATCAAATAGAGTGTTTTACTGTTCTTATTCCGATACTTGTTTAAAAGGGTGCTAACCCGATTTTCTAACATGCCAATTCTCAAGCCAAACTCATAAAAATCATCATAAGCATAGAAACCTAATGCTTTAAAACTTTCTGTATCGTAATTATTTAAAAATAAGCCGCCTTCTAAAGCAAATAAGCTGTCGGTAGGAATATGGATAACAGTGTTTAGTAAATCATACGCGGAACTCAATACATAATCTCCGCTTTGAGTTTGTTGTAAGGAGAAATTTTTCAAATGGGCATCTCCGTTGCTAAATAGATAATTGAAAATAATGCGTTCAAAATATCTTTCAATTTCTATGGCATAGGCTGCTACATATTTTTTCATTTGTTGGGCAATATCTTCATAGCTGCCGCTATTTTTATAATTTTCGCCATCTTTTTCTTTTGATTTACCACCAATAGAAGCAAAGTCCTCTTGGGCAATTTTTGTCCCATTTGTAGCGTAGTCGAAGCGTTTGGTGAGGTAAGCAGGTTCTCCATTTTTAAAAAAGACTAAGGCACACCGGGCAGCGTTGATGCCATAGGCTTGCTTGGCAATTTGCATAGTAAGATGTTCATTGGCGGGTAGCTCTTCTTCTTTTCCAAAAGGTGGTCTTAATGGTATCGGTTTTAATATATACTGCCCCGATTCACCGGGTTCTGTTAATCGGAGTTTATTGTTTTCAAGCACTAAAGATTGTTTAAACTGTGCGCCGCTGATGGAAATGGTCTTACTGTTTTGTCGCAATTTTTCGGCAACTGCTTCATCTGTTCTTGGAGCATTAAATTCAAGAACGTGGCTTACTTTTTTACGGTTAAACAATAAACGCAAACCCGCAGGGCTGTAGGTATTATACCCTTCTGATAGGGTACAAGGGCAATATCTTATGTTATTAAGGGTCATTTATTGTTTATTAGTTTTAGTGTTACTGCACCAATGGTATCACTTTTGGCGGTTGCACACAACAATCCAATTATATCTCTTTCATCAATTTTTAAATAACGTTTTTGTATAGCTAAATTAGCTCCTTCCGCAGCCATATTGCTAAAGAAAGGGAAGATGTATTTACTATGATATTCTTGTTGGGTTTTAGGAAGGGTTAAGCTGATAGCAGGTAAATCGGGATTATGAAAATATGCATCATCATACCTAAAAACATAATTATTCAGGTGTTCTTCTATAAGCTCACCCGCCGGTATTCCGTTAAAATATACTGCTGCTTTTTTCATTTACCTATTGCTGTTTTTTTACTTCCAACTTCAGTTCCATTCCTAAAACTTCTGCCAGTTTATTTAATACATCTAAGGAGGGGTTACCCTGTCCTTTTTCTAACTTATACAGTGTATTTACACTTAATTGTGCCAACTCTGCTAAGTGGGGTTGTGTGATATTCAACTCCTTCCTTCTCATTTTAATGGTTTGCCCAAGGTGTTCTACCAACATGATGGTGTAATTTACTTGACAAAGTTAAGAATTGCCTTTTAGTTGTGATTATGGGCTTTTAAACTAAAACTGCACCAAAAATCACATTATAATATGGTTTTTGATGCAGTTAGCTTCAATAAGTAGCGCTATTAGTATGATTGCCAACGGCAAACAGATACACAGGAGGAGAGTTGGCAGCCTTAACATGGCATGTTCTTGCTTTTTCGCTAACTACCGTAATGCGATGCAAATACCCCGATTTACACCTCAAATGGAGGCTAATGCTGTTTGAAATTAGCCGAAACCCCACTTTCCGCACCCCCATTGGCGTTTTGAATAATTAACCCAATATCGGG
>ERZ761603.819-NODE-819-length-24873-cov-27.583206_pt1 | contig 24873 bp, 19 predicted proteins | sample MGYA00511879_ERZ761603 | MGnify/ENA primary metagenome ERZ761603 (study PRJEB28899, sample SAMN02850040) | bioreactor sludge metagenome | biome: EBPR Sludge; feature: EBPR Bioreactor; material: flocular biomat | place: Australia: Thorneside Wastwater Treatment... | reverse complement strand
CCAGTGTAACACGCCAACAAGTGTCGAGAATTCGGAATTCCAGGTGGTCAGTCGCAAGGATGACGCCCTGCTCGACGAGAATTCTTTCGTTTTCACTGGACGGGAGCATTTCTTGTGGCAGAGGGCTACGTCGTTGCGGCCCTGATCACCAGGCGCGCGGAGCTGGCGGGGCTGATTGAGCATCACCCGAAGGAAATGGGACGTCTGGCGGATGATCTGGCCCACCTCTCCCTGGTGAAGCATGAACTGAAGTTGCCCGCCCGCGCCAATTGCCGACAGCATCTGAAGGGAGACGCGCTGACCGGTGGTGCCACCTCTCTTCGGCAGCCCTTGCCAAGTCGAACAGTAGTACCATGTGCTTTCTCATCTACGGGGAGATGTCCAATGTCGAAGAGGAAAGACGAGAAAAGGGCCGCCAGCGCTGCGGCCATCGATCCACTGCTGCTATTGCAGGAGCGTGTCGGAGCCATTGAGGAGCGGCTCGCGCAACTGATGCAGCTCGCACAAGCGCCTGAATCGCCGGATGAACTCGGGACCGTCCGAAGCGTTGCCGCCCCCGCCTTTAAGCCTATATATAAACCCGGACCACCGGGGCCGGCAGGCCCACCAGGCCCACCAGGCCCACCAGGCCCGAGGGGACCTGAAGGTCCACCGGGGAAGGAGGGCCCTCCGGGGAAAGACGGTGCGCCCGGTCCGCAGGGTCCGGAAGGGAAGGAGGGGCCAGCGGGGAAGGATGGTCCGGCTGGTGTGCAGGGGAACGAGGGGCCGCCCGGCAAGGACGGCGCGCAAGGCAAGACCGGCAGCAGGGGGTCCAAGGGGGCCAAAGGGGACAAAGGCGACAGGGGAGAGCCGGGTCCTGCCGGTCCCAGCGGACCGCCGGGACCATCGGGACCGCCCGGACCCAGGAGCGCGGGATAGATAGAAAGGCCCAAGTCACGTCCAGCGGTGTTGCCGGGCCATTGGTCGGGATCGTTGGTCGCGGTGAGTGTCGGAGTGCCTGCTGAGGGATCCTGAGAATCCATCGTCGAGCGGCGCGAGTCGCCGTGGTATGCGGCGGCGGTTGTGCTCGGGCCCTCAGCAGGGTTGCGTCGGTACCGTGCTTTCTTCTGGCGAGGCTACCTCTTCTTGCGATCGGCGATGGCCTTCTTTCGGCGGGGCGGCGCGCTCTCAGGGGTGGCGATCGGAGTCTCCGTTGTCGCGTCAACCGTCTCGATGGGTCCGCTGCCCTCTTGCGGGCTCTGGCCGGGCTGCTGCGATCGTGCCGCGAGGGCTTCTTCGAGCTGTCTCCGGCGGCGCTCCTCTTCCTGTTGGAAGGATTGCATCCGCTGTCGCTCCTCTTCGCGGCTTCTGGCCCAGGCCTCGTCCATTCGCTTGTGCTCTTCTTCGAGCGCAGGGAAGGGGGGCGTGGCAACCGGGGACCAGGGAGAAACCGGGGGCGCGGTGGGGGTTGGGGGAGCGGGAAGATCCGCGAAGGTCGGGGGTTCGCAGTCCATCCGCGCGGTGGTCTGGCGGGCGGTTGCGACTGCGTCCGGTGCCGCTTTCGGCGCCTTGCCATAGGCCTCGGGGTTGAGCAACTGGCCTTTTTCGAAATAGCCTGCCCCCTTTTTCTCTTCCACCGGACGCCTGAGCTGATGGATGACCGGATCGTCGCGATCCGCCAGAACGAGGTAGCTGACCTCCCGGCCCGGTTCGCCATGAACGGTGAAGGCGGTGAAGTTGCGGTTCCAATCGTAGCCCGCCAGGAACGGCTTGCTGCCGATCGCGGTCAGGCTGACGGTCGCGTCTTCCTCCCTGGTCAGCGCGGCGAAGTAGGAGGGCATCCTGACGGTTCCCTGACCCGCGGCGTCGAGTTGCACCTTGCCGCGGTACAGGCAGAGATCTTCGGGCGACTCGACGAAGCTGTGGCGCAGCGTCTTGTTTTCGGGATCGAGGGGGTGGTCGATCAGGAAGTTACCGCCGCTTTTCGAGACGATGCCGTTGACGTGGACGTTGCCGACGAAAAAACCGGCCCACTTCTCTCCGTTACCGCTGGCTTCGCAATGGAGAGCATACTTGGGGCCAGTTCCCGATCCAACCGCGAAAGCGGTAAGACCATAGACGCTGCCGCTTCCGTTGCTGTTGGCGCCGACATGCACCCCGTTGGTACGCTCGGTCGAGCCAGCGGGGCTTTCCGCAAAGAAATGTCCGGCGTGTTTTTCCCCCGATCCGTAGGCGTGGGCATAGACGCCATACTTGTGCCCTGTGCCTGCTCCGCCGCAACTTGCGACCATCGCAAGTTGAGTGCCGTTGCCTCCGCTCGATACGTACCCGCTCAGGGCTCGCGTCTCGTCTGTCGAAGAGATTTTACTTGTGGCATGGAAATGACCGGCAAATTGGCTGCCGGAGCCACTGGTTGCACATCGGATTCCGAACGTCCCCCCGTCACCAGCGCATTGTGCCTGGAGATCAAGCCCGATGACTTGCCCACTTCCTGCGCTGGTGGCGAGGACGTAGACCCCTTCGGTCGTGTCCGTTGAGCCCGCCACCGAATTGTCAGCGCTGAAGTATGCAGCCCGCTTGGGGCCGGAACCACTGCCTGCGGAACAACTGAGCGCCTCTTTGAATCCGCTTCCTTCGCCTGCTGCGATCGCCCGTATGCCGGACACGCGTCCGGTCCCCTCGCTCTGGGCAACGACTTCAAGGCCAAGTGTGGTATCCGTTGAACCTGCGTCGCTATCAGCGCGAAAGACGCCAGCCAGCTTCTCCCCGGCACCATAGCTGCGCGCCAAGACGGCGAGTTTTTGCCCCGGTCCTGAACCGGACGCATCGACCAAGAACCCCAGAGCGTTGCCAGTTCCTTCGCTGCGGGCATCCGCCCGCAGTCCTTCCGAGCCGTCGGCCGTACCACTATCGCTGTAGGCACGAAACTGCCCGCCATACTTGTGCCCTGAACCCTGGACAGTACATACGATGCCCTCCTTCTGGCCCGCTCCTGAACCGAAGGCATTGACCGAGAACCCCAGCACATTGCCGGTCCCTTGGCTACTGGCAGTGACCACGACTCCATCCGCGAAGTCGCTCGAATCGGCCGGGCTTTCGGTATTGAAGTACGCAGCCCGCTTGGGGCCAGACCCGTGTGCCACGCAGCTGATCCCCTCTTTGAGGCCTTTGCCGTCCCCAGACGCTTCCATCCGCAAGCCCGAAACGTCTCCAGTTCCTGCGCTATTGGCTCGGACGTACAGCGCATTTGTCCACTCCGCTGTACCGGCCCCGCTGTACGCGCCAAACTGCCCAGCGTTTTTTTGCCCACCTCCCTCCACGATACTCGTAATGCCTTCTTTTGGTCCGCTTCCCGAACCACTTGCGTACACCTGAAGGCCTTTGGTCGCACCGTTTCCTTCGTTGTTGGCATGAACCTCAACGGCACTCGTGTAATCCGTGGAGCCCGCCCGACTGTCCGCCCCAAAGTAGGCCGCACGTTTCTCACCAGCCCCGCTTGCCCAACATTGAATACCCTCTTTGAGACCGGCTCCGGAGCCTTCTGCATTGACCCACAGAGCCATCACCGGACCACTCCCATCGCTGCCAGCACCAGCCCGCAGCGCATTGGTGAAGCCCGGCGAACCGGCTGCACTCGATGCATAGAATTGCCCAGCGAACTTGTCGCCGCCCCCACTCACCTCGCTCGTGACCCCGATCTTCAACCCGGTTCCCGATCCGGTCAGGCCCGACCACAGGCCCATCACGACGCCAGTCCCTTCACTGCTCGCGTCGGCATGCAGCGCCTGGGTGAAGTCCGTTCCGGCTCCGCTCGTCGCGCTGAAGTAGCCCGCGTGCTTCTCGCCCGCGCCGCTGAGCTTGCAGTTGATTCCTCGTTTTTCGCCACTGCCGCTGCCGGCCGCACTGACATCGACAGCGGTGACGTTGCCACTGCCATCGCTGGACGTTGTCGCGAGGGTCGCAAACGCGATGCCTGCCGGGCCGTCATCGGACCTGAGCGAAAGTCTGCTCAGCGGTTGCGGCGTGGTTCCCAGGCCGACATTGCCGCCATACAGGTGCAAGTTGCCCACTATCGTTCCACCCGTGCTCGGCAGCGCACCGACATCGCCCGCCGTCGTCCCGTGCGGATTGCTGCCGCCATCGAGACTCAGCGAACTGTGCCGGATCGGTGCGCCATCGCCGCCGGAGTGGTCGTGACCATCGCCGTGGGTGACCAGCTTGCCGCGAACGCCGCCACTCAGCTTGTTTTCCTCAACTGCACCATCGGCGAGTTTGTCGGTCGCCACCGAGGCCGGCGCCAGTGCCGCGCCTGCGAGTTGTCGCCAGTCAGCGAACACGTCGCCAAGATTGCCGGGAAGGCTTCCGCCAGCGGTCAGCGTGAAGCGCGCCAGCCGGATCACGCTGCCGTCGCCCGCCGGCGCCGTGGTGGACGCAAGTACTCGCGGCCTTTCCATGGTGCGGGTGCAGCCGGTGACGCCGGTGGCGGTACTGGGATCGCTTTCCTGTTCGTCGTAGGCGATCGTGACATGGACCGTCGCCCCGGCGGGAAAAGCCGCCGTATCGCTCAGGCTGACGGTGCGGCTTTCGAGCAATACCAGCTCCCGTCCGTCGCGATCGATGGCCATTCCGCGCTGGACGGTGATCTCCCTGTCGCCGCTCCGCGTCACCGCCAGACCCTCGGCAACACCGTAGTCATGCAGTCCGGCGTTGTGTCGGCGGCGCATCGCCAGATGGTACTGTTGCTCATCGGTGAAATCCGACTCGACTAGAAACTGGTGATTGAAATAATGCAAACGCTTGATATCAGACATGGTCCTTGCCTCTCAGTTTAACGGGCGGGATCTCCCAGCAGCGTGTCAACGCCGATCTGGGAGTGCACGCCGATCTGCATCGTGGTATGCGCGGGATGGTAGTCATAGGCGGTGTGGGCCGGCTTCTCGAGGTCGATCAGGGCCCGGATGATCTGATTCTGGCGCTGCAGAGTGGCCGGATCGGGATTGGGAATCGTCACCGTCACCCGGAAGTAGTGCGGCGCGTTCCCGTTGATCCGGGTATCGACACCGACGGTCGAATGCTGGCCGATTTGGAAGACGGTGTTCTCGCCTTCCGAGATTTCCGGATCCAGGCCCGTATAGATCTTCAGCAGCTCGATCAGATTCTGCTTCGTCCCACGGCGCCGATAGAGCGGAACGATGTTGGCGAGGAATTGCCTCTGCTGCTCTTCGCGCCAGTCGGCGCGCAGGCCGAGCGCCACCCAGCCGGCCAGCCAGTCGAGAAACTCGCGTGGTGTCGCGAGCGGGTCGAAGAGCTGCGGGATCGTGGCGATGATCTGTTCCAGACCCCGGCGTGGCTCACGGTCGCTGCCCTCGAGACCCGTCAGGATCTGCTCGAAGGCGAGCAGGAAGCGACCCAGCAGCGGGTCTTCCGAATAGATCGCCGGCAGGTACCCGAGATAGCTGCTGCCTTGTGTTGCGCCGATGGCCATCGTCTCTTCTCCTAGGTTGTTGCGACCGCCAGCGTCAGCGTTCGCGCGGCAACCAGTTCATGTGGCTTGACCGCCACTCCGATCTGGTTGCCTTGCTCGTTGTGGATCAGGCGCGCGGAATCGTTGCTGGCCAGTTCCACTTCGGTCACATGGTCGACGCCCGGCAATTGATCGAGCAGTTGGTAGATCTCGGAGACGAAGACATTGCGCCCGAAGGGCCAGCCGGTCCGTTGCTCACCGCCGCGCAGCGGATCGAGGAAGGCACGCAGGGCGTCGGCGACGCGCGGCAGCAGCCCGCCCGGCTCGGCATCGGGCAGGGGGACCACGGTGGCCTCGATATCCACCGGCACCGATTGTGGGCCGACGACATGGACAAAGGTCGTCAGCAGCCGGCGCGGTTCCAGGTAGGCTTCGACCGCCTCGAGTACGGGCAGCAGACCGGTATCCTGCCGGGGGACGACGATCACGCTGACGTGGCCCGGCTGCTCGGCTTCGAAGCCCATCAGCGCGTTGCGCCGCGGTAGACAGCGGGCGCGGGCGACGCGCGCGTCGGCCTCGAGTGCCAGCGCTTCGAAGTCATCGCAGGAGATCGCCCGCTCCTGGCGCCTGAGTTCCTGGACGGTGGCACGGATGTCCGCGGCCAGGGCTTCCGGGGTCGAAGCCGAGGGCATCCACTCCTTGCCGTTGAGCAGCTTGAGAAAGCTGCGCAGGTTGTCGTCGCTCACCCGATTCAGCCGGTAGATCAGCATCTCGGACAACCAGGCGAAGAGCTCGATCAGGGTGATGCCGGGGTCGGACGGATTGTGGTTGGTCCATTCCGGCGCGTAGCTGGGGATCAGCGCGCGTGCTTCCTCGAGCAGGTCGGCATAGCGGCGATCGTCGAGATCGGGGAGGGTCAGCGGCATGGCGATCAGGTTTCCGCGAAGGTCAGATGAATTTGATGGGTGCCGGAATGCACCAGGAAACGGCCGCTGACCAGCGCACCCGGACGTTCCTCGGTTTCGGTGACCTGCAGGAGGCGCAGATGGTCGACCCCCGGCACCGCTTCGAGCAGCGCGTAGAGGTCTGAACGATGCGGCTTCCGGCCGAAATCCCAGCCGCTGTGATCGAGTCCACCGGTCAGCGGGTGAAGAAAGCGGGCCAAGGTCCGTGCGAGCTCGCTTTCGACTGCGCTGGCGCCCTCAAGGGATCGCAGCGCCACCTCGACGGTCACGTCGACGCGCAGGTACTCGGGTCCGACGACGACCAGGTCGGCTGTTGGCATTCGGCGCTGATCGAGATAGCGCCTGACCTCCTCGAGGAGCGTCACGCTCGGCACCGGCTTGGTATCGCTCGAGCGGGGGACGACGATCAGGCTGACCGTTCCCGGCCAGGAGCGCAGGGCCGCCGGGTCGCGGGCGAGATCGTGGAGCGGGATGCACCTGGCGCGCGCCACCGCGGGTGAGGCGAGCAAGGCCAGGTCCTGATAATCCTCGATGCTGACCGCACGGTGCCGATGACGCAGGGCGCGTGGCGCGCGTTGCCGCAGCGACTCGAGCGTCTCCGCTTCGGCACCGCCCCGCGCGGGTTCCGGGTTGCTCACCCGGTCAACGTAGGGGACGGTGGTCTTCAACTGGACGATGGTGTTCGCCGGCCGGTTGCCGAGGATGCCACCACCGGTGCGGTACCGGGCCATACGGACATTGCCGGTGCCGACCGGCGGGATGAGGCCGTTACGGCCGTTGCCGAAGCGAATCTCACCGCTCGCGGCGTCAAGGACGTAGTGCCGGTCGCGCGGACCCGACCCGTAAAAGTCGGCTACCGGCAGCCAGCGTACCCAGATCTCGGGCGGCCGACCGGCCGCATCTTCGATGATGGTGATCGCCTCGTCGTCGCTGGCCTGCTGGATGGGCGTCCGTTCCGCACTGGACGGCACTTCGCGTTCACGCACTTCGAGGCGTTCGCCAGCCAGCAGCGGCGTGCGCACCGTACGAAAGTGCTGGTTCTCGCTGCCATCGCTCGAGCCGAGGATTTCTTCGCGCACGGTGACGGCCTGCAGGGCGATCGTCGTGTTGAAGAGCACGCGGCTCAGATGTGGAGCGAGCGGGTAGTGGCCGCTCTCCCAGCGGGCGCGCAACCAGTACGCCTGGCGGGCAAACTCGGCACGGCTGGAAAAATCGCTCGGCGCGAGCCATTCGAGCAGACCCGTGCGGGTGAAGTTCTCCGATCCATCCCGGACCTTCAGATCGCTCCACTGCATCCCGTTCCAGTACGCCCAGACCAGCCGCAAGGGGTCGGCCGAGGTTGCCGCCGCAGGAGAGGCGCTGGTCTCGCCGTACTTCACCTCGGCACTCGCGAGGTACAGGCTGAGCTTGCGATTGGGAAAGACGCGCCGCGCCGCGGGCAGGGTGAAACCGAGGTAGACCGTCGGCCGCGGTTCGGGTGTTGCCTGAAACGGCCTGAACGGGGCGCTGCGGACGGCAGCGTAGTCAAAGTCGTTGTACGTCAGCACCTCTGCGAGCGGTGTTGTTCGGGTCACCAGGTAGTCGATACTGAGCCGGCGGATCGAAGGGGGGGCAAAGGTGGCCGGGATGAAGCGATAACCATCTTCCGGATGTTCCGGATCGACCGGCTCGTAACGCGCTTCCTGGCCATAATCGCCGGCATCGAGGCGTACGCGCAGCCAGTGTTTCTCCAGGCCATTGAGCGCTGTCGGTTGCGGCGGCTTGCCCAGTTTGCAGGTGATCGTGCCGGACTGGGTCAGCTTGGCGGTGGTATCGACCAAATCGTCTGGCGGTACCCACGCCTGGCCGTCCCAGTAGTCCCAGGCCAGATCGAGATCGTCCGACGCGCGCGTCGCTGGAATGGGTGGCTTCTTGGCGTCGCTGGGATTGGTCAGGTCAACGTGCAGGACGATCGTACTGCCCGCTTCGGCAAACGCCTGACCACGAGCCAGATACAGGGTATCGCCGAATCTCGGTCTGTCGCCGAAGGGAAAGAAATCCTTGCCGAGGTCGACCGGAAGCTGATTCGCGAAGGCCGCCTCGGCGACCAAGCCGCTTGCTCCGAGGGTGATCCAAGCATGGACCGACTGGATCTCGGGCAAGTGGCTGGCGCGTACCATCCCGGCCTGAAAGGCGTCAGCCGGTGTGATCGGCGTCAGCAAACGGCAGCGCAGCCAGCGACTGGTCTTGTCGGCGACACGCTGCTCGGGAATCGGAAAGTCCCCTGGACTTGGCACCAGCACGACGGCACCGCTGCGTGTCAGCGCTTCGGTCTGATCGACGGGTGCCAGCGGGAGCCCATTCCTGCCGTCCCAGATCTCCCATTGCACGGTACGGGGATCGGCAGCCGGGTGCTGGCTCGCCAGGTCGAAGCGCAGGCACAATTCATGCAGATCGGATCGTCCGAACAGCGCGTCGTCTCCGAGATAGAGGACATGCTCCAGTTGCTGGTTTCCCTCGAAGATCGGGATTGCAGGCGCCGGCTGTGCGTTCAGTTGGGCGCTGTAGTCCGCATAGCGGTCGTGTTCCGGTGCGCGGACAAACAGGCTGGAAAGCTGTGCTGCGCTGACGACCAGTTCAGCCTCGGTCTCGAACACCACAGGCTCCTTCTCGCCTTCGGCCGGTGGCGAGGCGACCAGGGTTCCCTTCGGCACGACGGCATCGGCGGTGCTGCCGGGCGCCAGCGAGAAGGTCAGCGGAACCCGGGCGGGCTGTGGTGGCAAGCGGGCCTCGCCGAGCATGTCGAGAAAGGCGAGGAGGTTCTTGTCCGGCACCTGGTTCAGTCGATGCAGGATGATTTCGGCGAAGCGGCTGAAGATGCCGATCAGTGCCGTCGCCAGACGGTCGCTGCGGGTCTGTCCGGTCGCGGGATCGGTATGTTGCTCGTGCCATTCCGGTGCATGAATGGCCAGCAACTCGCGCAGCTGTGCGGAAATGGCGGCGGCTGTACGCGGATCGACTGGCGGAGCGGTCTTGATCATCAGGCCGTACTCCGGTCCAGATAGAACGGATAGACCAGATTGAAGGCGTTGTTGGTGGCGCGGACCTCGTAGTCGATGCTGATCAGCAGCACCTCGCCGCCTTCGCTCGCCTGCACCTCGATGTCGAGGACATCGACGCGCGGCTCGAAGAGCAGCAGAGCCTGGCGGATGGCCTGCGCCACCCTGCCCGCGGTGGAAGCGCTGTTGATCTCGAAAACCAGATCGTAAATGCCGCAGCCGAAATCCGGACGCATCACGCGTTCACCCTTGGCAGTGCCCAGGATGATCCAGATCGACTGACGCACGCTCTCCTCGTACTCGGCCGTGTGGAACAAGCCATTCACCTGATCGACCTGGATCGGGAATCCCCAACCGACGCCAAGAAATGGTTTCGACATACGCTTTCCTAACCGATGAACACTGTGCCCACGGCGATGACCTGGCCCGCCGGCAAGTCCGCGGGATCGTTGCACGTGGTCGCCATGTCGCCGTTGCGCGCGGCCATCCTGCCGTTGATTTTCACCGTCGGGCTGCCGATCCTGATCGTTGCCTTGTTGGTCGGCGGCTTCTGGAACGTCGTTCCGGGTGGCGTCGGCAGATGGGCAGGCGTGTTGTCGGCCGTGCTGTCGACGGTCGCCGCCGGCTTCCCCTGGATGTTGACGTCGCTGCTCAGGTTGCCGTTGATGATGCCGGCAAAGGGGTGCGGCAACGGCGTCGGCACCGGTGGCGTACCCGGGACGATGACGATGTGGGTGTCGCTGGCGACGATCCGGTCGCCCTGTTTGGCGGCAGGTTGGCCCATGGTTCAGTTGATATTGACGGTTGCACCCTTGATGTTCAGCGTCCCGCTGGCTTTCACGTCGATTCCCGCGCCAGCCTCGAGTCTGGCGTCGGCGGAGGACTTGATCTCCACCTTCTGGGCTTCGAGCCTGATCGTTCCCTGTGGCGCCAACAGGGCGATGTCCTTGTCGCTGTTGATGGTGATCGTGTTGCTCGTGGTATCGAAGACGATGCTGTTCTTTTCGCTCTTGTCGATGATTTCGATCTTCTCCTGGCCGTCCTCGTCGTTCAGACGAACGAGATGGCCGCTGCGCGACCGGATCAGGCGCAGGGCATTCTTGCCGTCGGCGTTGTCGGCCGGGGGTTTGTCCTTGCCGTTCCAGAGGCCGCCGAGCACGTAGGGGAAACGCAGGTCGCCCTGTTCGAAGGCGACCAGCACCTCATCGTCCACTTCCGGCAGGGAGTACCATCCGCGCCCGCTGCCGGCCATCGGCGTGGCGATCCTCGCCCAGGCGCTCTCGTCGGCGTCGCTCAGCCACGGGAACCTCAGCTTGACCCGTCCGAGCCCATCGGGGTCCTGATTGTTGGTCACCACGCCAAACACCACGCCGGCGATGCGGGTGGCGCCGCCATGCTCGACAAGCAGGTCGAAGAAGCTCACGTCGCGTTCCTCCTGACGGTGAAGCGGGTCAGATAACCCTGGTGGGGCGTATAGCCATGGTTCGCCGAGACGACATAGTACGGGCCGCTGAAACGCTGACCGAGCCCGTCGATCCTGATGACTGCTCCGGCCCGCAGGTCGGTGCGTCCCTGGCACGCTCCTTCCCCCTCGATGAGTTCCAGTACGCTGCGATTGAAGCTGGCCCTGGCCAGTTGATCGGCTTCGGCCTGGGTGGCCACCGGGTGCCGGCTGATCAATCCGACGGCCGCGCCGAAGGCGCTGTTCGCGAACGCGGCGCCCGTCTGCTGGCCGCCCATCTTCGAGACTTCTGCGCCGGCCCTGGCCTGACCGATGATTTCCTGCTTGTCCTTGACGTTCCAGCCGCGTACCTCGACTTCGCTGATCTGGCCCGCCGCCGAAAGCCGCGGGTAGAACTCCAGCAGGTCGTCGTTCAGCGTCAGGGTCATGATTTCGCTCGCTGCGTTGGCCACCGGCCGGAAGGACAGCGTCTTGTCGTCGACGCTGACTTCGTATTCGATCAGGCGGGCGCGCTCCTGAAGAAACGCCAGATCGCTCTGGCCGGCCTGGAGCACGTAGTCATGGACGACACGGCTGTCGCGGGTCTGCGCGCTCAGCCCCGCCTCGCCGGCGATTTGCGCGGCGATATCGCTGTCTTTCTGCTGCACGAAGGTACGCACCTTGCGACCCCGTTGCAGGCGGTGGCGGCGGTCATAGCCGCGCACCGTCACATGCGGCAGTCGGTCGGCCGCGAATTCGAGTTCCAGGGCGGTAATCTCGCCCTTGATCAGGCTGGCCAGGTCGTCCACATAGCCGAGCCGGACTTCAATCGCCTGGCCAACGGCAAACAGCTTCCGGTCGTCGATCCAGGCCAGGATCTGATCGTCGTGCTCTGAACCGGCCAGTTCGATGGCGAACATGCTCGGCAGCTCGACGCTGTCGTCGACCTCGACCGCAATGACGTGCGGTGCGACAGCCTGCGCCAGGGGCGAGCCGTTGACCGCAATCTGAAAGTCGGCGACCAGGGGGCTGCGCGGATTGGCGATGGGCATCGATGCGCTTCCTCAGCCGCGCTTGGGAATCGTCAGTGTTCGACCGACGTCCAGATGGCGCGCATCGTTCAGGTTGTTCGCCTCGGCGATCAGTCGCCACTGCGCCGGGTCACCATAGGTTTCGGCGGCGATCGCACTCAGGGTGTCGCCGCGCTTGAGCCGGCGAGTGGTGAACTCGGGGTCGGTCTGGCGCTGATCCAGAGCCGGGTCGAGGAACTCGGTGACGGTGACCGTCAGGGTGGCCCGCAAGGGTTTTCCGTCGCTGCTGAAGAGGGTGAAACGCTGGACGAGGTTGCTGACGACGCCGGTGAAGGGAAAATCGGAGCGGGCCGGCGGCGCCGTGCCCCATGTGATTTCGACCGCCGGTGGGCGCTGCAGCTCTTTCTGGATGCGCGTCAGTTCGACCACCTTGTTGGTCTGCTTGCGCACGTCGTCGCGGACGACGCCGTTGAGCGGTTCGGTCACGTCGTAGAACAGCTCCAGATTCAACAACCGGCTGCCTCCGCCAGCAAAGAACAGGGTCGGCGCATTCACCATGCGGTTGGTTCGCGCGCTCGTCGGGCCGGTCGCACTGAGGGAATTCCAGGTGACCGCCTTGCTGATCGAGTAGGTGTTCGGGTTGAAAAGCACCTCGAACCCCCTGTTTGTGATTGATTGGCCACGCTTGTCGAGGGGCGTGATCGTCAGCTTGCTCAGTGCCATCCCTTGATTCCTCGACGTTCGCGTTCAATGGTCAGTTGGCGGAGGATACGACGGCTGATCTGGGTGATCAGGGCATCCCAGTCCACTGTCGCTGCCGGCAAGGGGATATCGCTGGTGGGCGCAGCAAGGCTGGGCTGGCCGTCCGCAGATGCGTGAGACACGCCGCCATCTGCCGGATGGGCGGCAACAGTCAGCGCTCTCGTCGACTCGAGGATTCCCGCGGTGCCCGCTCCGGAAGAGGGCGAGGCGGTGACGCGCTGGCGCCAGACCATTCCCGCAGCGGGGTCAGTGGCTGCCGCAGCGGCTTCTTGCTGGATCACCGGCCGTGCCGATGTGACTGCCGCCCGCGGTGTCGCTTTATTGCTTGCAGCCAGTTGCCGAGCCGCGGCCGGGTCGGCAAGGGGCAGGCTGCCGGGACGTTCGGCGGCGCTGCCTGTCGCCAAGGCTTGGCCTGCAAACGGTGGGTCGGCTGTCGGATGCGTGGCCGACACCAGAGTGGCGGCCACCGTGCGCGCAAGAACCCGCTCCGACCCTGCTTCAACCGCGTATGGGGCAAAGGCCCGCGCCGCACGCGGCAAACGCTCGTGCAGCCAGGCGTTGCTTACCGTGAAAGTCGCGCGAGCGACTGGCGAATCTCCCCTCGCCCGCTCGCGGGGGAGGGATCGGGGGTGAGGCGAACGGCCATGGCTTGCATCATCCGGAGTGTCTGACAAAGCCATGACCGTTGGGGCAGAGAAGTCGGGCGGGCGCGGTGCGCGGACTGCTTCGCTTCTGTCCGCAGCGGAGCGGTCGATAGCCGGGCGCTCGATGGCCGCCGCTGGCGGCCCGACGTGGGCAGCGCGCTTCGCGTTCAGAGCGGTCGCCCCGTCAAACCGATGGTCGTCGATGGGTGCCGGGTCACTGACTGCGCCGGGCGTCGCGGAGGGGGTCGCAACCGGGGTCCGGGTATTTCCCGGTTGTCGGATCAAGGCGCCTGTTGCCCGCCTGAAGAGGGTTGCCGCGTCGCCGACGGCCCGGTCGTGCCGCGTCGCCGATGCCACGGCGTGCGCCATCGCTTGCCGTCCGGTGGCGAGTGGGAGTCTCGCCGCCACCCGGGCCTCGGGAACGGCTCGTCGATTCGCTGCCGCTGCCTCCGGGGGAAACGCTGGAGTCGGGTAATCGGACAGCAAACGCTCGCGCAGGCCGGCGTTGCTCGTGGCAGAGAAGTCGGCGGTGCTCGCTGAGAGGATTGTGGCAATTCTGTCCGACGACTGTGGGTCAGTCGTGCTGCGCGTGCCGGGAGTTGCCGGACCACCGATGGCAGCGGGCGTTGCCACTCCATCAGTGGGTTGGTCGTCGGGTTGCCGGTCGTGCGCCATTGGCTTCCCGTTGGGCGCCGCTCCGTGTCGAGTCGAAAACACCGGCGTCGCGGGCAGCGCTTTTCGCCTGACCCGAACGCTGCCGACAGTTGGCGGAGATGGTTCTGCCGTGAAACCTGCCGACGGCGGGCAGTCGACCTGCCCGGCGATGCTCGATCGCCGGGCCATTTCGGGTGTTGCGCCAGTTGCCTGGGTGACGGCAGAGCGCAGGCTGCCGCTCTGGCCGTGGTGTGTTGGTTCCCCCGTCGGCCCGCCGAAGAAAGAGTCGTCAAACGCAGTGCGCGGAGTCGGATCCTGGTCGTCGTGCCCAGTTGCCGGCCATCTGGCGGGGGAAGCGGCGATCGCGCGGATACTGCCGGACCCAGTCTCGGCACCTCGGCCAGAATCGTAGCGGGCGAGCAGGGGTCTCAGCAAGGAGAGCGCCGGTCCGAACTCGCCGGCGGTACGACTGGCCTGCTGCCCTGACGGCTGCACCTGGATCACCCCGGGCGGCCGAGTCGCGCGCTGTGTGAGGTGGTCAGCCAGCGGGCCGGCGTTCGCCGTGCTCGCTGCCGAGGGAAACGGCTCGCGGCCAACCTTGCCACTGGAATCCGGGGTGGCCTGCTGGCGGATGTCAAACGGAACCGCCGCGGTTGTCGGCCAATCGGCTCCGCTGCTCGTCAGGGTCACCGGGAAGGCGCGCGCCGTTCGGTAAACCAAACCGGTGTGGCCACCTCCCGAGCGTGTCTCGCCGTCACCGGCACGGGCCAGCAGTCGCTGCAGCAATGGCAAGCGCTGTCCAGCCCAAACCGCCGTGCGGGCGTAATGCTGCTGCGGCCAGCGCAGGTCAATCATCGCGAGTTCCTCGCCGCAGCGGGCGGTCGTGACGTTCCGCCAGCGGTCCTGCGGGCAGCGGAACGCTCGTACCGGTCGGGCGCGCAGCCATCAGAAAAGCCCCCCTGAAAAGCTCAACGAACTGCCACTGATGCGCTCGGCAATGGCCCCGGCCACGGCGTTTGCCAGTCTCGGCCGGCTGAGCCCACGGTGAGCCAGTTCCACGCTTTCGATGGCGACCTCGCCCGAATTGGCCATCAGCGAGGGACCGCTCCAGCGGATGGGGAAGGCCTCCTTGAAGTCCCACCAGATGACCGGGATGCGTTGCCGGTTGAGCAGGTAGATGGTGCCGTTCCGGCGTCTGATCCTGCCCTGTACGACATCCTGATGCCAGCCCCAGAGTCCATCGATCTGTGTCAGGCCGTGTTTGAGCAGCAGGGGTGGCGACTTCGTCGGCCCGCCGAAACGGTGCATGTACTCATTGACGCCGCCTTCGCGATACTCGAAGGTTTCGGTTTCCACCTGCAGCCCACTGCACTCCGAAAAGCCGCCAGCCAGGATCCCTTCGATCTCCACCAGGAAATTGAAAGCCTGGTAGGGGTCGACACGCACCCCTGACAGATTGGTCGCCAGACTGAAGGCGGCGTTCAAACCCAGTTCAGGCATGTCGCTTGCTCCCCGTTACCCGCTCTCGGACTGCTCGTTCAGGCGTCGATTGATCCTGGCGATCTCCGAGACCCAACGGCGCCGTTCCAGATGGTCGAGATCCATGATCTCGTGTTGCGGCCAGTGAAAATGAAATCCGATGTACGCTACCTCTTCATAGAGCCGCTCTATGGGGTAGCGCCAGACTCCCCCGGCTCGCTCAACTCCACTTCAAATTCCTTCTCACAGTACGGGCACTGGGTGTGCACCCGGTTGCCGCCGGAGTCGTTGAGCCGACGATAGAGATTCTGCAGGTACCCCAGATCGGCGGCGAAAAAACCCTCGACGATCTTGGGATTGATCTGCTCGAGCGTTCCCAGTCGAGTGACGACGCGCGCCAGCAGGATGATCAGCAGGTACGCTGGATTGTTATGCACCCGCGGGTCCTTCAGCGGCGCGATTTCATCAAAAGCCGTGGCCAGACGCATCACACCTTCCTTGTGCAGGTTGCCTTCGCTGTCGATATAGCCCATCGGCAGGGTGAACGGGAACTCGGTCTGCAGCATGATCCTTCCTGTCTCCTGGAAAATCCTTCGTACGGCGCCAAGTCTTTCCACAGCCTGTCGCGGGTTCATCCGGCCGTTGCCTGTGGCACACCAGCGGGTTCGTTGCCGGGGGCGCCGCGATGGCGAGAACCCGTCGCCCGCAGCGCACGCCCCCGCGATGCGGTACCCGGCCCGGGTGAACGAACACAGCAGGCCGCAGGTTGCGCTCTAGGCTTTCTTCAACTCCTCGTGCGTGATTTCCAGAGTCTCGATGGCGACGGCGTTGTTGGTCGAGTTGAATGCTGGGCCGGTCCACTTGGAAGGCCAGGCGCCGACGAAATTCCAGCGCAGCTTCTCGGCGCCGGTTTGGTCGAGCAGAATGATCGAACCGTTCCGTCGTTCGGTCTTGCCATCGATGACCGTCAGACGCCATTTCCACAGTTCGTCCGAATCGGTGATGCCGCGCTTGAGGGTCACCGGGACGTACTTGTTCAAGCCGGTCAGCTTGCGCACATGATTGGGGTCGGTCCCTTCGCGATAGTCGACCGGATCGGTGCTGACATCGAGGCCGCCACACTCCTGGAATCCGGCCTGGGTGATGCCATCGATTTCGACCATGAAATTGAAGCCCCGATAAGGATCGGTTCGTGTTCCGGTAGGCATGGAAGCTCCTTCGCTTGGGTTTGATGAAAAGGAAAAAAAATCCTCATGTGATCAGGCAGGCTGGACGGTGTCCGTCGGCCCTGCCCGATGGATGATGCGCACCACGATGAATTCGGCCGGTGCCGTCGCGGCGAGACCGATTTCGGTCACCACCTGCCCGACCTCGCGGGTCTCCGGCGGATTGGTTTCGCCATCGCACTTGACGTAGAACCCTTCGGCCGCTGTCTGCCCCTGCATAGCCCCGGCCCGCCACAAGCCGGTCAGGTACGGACTCAGCTCGCGCTGAATCCGTACCCATAAACGCGCATCGTTGGGCTCGAATGCAGCCCAGCTCATGTTCCGGTCGATCCAGCGCCCGACCGTCAGGAACAGTCGGCGGACATTGACATGCCGCCAGGCGGGATCGCGATTCAACGTGCGCGCGCCCCAGACGCGGATGCCGCGTCCGGGGAGCGCACGCAGGCAATTCACCCCTTCCGGGTTGAGTCGATCCTGCAACGGGTTGTCGAGCGCGGCTTCCAGATCCAGGGCATCGACTACCTTCTCGTTGGCCGGCGCCTTGAACACGCCGACCCGGGCATCGGTACGCGCAAAGATCCCTGCCACGTGGCCGCAGGGGGGAACCCATTGGTCACGGCCGGTTTGCAGCCACGGATGATACAGGGCTCCGTTGAGTGGTTCCGTCAGTCCCTGTGTGAGGCGTTGACGCTGATCGAGCACACTGTCGACCGAACTTTTCGGCGCCGTATCGAGAATCGCCAGGCGATCGCCATGCTCCGCGCAGTGGCTCAGCATGGCGCGTTGCACCTCGTTGATGGCGGAATGGTCCGGCAGGAGTACGGCGTCCGGCATCGCGACCAGGTCGACGTCGCTGAGCGCTCCCAGCTTGGCCAGAGCATTTTTCAGGGCGGCCAGCCGATCGGCAGCGGCGGGATCGACAAGTGCCACATAACACCGGCGACCACCGTTGGCGAAGAAACCCGTGATCGCCGCGCCGAGATAGCCGACTGGAGGGCACGGCAGGGCATCGACGAGTTCTTCCCTGCGATGCAACAGAATCGGAGCGGGCACAGCCGCTCCGGTGACCGCAGCCAGACCGACGAAACCAGCGATGCCGGTCGGCAGGCCGGTCGCTGGCTGGACAAAGACGTCCTCGCGGTAGACGCCGGGAGTCTGGTAGGTGGCGGCCATCCGCGTCGCTTACTTGCCCGCTGCAACGAACTGGCTGATGCGGAAGATGACGAACTCAGCCGGCCGCACGATCGATACGCCGATCTCGGTGACGACCTGACCCAATTCGCGCAACTCGGGCGGGTTGGTCTCGGCATCGCACTTGACATAGAAAGCCTCCTGCGCGGTGGTACCGAACAGCGCTCCCGAACGCCAGACGTTGGTGAGAAAGGCCGTTACGTTGCGACTGATCTTCTGCCACAGTGCGGGATTGTTGGGTTCGAACACCGCCCATTGCAGACCCTCATCGATCGACTCGCGGAGAAAGAGCAAGGTCCGGCGCACGTTGATGTATTTCAGGTCGGCGTTGGCATCACCGCCGACGGTGCGCGCTCCCCAGGCGAAGATGTTGTCATTGAGAACACGGATGCAATTGACCCCTTTCGGGTTCAAGCCGTCCTGCTCCGCCTTGCTCAGCGGTTGCGTGACACTGAGCGCGCCCAGGATGACTTCGTTGGCCGGGGCCTTGTGCACGCCCCGCAGGTTATCGACGCGTGCATAGATGCCGGCCAGATGACCGCTGGGGGGCACGCCGATCACACCATCACCGCCCTGCAGTCTCGCAGCGGGATCGAAAACCTTGATCCACGGGAAATACCAGGCCGCGTAATCGGTCTTCTTCGGCATCACACCGGGATTGGGGTCGGCCGGAATCCGGGTCAGAGTGCTCAAGTCGCTGACGCTCTCCGGTCCATCGAGAATTGCAAAGCGATCGGATGTGCGGACACAGTGCGTCACGAGCTGATCACGGGTGGCCTCATCGGTCATGCCGGGAGCCGCGACGAGAGCGATCTCGTCGATCGCTGCGAAGGCCCTGAGCGCATCATCGAGGTCGGCCGTCGAGAGGATGCGTACCACATGGCAGCGACTGCCGCCGTTGTTGAAGAAGCCATAGACCGCATGTGCGAGATGGCGATGACCCTCGTCCATCGCCGGGGCGGCATCTGCGGTCGCTGCGGCCGCCTCGCTGCCGATCAGGTCGCCGAAGGCCCTGGTGAATTGCGTCCAACTGGTGATCAGCCTGGGAGTGCCGGCGGGTGTTGGCAGGTTGAAGTCCACGAACTTCGTCGCTGCGGGCGTCTTCGTCGGGTCTTTCGCCAGAAGGTGAATCTTGTCCGGCACGACGCCGACGAATCCGGCGGTGCTGGTACTGACGCCGGCGATGGCCTTGATCGCCGACGGGACTTCTTCAACATAGACACCGGGTGACAGGTATTGTGACATACGCCTTACTCCTTAGCGGTTTGGGTAGCCTACAGTTGCACGTCGTAGTTGTGGCCAGCGGTAACCGGAACGGTGATGCTGATCGTTGTCTGGGTTGCACCCGCCTGGACTCGCAAGTCAAAGGTGCCCGGCCCCGGTACCGTCAGTGTATAGCGGCCTGCCGCGTCGGTCACCGTCCCGACACCCGTCCGCAGCAGCGTCACCCGGGCGTCCGCCACCGGCAGGCTGCTGGCGTCGGTAACCCTCCCGGCAATGCGCAGGAGGACTTGCCGGGTAGCCGGCTTCAGGTCTTCGCGTGTCGCGTTCGTACGTTCCCCGAGATCGACCTGCCCGGTGATCGCGAGCGGTTCCGTGATCGGTGCAAACCTCGACATCGCCAGCGTTGCCGTCAGGGTGATCGACGGACGCAGCTTGTTCCCGATGGCCGTCCAGAAATCGGCGGGATCCTTCAAGCCGTCGGCTTGCGCAGCAAGCATCGGCAACGGCGGTTGCTGTCCCGCCAGCTTGCCTTGCAGGAACGCGGCGGGAATCGTCGGATGGCGGGCGAGAACCTCCAGTGTCTGGCTGAGCAGGCGGTGCTCCTGCAGCGGTAGCTCGCTGCCTCCGACCGGCCAGGCGGTGACCAGATACGCACAGGCGACCCGCAATGGCGGCGGATGCATGGTCGCCCGATTGCCGTGGCGTTCGAGCAGAGGCTCGCTGCTGCGCAGTTCGAGATTTTCGCGGATGTCGTACAGGAACAGGTTGACCGTCGTCTGAGCCGGGTTGAAGGATTCCGCCGGCCGATCGAAGACGACCTGTGCCGCGGCAAGTTCCGGGTAAGCGCTTGCCAAGGCTGGATCGTCCAGCAGCGATCGCAGGGTCAGGCTCAGGTCGCGAATCATGGTCAGTAAACAGTCGGTCTATTCCGCTGCTGAATTCCGCCGAATCTCGAGGATCACCACCCGGTGTCTGTCGCTATCATCAACTTGGGGAATACCTTCCGCGCGCCAAATGTCTTCGCCATAGACGCGCGGTACGAAGTTGGCACGCGGTAACACATCTCTGATTCTGCTCAGTATGTAGAGCGCGCGCGCCCTGGCCAACTCCCGGTTGCGGTCGACGTGACCAAGGGGACTTGCATAGCCGTCAACGAACCCGGACAGATCGCCGCCCCCTTCGCCCTGTGGATCAAGATTCCTGAGAAAAGCCGTCAGACGCATGCTCTCGTCTTCTCGTGTCGAGGGATTCGTCCCTAGTGTCGCTTGACCGGTGTTGAAATAGTAAGCGTGGTGTCGTATCACGCTGATGGGTCCGAAGGTAGTCTGCGGCGGTGGGGCGGGCGTTTCGATGTCAACGACGAATCCGCGCCCGGCGGTCAGCGTCGAGCCGACAGACGTTTCCCATGTGCGGGAGTATCCAGCGGTGGCGTCAATACCCACGCCGAACGGCGTAACCTTGCCCCCAAGTTCCACAGCGACCGCATTGCCGACACTTGCCGATTCAGTTGAGCCAAGCGTCAGAGCCAATCCCACGCTTCTCTCGCCTTGAACAGGCGTGACGCTGAGAGACCAGGGAGCATCTCCGCCGCCACCCGTAAATCCATGCGTCGGTGGATCAAGCTTTATCGTGCCACGTTCATCAGCGGAAACACGCCATGTGTAATCGATCTCCCAGGAGTTTGTGTTGTTGCTGACGTTCTCGTCGCGCTCAACAGCGACCGAGCCTGCAATTCGTAGGTGGGCATTGGTGTTCAAAGGGATGGAAATACTTTCCCGCTGACTACTGGAAAAAGCACGCTCCATGGCTTTTCGTCCACCGACCCACAGCGAGACGCTGAGCTTGATCTCCATGTTGGAGTCGTCAAGGGATCGTAAGACCTCACCCCAGCCCGGCAGAGGCACGGTCAAACGCTGCAGGTGCGGCATCTTTCCAGCAACGACCGACGGCACCATTTCACCCGGTAGCGCTGCGTGGCTCGCCGTGTCTTGCCTTGTCTGTTCCTCCTGTTGCATGACCGCTCGCGCGAACCGGTCCGCCTCCTCTTCACAGGGGTCTTCTGGTTGACTCACAGTGAGCTTGGACTGCAATGTGCTGCCGCCCTGCTGCAGCACATGCGTCAGTTCGTGAGCCAATATCTCCCGTCCAGCCGCACTCTGCGGGTTGTACTCTCCCTGGCCAAAGAAGATGTCCTTCCCGGTGGTAAAGGCACGTGCGCTCAGCGCTCGATTGAGCGCATCAGCTTCTGCATTGGTGTGCACCTGCACGCCGCTGAAGTCGGCGCCAAAGGCGGATTCCATGCGAGTACGGACGCCGCTCTCCAGGGGCTGTCCACGGCCAAGGGAACGTTGGATGGCCTGTTCCACCCCTGGAGCAACCGCGGAACCGCCATTTGCCTCTGCACGTTGGGCCAGGAGCCGCTGCACAAAGCGATTGCCGTGCGTGCGCTGGAGATCCTGCAACGCACCGGCTCCTTGCAGCGGCCTTGCTACCGGCTCAGGTTGCAGCGAGCGCTGCCTGATCGGTGCCTTCGTCGAGATTTCGCCATTGCCTTCGTGAACAGTCCTCGTCCTCACTGCCGCGCCCCCCGATGCTGACATCATTGACGTGTTTCACTTCACGTCATTCCACGTTCGCCCAATTTTCTGATGCTCGCGCCGTGCAGCCCGCAGCAGATGCGACATGCCGATCGTCTCGCCGGCGTCGGCAGCGTAAAACGCCGCCGTCAGCGCGATGTTCCTGATGTTCCCTCCCGCCAGCTTGACCTCGCGGGCGAGCACGGCGAAATCCACATCCTCTGCCAGCGGCGCTTCGCGCGGAAAAACGACCTCCCAAATGCGTCGTCGGAGCATCTCGTCCGGGAACTGAAACTCGACGATCGCATGCATCCGCCGGACGAAGGCATCGTCCATGTGAGCACGCAGATTGGTCGCCAGGATGGCAACTCCTTCGTATTCTTCCATCTTTTGCAGCAAGTAGCCCACTTCGATGTTGGCGTAGCGGTCGTGCGCGTCCCTGACTTCGGAACGCTTGCCGAAAAGGGCATCGGCTTCATCGAAGAAGAGGATCGCATTGGTGTTCTGGGCGGCAGTGAAGATTCGTTCGAGGTTCTTTTCGGTTTCACCGATGTACTTGCTGACGACTTGGGACAGATCGATCTTGTACAGCGTTAAAGATAGTTCATTGGCGATGACATCGCCAGCCATTGTCTTGCCGGTACCCGGCGGGCCCGAGAACAGGACGTTCAGACCCTTGCCCAGAGCAAGCTTGCGGCCGAAGCCCCATTGCTCGTAAACGATGTGCCGCTGCTTGGCCTGCTGGCAGATTTCGTGGAGTTGAGCCAGTTCATCGGCTGGCAGGACCAGATCGTCCCAAGTGTATCGGGGCGTGATCTTGCGTGCCAGATCACGCAGATGGTGGTCGGATTGGCCACGGGCGGCGGTAAAGAACTCGGCAAGGGTCGGCTGGCTGTTGCCCGCCTTGTCGGATCCCGTGGCCGTCCGTGTTGCCCGCCAAAGGGCCAGGTTGACCGCATCGGCAACCGTCCCGGAAATCTGCTCGGGCGTCAACTGCAGGCGTCCCGCCAGTGCATCCAGTTCAGCCGCGGCCAGCGCGACGCCGCTGGCCGCCAGGCAGCGCTGCAGGTACGTTTGTCTCTCGCAGGAATCAAGCGCCGGAAACGGGACCACCTGCATCGCCAGGTTGGCGTCGGCGCGTCGCCAGGCCTGTGAACCGGCCAGGATGACCATGCCTTGATGCCGCTCGATCCTGGCCAGCAGCTCGTGATGCTCCCGGATACGCCGCTCATCGAGCAGAACATCAATCCCCGTGCAATAGAGGACGGCCTCCTGGAGGAGGGCCGCGTGCAGCAAAGCGGTGAGCGCCGCTTCGAACTCCTCGACGGCGGCCGGTGCGCGTGCCAGGTCGGCAACCAGCAACGGTGCCTCGAGCAGATGAGCCAGCGCCTCGGCGACGCGGCGTTTGCCAATGCCTCGCGGCCCCTGAAAGTGGAGCCGCAAAGACCGGCGCCTTTCCCTGGCCTGCATCGCCAGGCCCGGCAGTGCCTGCTGCAGCTCGGCGCCGACCGGCAGCTCGGCCAGGGTGGCTGCCGGCTCGGCCCATTGACAGAACGACGTCAGACGGGCGTCGAGGGTGTCTTCAGCCAGCAGGTAACTGATGATCTGTCCATCGAGCTTGAGGTATTGTGCCAACAGCGGCGGCCGAACCTGCTGGGGATCAACGAGCAGGGACAGCAGACCGTGGCGGGTCAGGGGCGCCGTCGCGGCCAGATGGCGACGTCTTGCCAGCTTGTCCTCTGCCGACGTGCAGAGCAGATTGAAAGCCAGATCGGCGCTGGGTCGGCGGCGGGTCACATCGTCCTGCAGATAGGCATAGAGCCGTTCGTAACGCAGATCCAGTTCCGGCGCCAGGGCAACCAGAATCAGGTCGAGATCGAACAACGAGAGCTGGAAGGCTCTTGCCAGCCGCTTCAACCGACACTGCTCGCCCAGGGATTCCGACAGCGGAAGCTCAGGTGCCGCGTTCTGCAGCACCGGGATGCCCGGTTGCCGCGCCAGCAACTTCTCCACCTCGCCCAGTCCGGTGTACAGCCCGCGGTAGGGATCAGCCGCAGCCTCGGGTCCGTAGGCAAGTCGCGCTGCGGCGACGGCCGCCTGCAACATCGTGTCCAGCCGTTGCAGCGCTGGCTGCAGATCGTTGAGTACCGAGTTTGCGGCGTTCAGCTCATTCACCGGAGTACGACCCGTTGCGTTGACTTCTCGTGCCATCTGGGCGACCGACGTCTTCTGCTGACCAGCTCAGCGCTTTGCCTGAGCGCGCCTTCCTGCTCACGCCCTCATGCTCCTGTGCCTTGCCCTGGCCCGAGCGTGATGGCGGGAGACGGTCCTGTGCCGCGAGTCAGCGCGTCCCGTTGCGTGACGGTCCGAGGAGCGACGTCGTCAGGACGCTTGCCCCTCTTGCCCAGCGCACCCCGCCCGAGGCAGATCCCGTGATCAGCGGCAGGTGGATACTGCCTGTCTTTCCGTCGTTTGTCATCAGTCAACACGGGTACGGGCGCCCCGCTCGGGTTCCAGAGCAGCAGCCTGCGGTGCCGGTTGCTTCGTTCAGGCCCGACTGTGGGTCAGAGCCGGGCGATCGCAGGGCATCATCGACCTCACCTCAGCGGTTCCCCGCATGCCTGCGGCAGAGCGTGCTCCGAGTTCCCGAACGAGCTGCAGGCGGTCGGCGGATCCCGGTTGGGGAGGGCAGGCGCTGGACCACGCAGGCACGCTGCGATCCGCTCTGCCGGTACGGCCAGATCGGTCGCGGCGCTGGTGGCGACGGTGGCGACGGTGGCGGATCCGCTGCGGCAACTCTCGCGGTGAGCAAGCGGAATTCGCGTCGGACGCGTCGCGACCTGCCGTTGAAAGGGCCCGTCAATCGATCACGGGCCGCCGGTGTTCGACCGCAGGCTTGCCGGCTCCGCCGACAAGCCCTCACCCGTCACCGGCTCCGCCGGTGACCCAACCCGCTCGCCTGGACCTAGGGCGAGCCGGAACCCGATGTTGAGGTAGCGGTCGCCAGGCTCGTCCCCGCTCCGGTCGGCGGAACGCACGAACCTGCCGTAGCTGCTCCACGAGCCGCCGCGCAACACGCGGTCGTCGCCAGTTTGTGGGCCTTGTGGGTTCACCTGCGGTTCCGTCGGATAGGCGCCATACCAGTCGGCGCACCATTCCCAAACGTTGCCGTGCATCTCGTACAAGCCCCAGGGATTCG
>ERZ761603.818-NODE-818-length-24879-cov-50.646109_pt1 | contig 24879 bp, 22 predicted proteins | sample MGYA00511879_ERZ761603 | MGnify/ENA primary metagenome ERZ761603 (study PRJEB28899, sample SAMN02850040) | bioreactor sludge metagenome | biome: EBPR Sludge; feature: EBPR Bioreactor; material: flocular biomat | place: Australia: Thorneside Wastwater Treatment... | reverse complement strand
TACGGCGCCCACCGAGATCTACGCTCTTTCCCTACACGACGCTCTTCCGATCTGGCGACCTAGTCTGGGTCTCAGGCCGTCCCGGACTGGCCGCACTCGGGCTGGCGCAACTGCAGGGGCGGGTCGAACTGCCCGACCCGTGGTCGCGCCTGTGCGTGACCGCGCTGGACAGGCCGCGCCCCCGCATCGCCCTCGGCCAGGCGCTGGTCGGCGTCGCCTCAGCTGCCATCGATGTCTCCGACGGCCTGCTTGCCGACCTCGGGCACATCGGCGAACGCTCCGGTCTGGCGGCCGCCGTGCATCTCGTCCGGCTTCCGCATCCGCCCAGGGGCGACGCCTACGATGCCGATCTGCGCCGCCTGGCGCTCGAGTGCCAGCTTGCGGGCGGCGACGACTACGAGCTCTGCTTCACCACGCCGCCACAGCAGAGCAACGCCGTCAGCGCGATCGCCGCCCGCCTCGACCTGCCGCTGTGGTGCATCGGCAGCATGGTCGAAGGTCGCGCCGGCGAGGTGACGGTCTACGACCCCGACCACCATCCGGTGGAATTTCCGCAGCGAGGCTACGACCACTTTGGCTGAATTTTCGCAAGGCGCGCCCGGCCTCAGGTTCCTCTTCTCCCATCCGGCGTACTTCCTCGCCTGCGGCTGCGGCAGCGGGCTGGTGCCGTGGGCTCCCGGCACCTTCGGCACGCTGTTCGCCTGGTTGAGCTTCAACGTGTTCCAGCCCTTTTTCACGGATTTCGAGCTCCTCGGCCTGTTCGCCGCAGCCTACCTGCTCGGCATCTGGATCATCGACAAGGCCGGCAGGGCGCTTGGCGATCCCGACCACGGCAGCATCGTCTGGGACGAGATCGTGCCCTTCTGGCTGGTCCTGCTCATGACACCGGAGACGTTTCTATGGCAGGCCGCCGCCTTCGCGCTGTTCCGCCTGTTCGACATCACCAAGCCGCAGCCGGCCCGCTATTTCGACGACAACGTCAAGAACGGCTTCGGCGTCATGGCCGACGACCTCGTTGCGGCGGGCTACACCCTGCTCTGTCTGGCGCTTGTGAAAATCGCCCTTTCCTGACGGTCGACCGCAACAGGCATAGAATGCCGGTGTTTCCATCGCGCGGAGCGCCGCCATGAGCCACAAGCACGCACACCTGATGCGCAGCATTTTCCAGGATCCGCCGAGCGCCAACATCCACTGGCGCGAGATCGAATCGCTGCTCAATCACCTTGGTGCCGACGTCGAGCCCGCCCACGGCGCGCGCTTCAGGGTCACCCTGAACCGGGTCGAGGCCTTTCTCCATCATCCGCACAACAGCAGCACCTGCAGCCGGGCCGACATCAAGCAGTTGCGAGAAATGCTGACGCACGCCGGGGTGACGCTGTCTTCGTATGAGGCCGGCGCCAGCGGATAGATGGCTCATTCCGGCGGCGACTGGTGCTGGCCGACGTTGCGGCGAGGCCTTCCTGGAAGCGACGTCAGCGCTTCCACTCCGGCAATTCCTGGATAGCCCGGATGTCGTGGATCATCGACAACGCCAGCCAAGCCTCCAGCGGGAAGCGGACACCACCGTCCTGTTCGCCGTACTTGGCGATCAATTGCCGTGCCAGAGCGGTATTGGCATCCAGGATGCCGATCCCTTTCATTGCCCACGACTCGAATAGCCGGGCGTCGACGACTTCGTAGCTGAGGAGCTGGATACGCTCATGTCTGGGGTCACGGGCGATGCGGAAGAAGGTTTCGTTGACATCCTCGAACCTGCCCTCGATAACCTGAAGGAAATGGCTTCTCGTGGCGAGCAGGAACCCGGTAATCGCGGCAAGCGAGTTGTTGGCCGAGCTACGATGCAGGATATCTTCAACGACTGGCCAGTCCAGTTCCCGCGCCGCGCGGCTCTTGTAGATCAGGCGATACATGGCGTTCCCTTTCGCTATTTCTGAAGATGGGAAGATTCCATCCGCCGATTTTCGTTCCCGCCTTCTCGCGGGATTCAATCTTGCCGATCTGGCTTGGAGTCAATGCTGCCAGGATCGCCATTCCGGCGAAGGCAGGAATCCAGAACAAGCAACGGCTTGGACACCGGCCTGCGTCGGTGTGACGGGGCACCTTGTTCACATTGGCAACAAACTGGACTGGCAGCGATTAAGTGAATTCAGCGCCTGCCGTCCATCACGGCGACCCCGACCTGCCCCGGACTCCGCGGATTCAGGCCCGGCTCAGATCCGGAGAGCGGCGCCCGAGCAGGAGTGCAACGGCACTGTCCGCCAACTGGTCCACCGTCAGGGGGCCATCGGGGCGATACCAGCGGCCGGACCAGTTGAGCATGCCGAACAGCAGCAGGCGCAGCGGCGCGGCGGCCGATGCAATCCTGCCGCGCGCCGCGAGTTCGTCCAGCGTCGCCTGCCACGGCGCCTGATAGCGGTCGAACGCCGCGGCAATCTCGGCACGCGCGGCGACGTCGAGCGAGCGCGTCTCGTTAAGCAGCATCGGCGAATTGCAGTCGGCTTCGAGCAGGGTCCCAAGATGGGTGCGCACGAGGACGTACAGACGCCTTTCCGGATCCGCGACACCGGCAATGGCCGCCAGCAGGCGCTCCCGTCCGGCTTCCAGCCCGTCGATCATCGCCTCCTTTAGCAGTTCCTGCTTGCTGCGGAAATGATAGAAGGGGCTGCCCGAGCGCATACCGACCGCTTCGGCGATGTCGCGGGTGGTCGTTGCGGCGAAGCCCTTGTCGACGAACAGGCGCGCCGCCGCCCGCAGCAGTTCGGCGCGCCGGTTCGGCTCGAGTCCTGCTCCCGACTTGCGACGGGGCACGGCTAGAGGCTGGCGGCGAGACGCGTGCCCTGGTCGATGGCGCGCTTGGCATCGAGTTCGGCCGCGACATCGGCGCCGCCGATCAGCGAGAACGGGATCCCCGCCGCTTCCAGCGGCGCCTGCAGGTCCCGGCGCGGCTCCGGGCCGGCGCAGATGACGATGGTGTCGACCGCCAGGGTTTTCGCCTTGCCATCGACGGTGATGTGCAGCCCGGCGTCGTCGATGCGCTCGTAGGTGACGCCGCCGATCATCTGGACCCCGCGTTTCTTGAGCAGCGTGCGGCGAATCCAGCCGGTTGTCTTGGCCAGTCCGTCACCGACCTTCGACGACTTGCGCTGCAATAGGTACACCTTGCGTGGCGCCGTCTCGTCGACCGGCGCCTTGAGCCCGCCGCGGTTGGCGTAGCCAGGGTCGATCCCCCATTCGTCGTTGAAGCGCTCGGCCTCGCTCCGGTCATCGTGGGCATGGGTCAGGAACTCGCCGACGTCGAAGCCGATGCCGCCGGCGCCGATGATCGCCACCGTCTTGCCCGCCACTTTCCGGCCTTCGATGATGTCGAGATAACTCGCCACCTTGTTGCTGTCGACGCCGGGAATCGGCGGCTTGCGCGGCACGATGCCGGTCGCCAGAACGACGTGATCGAAACCGCCGGCCTTGAGCGCCGCCGCGTCGGCGCGTTGATTCAGTTTCAGTGTCACGCCGCTGGTCGCGATGCGCCGTCCGAAATAGCGCAGCGTTTCATTGAAGTCTTCCTTGCCGGGAATCTGCCTGGCGATGTTGAACTGGCCGCCTATGCGGTCGGCGGCATCGAACAGCGTCACGTGATGGCCGCGCTCGGCGGCGGTGGTGGCGCAGGCCATGCCGGCTGGGCCGGCGCCGACGACGGCCACCTTTTTCGGGGCCTTCGCCTTTTCGATGACCAGTTCGGTCTCGTGGCAGGCGCGTGGATTGACCAGGCAGGAGGTTAGCCGCCCGGCGAAAATGTGATCGAGACAGGCCTGGTTGCAGGCGATGCAGGTGTTGATCTCGTCGGCCCGGTTGGCGGCGGCCTTGACGACAAAATCGGCGTCGGCCAGAAAGGGGCGGGCCATCGACACCATGTCGGCGCAACCGGAAGCGAGCACCTCCTCGGCAACTTCCGGCGTGTTGATGCGGTTGGTGGTGATCAGCGGAATCTTGACAGTGCCCTTGAGGCGTTTCGTCACCCAGGTGAAGGCGGCGCGCGGCACCATCGTCGCGATGGTCGGAATCCGCGCCTCGTGCCAGCCGATCCCGGTATTGATGATCGTCGCGCCGGCCGCCTCGATCGCCTTGGCCAGCTCGACCACTTCGTCCCAGGTGCTGCCGCCCTCGACGAGGTCGAGCATCGACAGGCGGAAGATGATGATGAATTCCGGCCCGACCCTGGCACGGGTCGCGCGCACCGTCTCGACCGCGAAGCGGATGCGGTTTTCGAAGCTGCCCCCCCATTCGTCGGTCCGCTTGTTGGTCTGCGGGGCGATGAACTGGTTGATCAGGTAGCCTTCGGAGCCCATGATCTCGACGCCGTCGTAGCCGGCCTTCTGCGCCAGGTGGGCACAGCGGGCGTAATCGCCGATCGTCTTGCGGATGCCCCAGCGGGTCAGGGCGCGCGGCGTGAAGCGGTTGATCGGCGCGCGCAGCTTCGAAGGCGCGACATTGAGCGGATGATAGCCATAGCGCCCGGTGTGGAGTATCTGCAGGGCGATCTTGCCACCCTCGGCGTGCACGGCATCGGTAATCAGGCGATGCTTGCCGACCTGCCAGGAAAAGCTGAGTTGCGATCCGAAATGGTAGACCCGGCCGGCAAGGTTGGGGGCGAAACCGCCGGTGACGATCAATCCGACGCCTCCCCGCGCCCGCTCGCCGTAGAAGGCCGCCATGCGTTCGAAGCCGTTCTTCTCTTCTTCCAGCCCGGTGTGCATCGATCCCATCAGGGTGCGATTCCTGAGCGTCGTGAAGCCGAGGTCGAGGGGGGCCAGGAGATGCGGGTAAGGTGACTGGACCGAGGCCTGATTCATGAACTGTCTCCGGAGCAATTGATTAATTATTCAGCAAGCAAGCACTTGGTCATTATCAGGCCAAAGACAGGGAAATGCAAGCGTTCCGGGTGGTCATCCGGACGCGGGCGAGGAGAAGGGCAAGACCGTGGCGAGGAGTGGCGGCGAGTGGCGGGGGGCTATCCCGATTTGGGCTTCTTCCAGGTGTAGACCGCGGTAACCGCATAATTCCATACCGCGCCGACGAGCACGCCGGCAATTGCCGAAAGCAGCCAATAGGCGCGCTGATCGAAGAGGTAGGTTGCAATTCCGACGTTCGCCAGCGCCCCGACACTGCAGGCCAGCGAGAACGACAGCCAGCCGCTCACGAGTTTCCAGCCCCGCAACTGCATGTCGCGGTAGGTCAGGACGTTGTTGACCGCGAAGTTGAACGTCATGGCAACGAGCGTCGCCGTGGTTTGTGCCACGAAGAATGAGGCGCCGATCCCCCGGAAGAGGGTTGCCAGCACGAGCAGGTGTACCCCGAGGCCGAGCAGGCCGACCAGCGAGAAAGCGATGAAGCGGATGGGGACGACGCGCCCTAGATAGTGGTCGAGCAGCATCATGAAGAACTCCCACGCCACCATCGTATCGAGTTTGCTCTCGCCGGAAAAGCGGTTGCGGAACTCGTAGGGCAGTTCGCGACAGCGGAGCGGCTCGGGCGAGGTGGCGAACAGATCCAGCAGGATCTTGAAGCCGACGCCGGACATGCCGGCCCTGACACAGCGCTCGACCGCCGCGCGCCGGATCATGAAGAATCCGCTCATCGTGTCCTGCAGGTCGGCCTTGAGCACCAGGCGGCTGAGCCGGGTGGCGAACCGGCTGGTGGCGACGCGGGTGCGGTCCCAGCCTTCCATGCTGCCACCTTCCGCGTACCTGCTGCCGACCACGACGTCCAGATCGTCGCCGCGCAACGCGTCGAACATGGCCGGCAACAGCCGCTCGTCGTGCTGCAGGTCGGCATCGATGACCGCGACGATGGGTGCCGACGAGGCCAGCATCCCCTCGATGCACGCCGTCGACAGCCCGCGCCTGCCGATGCGCTGGATGCAGCGGACCCGACTGTCACGCTGCGCCAGTTCTCGCACCGTTGCCGCCGTCCCGTCCGGAGAATCGTCATCGACGTAGATCATCTCCCAGTCGACCCCGGGAAGCACCGCGGCAACCCGATTCCTGAGTTCGACGACGTTCCCGGCCTCGTTGAAGGTGGGAACGACAATGGACAACTGGGGCATGAAAATCCTTCTGCAGAATGCCGCGAACGGCCAGAGGCCGCTATTTTACGGCATCCGCCTTGGCAGGCCGAGGCCGGCCCTTGTAGTTCGTAGCCTGATAGAACTCGATGCGGCGAACAACCCTGCCGGAAGCAAACGTTTCGATGACATCCACCGGTTCGATCGCGTCGAAATAAGGTCTGAGGCGCTCAAGATCGACCTTCGATTGTGCCTGGTCGGTGATGACAAGTATCCCGGTCGCTCCCCGCAGGTCGCGGTCCGCCGGAAGATAATCGTATTCGAGCGCCTTCTCGCCGTAGATGTCCTGGGCGTAGGTGCGCTCCTGCCCGGGGCGGTGAAACCAGACCAGCGAACTCGTCTTGTAGTGCGGGGAGAACACGAAGCTTTCCTTCCCCCCGGCCCTGATCGCCGCCTCCAGCCGGTCGACCCGCGCCCCCGCTTCGCTGAAGCCGCTCCAGCTGTTGAGATCGCCGGGAACCGGCAGGTTCGGAACCGTTGAAATGGCGGCGCCGATTGCCAGCACCCCGGCGGAAGACGCCAGACCCCAGACCATGCGCCGCTCGCTCCCGCTCCGCGCAAGCTGGTGACGGATACCGAGAACGATCAGCGGCCAGAAGGCAGGAGCCAGCCAATTGATCTTGACGATCGAGCGGAAACTGATCCCGGTGAACAACAGCAGGGGAACCGCGGCACTGATCAGCAGCAGGCGAACGGAATCGTCGATGCCGGTGCTGAGCCATCTCCGGAACTCGCGCGCCAGGGAGGCGATTGCCACGACGAACAGATACGGCGTAACGATCACGAACTGCTGGACAAGCATCATCAGGAAATACTGCGGCCTGAATCCGCCCATCTCGTTCAGCCGCCGACTGCTCTGGAAGGCAAGCGAGACCCAGTCGTGACTGAAGTTCCAGATCAGCACCGGAGCGAACACGACTGTCGCCAGCAGCAGGCCCAGATAGGGATGAGGCTTCGCCAGCCAGATCCGTTGTCGCGGCGACGTGAGCAGATACAGCAGCACGATCGGCCCAAGAAGCGCGCCGGAATACTTTCCCAGCCAGGCCAGCCCCATGAAGGAGCCGGCGACGAACCACCAGCGTCCTTGCGCCGTGGCACTCACGCGCCATACCGCCCAGACCGTCCCGACCCAGGCAAAAAGCAGGGGTCCGTCGGGCGTCGGTCCGAACCCCAGGACCTCGTAAACGATGGTCAGGTTGAGCGCCACCAGCGACCAGAAGGCCAGCCTGCGGTCGCCGAACATGTCGAGGATCAGCTTCGCCCAGAGGACATTCCAGCCCAGCGACCAGAGCACCGCCGCCGACTTGATGCCGAATGCACTCTGCCCGAACACCGCCGTCGTCAGCGCGATGCTGTAACTTGCCAGCGGCGGGTGGTCGAAGTACGACCAGTCAGGGAAGCGGCTCCACGTCCAGTAGTAGGCCTCCTGCGGCAACAGCGGCGCGATCGCCGCCAACACCAGGCGAAACAACGTGAAACCGGTGATGAGGAAGGCGATGGCCCGCGACTGCCTGGGCAGTGAGCGCCACCAGTCCCCGCAAGAAAGTGTGATTCGGCTCAACGGGCAGTTCTGTTCGGTTGGTCGCGCCTTTGCCGCGCGACGATCGCTGACCCATGCGCCAGAAGAACCCGAACGAGCGCAACGCACGTCAGGACAGGAATCCACTTGCTCATGATTCACGACTGGTGGTTCGCCAGGTCAAAGTGCGATGCCGGCAAGGTCTGCGGTCGACGCCTCAATTTGCCCGAAATTGAAAAGGGATGACTGTAGCGCATTCTCCGTGAGCGAATTGTGAGGAATCCGGGCCACCGGTGCCCGGGCAAGGACAGCGTTCCGTTGGGCGATAGAAGCGTCTAGACTGCGGGCCTGAATGAATCGGAGACGCACATGCGTAAACTCTACGGGTTCCCCGTCAGCAACTACGTGAATATGGTCAGTCTGGCGCTGCTGGAGAAGGGGCTTCCCTTCGAATTCGTAATGACCATCCTCGACCGGGGTCCGGAATTCCTGGCCAGGAGCCCGCGCGGCAAGGTGCCGTGCCTGGAAACCGAACTCGGTTTCATCAACGAGGCTAGCGTCATCCTGGAATGTCTCGAGGAAGCCGCCGTCGGCACGGCGCTGCTGCCGAGCGATCCCTGCCAGCGGGCACAGGTGCGCGCGCTGATGAAGGAAATCGAGCTCCATATCGAACTGCCGGCGCGCTCCTGTTACGGTGAGGCATTCTTCGGCGTGACCCTGCCGGATGCTCTCAGGGCCAGGGCGCGTGATGAACTGGTGGCCGGGTTCGCTGCGCTCAAGCGAGCATGGCAGGTTCTCGCCTTTCGTGGCCGGCGAGAGTTTCACGCTGGCCGACATCCTGTTCCTGTACAGCGTCGAACTCGGCGCGTCCGTCGGCAAGCTGGTGTTCGGGCCTGACCTGCTCGGCGACTTCGTTGCCGCCACGGCGCTCCTCCTGCAGCAACTGGGCAAAAATTCGAACGTCCAGCAACTGGCCGCCCGACGCTTGCGGCGATGCCCGGCTTCATCGCCGCCACGCGCACCAGAATGCAGGGCGCGGCCTGAGCGATTCATGGGCAGTTCCTTGCGCACACGATGACCCGCAACCGCCAGATTCTTCCCGGCAAATGTCCCGCGGGCGAAACCAGCGTCGGCAACCTCGGGCTCGCCGGCAGCGAGATTCCGCCCCTGATGGAAGTCAGGTTGATGCGGCGTGGTTGTCGCGTGCCATCGTGGAGCCCTGTCCCGATGGCATCCACTGCCACCCCGAAGATGTCGGCGACATGGTGGTGGATGCCGTGCCGACGCGCGTGAGCGCGCAGGGGCGCATCGCCTTGTGCGGCATGATCGCCGGCTACGACGGGCAGCCGCCGCCACCGGCCCAACCGGCGATGATTCTGGTCAATCGCCGCAAGCTGCAGGGCTTCATCATCAGCGAGCACATGGACATCTGGCCGCAGGCGCTGACCGAGTTCGCCGGACTCGTCGTCACCGGCAAGCAACCGGTCAGGCCGATCGGATCGATGAGCAATGCCGATCTCCTCCCGGACCACGGACGGCGATGATTACTCCGCTTGAATATGCTGCGCATGACGGTCTCGGCCTGGCGGCCCTGATCCGGCGCCGCGAGGTGAGTACGGCGGAAGTCCTCGATGCGGCGATCGCGCAGATCGAGCAGCACAACGCCACCTTGAACGCAGTCAATCGCAAGCGCTACGAACAGGCGCGAAGCGAAGCCGCGCGGGTTAACGCCGCCGCGCCGTTTGCCGGCGTTCCCTTCTTGCTCAAGGACCTGATCGCCAGCATCGCCGGCGAACCGACCGGGTGCGGTAACCGGCTACTTGCCGCGATCCCCATGCCGCGCGACAGCGAACTGGTACGCCGCTACCGCGCCGCGGGACTGGTCATCGTTGGCCGAACGAACACCCCGGAATTCGGTTTGACGCCGTACACCGAACCGGAGGCTTGCGGCCCGACACGCAACCCGTGGTCGCTTCAGCACTCGCCGGGCGGGTCGAGTGGCGGCTCGGCGGCGGCGGTGGCCGCGCGCATGGTGCCGCTGGCCAGCGGCGGCGATGGGGGCGGCTCGATCCGGATTCCCGCTTCTTGCTGCGGGCTGTTCGGATTCAAGCCGAGCCGCGGCATGACTCCGACCGGACCCGAATTCGGCGAACTCTGGCGGGGCTATGCGATCGAGCATGTCATCACGCGCTCGGTTCGCGACAGCGCCGCCATGCTCGACGCCACCGCCGGCGCCGACCCCGGCGCCCCCTATGCCGCTCCCCGGCCGGTCCGCCCCTTCCTCGTCGAGGCCGGGAGCGAACCCGGTCCGCTGCGCATCGCGTTTACCGGCAGCCCGCTCCTTGGCGGACATGGCATCCATCGCAATTGCCTGGACGCGCTGGAGTCGAGCGCCAGGCTGCTCGCATCGCTTGGACACCATGTCGAAGAGGCCGCCCCGCCGGTTGAGCGCGAGGCTTTTGCGCTGGCCTTCATGACCGTCATCGCCTGCGAACTGCGGGCGGAAATCGAGAATTTCGCCCAGTCGGCGGGTCGCGCGATTCATGCCGGTCAATTCGAGACGGCAACCTGGGGGCTTGCCCTGCTCGGACGCACCGTCAAGGCTGCCACCTATGTAAATGCCGTCCGCACGCTGCAACTGGCAGCAAGAAGGATGGCGCCCTTCTTCGCGCAGTACGATGTGCTCCTGACGCCGACACTGGCAGCGCCGCCTGCACTGATCGGGTCGCTCCAGCCTTCCCCAGCTGAAAGGCGCCTGTTGCGCATCGTCAACCGGCTCAACGCCGGCTGGCTGCTGCAGGCGCTGGGTGTCCTTGGCTCGGTGGCTGAAAAGACCTTCGCCTATGTTCCCTTTACACCGCTGTTCAACGCCACCGGTCAGCCGGCGATGTCGGTGCCGCTGCACTGGAATGGCGAGGGATTGCCGGTCGGGGTCCAGTTCGTCGGCAAGTTCGGCAGCGACGCAGCGCTGTTTCGACTGGCCGGGCAACTTGAGCGGGCTCGGCCATGGTTCGGGCACGCCCCGTCCGGTTACCCGGGGCGGCCGCATGGCGCGTGACGGGATTCCGTACACGACATGAACATTTCGTTGCATTCTGTCACTTGAATTTTCCGGCAGGCGCCCCTATGTTAGAACTATGCGCTGATGATTCAGCCTGGCGGTCGCCCCTCCCCCCTCCTCCAGGTGGCCGTCTTGGAAGCCTCGGACTCCCCCCGGTCCGGGGCTTTCATCCTTTCAGGCCGCGTCAGGGCCGCATGCGGAACATGCTGCTTCGCTTTTTAGAACCGGCTGTCAAGACATGGCTCCGTGACAGGTCTAGGATGGCCGAGGCTCCCCTTCGCTGATTCTTGCCATGCCCTTGTCCGTTTCCAGCCTCACCCGCAGCATGAACCGCCGGGCTGCCAACTCCCGCATCGGCCAGCGCGTCCTGCGGACTTTGCCGGTTCCTGCCGACCTCGAGGCGGTGACCGATGTCGACCGGGCTGGCGAACTTGCTCCGGGGTCGGCCGGATTGACGCAGGACGATGTCAGCGCGATCTGGTCCCGCGCCGAGGATCTCTACTGCACCGGCTACTACCCGGCGGTGATGCTGTGCATCCGCCGTCACGGCAGGATCACGCTGAACCGGGCAATCGGTCTTGCCCGCGGCTTCGGTGAACCGGGTGGCCCGGAGATCCCGGAGCCGGTCAGCGTCACTACGCCGGCCTGCTTGTATTCCGCGAGCAAGGCGGTTACCGCCATCCTGATCCACAAGCTGGCCGACGACGGCCACATCAACCTGCTCGACCCGGTTGCCCACTACGTTCCCGAGTTCGCCAGGCACGGCAAGGAAAGGTTGAACATCCTGCAGATTCTCTCGCACCGCGGCGGCGTTCCCGGCATCCAGAGCGAAATCCCGCTGGAGGAACTGGTCCGTCACGAGACGCTGCTCAAGCTGATCTGCGAGGCCGAGCCGACGGATGTTCATGGTCGCCGGCAGGCCTACCATGCCATCACCGGCGGAACCATCCTGCAGGCCATCCTCGAGCGCGTGACCGGACGTTCGATCCGCAGCTACTGGCATGACCATTTCAAAAAGCCGATGCGGTTCAGCCATTTCGACTATGGTGCCACCCGAAAGGAATTCGACCGGATGGCGCGCGACCGCTTCGCCGGCGCCAGGGTACCGCAGCCATTCCGCACCTATTTCCGTCAGTTCCTCGGTCTGGATGTCGAAAAGGACCGCGATTTCGTCAACAACTATGCCTTCTTCTCCGAACCGGTCCCGGCGGGCAACATGATCGCCACTGCCGAGGAGACCAGCCGTTTCTTCCAGATGCTGCTCGATGACGGCCGCTACGGGGACAAGCAGATCATTAGCAAGCTGGCTGCCCACCGGGCGACGTGGGAAACCTCGCCGCATCAACTCGACAACACGCTGAAGGTGCCCCTGCGCTACTCGGCGGGGATGATGCTCGGCGGCGAGCCGTTCGGGCTCTTCGGCCCGCACACCGGCAGCGCCTTCGGGCACCTCGGATTGATCAACACTCTCGCCTGGGCCGATCCCGATCGCGACATTGCCGTGGCGCTGCTGTGCACTGGCAAGCCCTTGCTGGCACACAATGCGTTCACCCTGATCCAGTTGTTGCGTGAGATCAACAACCGGATTCCGCGCCGCCGGCCTCCGCTGTCCTAGACGGGTTGAGCGGGGTTTCCGGGCGCCGCCCCACGCCCGTTCGCCGGTCGATGGCAGGAACTCTCCCCGCAGGAAAATGCCGACAGTCAATTTCGCTATAGAATGATCCGGTATCCACGTTCGCTGGAGAAGATCATGAAGGTGACGACCGCATTGCTGTGCGCCGCTGTGGCAGGGCTCTTCTCGGCCTGTGCAACCCCGGACGGCGCCTCCGGCGACAGCCGGACGCTGAATGTGCCGTTGCGGCCAGGCCAGCAGAACCTCGGGGCAGTCGCGCAGGCCACCCTCGTGGCGCGGGGCGACGTTACCGATGTCAGAGTCTTTCTCAGTGGCCCCCTCCCGCTCGGGGTCTCCCGGAGGCCGCAGCTTTTTGCCTTCATCTACCCCGGAAACTGCGACAATCAAGGGCCGCAGCCCGCCTTCGCGATGAACAGCACGGTGACCTCGTTTCCCGAGGTCGGTGGCTGGAGGATCATACGGACAGCCGAAGCACCGCTGGACGCGCTGCGCAACGGCAACTATTCGATCGTGATTCGGACCAGCCCGCAGGACCGGAACATCGATATCTTCTGCGGCGACATCCGGTAGGTTTCGACCGCGCTGCGGCTCTCCGCGCCAGGCGCTTGGCGCCGGCGCCCGCACGATCCGCCGGTCGCGCGGGGGCAACTGCGACGATCACCACCGGCAACGGGTGTGATAGCCCGAAAAGGCCTCAGTTCGCCTGCCGTCCGATGAAACCGACCAACCGCCGCGTCATCCACTTCGGCATCGCCCGACTCGCCAGCGTGGTCAGCAGATTGATTCGTCCGGGCACCTCAATCACCTCGCCGCCCATGCAGGCATCGAATCCGGCATCGGCCACCTCGGTGGCATCGAGCACGGTCGACGCGACCAGCCTGACGAACCGCGAGTTCTCCTCAGCCATGGCATCCATCATCGGCGTCGCGGTCACTCCGGGGCACAGGGCGGTCACTGTCACGCCGGTACCCTGCAATTCCTCGCTGACCGATTCGGTCAGCGACAGCAGGTAGGCCTTGCTTGCCGCATAGGTGGCCATGAACGGAACGGGAACGAATGCCGAGGTCGAGGCGATGTTGAGCACGCGTCCGTGCCCGCGCGCCACCATCGGCGGAATGAAGTGCGACATCATCGCGGTGGCCGCCGCGACATTCAGGCGGATGATGGCCTGATTGGCCGCCGGGGTCATCCGTGCGAAGTGTCCCAGGTCGTTGATGCCGGCATTGTTGACGAGGATGTCGATCGCCAGTCGGCGGCGCTTGAGCGTCGCCGCCAGCCTTGCGACCGCGCCGTCCTGCGCCAGATCGGCGGCTATGCTGACGACCTTGACGCCATGGCTTGCGGTCAGTTCGTCGGCCAGCGCCTCGAGCTTGTCGAGGCTGCGCGCGACCAGCACGAGGTCATGGCCGGCGCCGGCGAAGCGCCGCGCCAGCGCTGCGCCGATGCCCATCGAGGCGCCGGTGACGAGAACGGTTTCCCTGGATCCTTCCTTGCCCATGACTCCTCCGTCTGTTGCCGGACGTGTTGTTTGTCGAAACCCGCGCATTCCTGGCCGGGAGGACCGGATCCGTCCGGAATCGCGCGGCGACCCTTCCGCAATTTGCCCATATTCATGGGTCGACCGCGATCGATGCCGGTCCGGGCGCATTCTGCCCGTTGTCCGCCGATGCGCATGCTCTTTATATCATCGAGGCGATGCCGGTGATCCGGATCTGTCCCTTGGGCTTGTCTCCGGCAATTCATGACTGCTGCCGGAAGCGGCCGATCAGCGGGCCAATAACCCGAGTATCTTCGGGTAACTGTCGGGCAGCAGGCGGCTCAGCCAGTGCAGCGTCGACGACTTGTTTCCGGTAATGATGCGCCGGTCGCCACGCTCCACTCCGGCGAGAATGTCGGCCGCGCATTCGGCGGGCGGGGTAAGCAACAACTTCTCCCCCAATTCCGTCAAGCGCGCCTCCTCTTCTCCGGCCGCGGCGCATCGGCGACCGGCGACTTCTATGTTGGTCTTGATGCCCCCCGGATGAACGGACACCGCACGCACGCCCGATCCCGCCAGTTCGCTCCACAAGCACTCGGTAAGGCCGCGTACTCCGAACTTGGAGATGTTGTAGGCGCCCTGAGCGGGGAAGCCGACAAAGCCGAAGACGCTCGAAATATTGACGATGCAGCCTTCACGCTGCTCCAGCATCATTGGCAGGAAGGCCTTGGTGCCGTAGATCACGCCCCACAGGTTGATGCCGAGCTGCCACTCGATCTCTTCGATCGACAGGTGGGCAATGGTGCCGACGATGGTCACGCCGGCATTGTTGATGAGGAAATGTGCTGTCCCGAAATCCCGCCTCACCGCTTCGGCATGGGCAAAGACTGCCTCGCGACTGGACACGTCGAGCGTGTAGGCGATTGCCTGAGTTCCCTTCGCCAGGGATTCCCTGGTTTCTTCCAGGGTCTGCGCATTGACATCCGACAGGGCCAGGCGCGCGCGCCTCGCTGCCAGCTGCTGGGCCAGCGCGCGCCCGATGCCCGAGCCGGCGCCGGTGATGACGACCACCTTGCCATCGAAACAATTCATGCTCCGCTCCCTCGGTTGCGATCAAGCGACGAAAACTCCCTTGCTGCACGGACGGGCCGGGTCGGTCCCGATCCGGCCGCGGCGTGACTGCCGCGGGCACCCGGCACCGCCCCGTCCTGCCTAGAGCCGCAGCGGCGGCGTCAGGTAGGGCAGGGTCGATCCGAGATTCTCCTTACCCTTCCGGATCTCCATGCGGGCGATGGCCTGCAGGTGGACCTCGTCCGGACCATCCGCATAGCGCAGCGCCCGGCCCCAGGTCCAGTGGTCTGCCAGCGGCGTGTCCGGGCTGATGCCCATCGCCCCGAAAGTCTGCATGGCACGATCGCACACGGCGGTATGCACGCCCGGGACCAGCGCCTTGATCATCGATATCTCCTTGCGCGCTTCCCTGACCCCGATGTTGTCGATCATCCAGGCCGTCTTGAGGACCAGCAGGCGCGCCTGGTCGATCTCGATTCGCGATCGGGCGATCCATTCGCCGATCGTCCCGTGCATGTACAACTGCTTGCCGAAGGCCTTTCGCTCCAGGGCACGGTCGATCATCAGTTCCAGCGCGAGTTCGGCGGCGCCGAGCGAGCGCATGCAATGGTGGATCCGGCCGGGGCCAAGGCGCGCCTGGGCCAGCGCAAAGCCGCTCCCCTCCGCGCCGAGCAGATTGCCCGCCGGCACCCGCACATTGCGGAAGACGACCTCGCAATGGCCTTCCGGCGTCTGGTGGTTCATGACATTCACGTTGCGCACGACATCCAGCCCGGGCGTGTCGCGCGGCACCAGCACCATGCTCTGCTGCTGGTAAACAGCCGCCGCCGGATCGGTCTTGCCCATCACGATGAATATTCTGCATTGGGGATGGGCGGCATTGGTGATGAACCACTTGCGTCCGTTGATCACGTAGTCGTCACCATCACGGGAGATCAGCGTCGTGATGTTGGTGGCGTCCGAGGAGGCGACGTCCGGCTCGGTCATGGCGAAGGCGGAACGGATCTCGCCGCGCAGCAGCGGCTGCAGCCATGCTGAATTCTGCTCGGGCGTCGCGAACATGTGCAGCAGTTCCATGTTGCCGGTATCCGGCGCATTGCAGTTGAAGACCTCCGACGCCCAGCCAACGCGGCCCATGATCTCGGCCAGCGGCGCATACTCGAGATTGGTCAGCCGGGTGCCCGGCTCGTCGTCCCTGAGGTCGGGCAGGAACAGGTTCCACAAGCCTTCCGATCTCGCCAGCGCCTTCAAGTCGTCCATGAAGGACACCGGGAACCGCCCTTGACGGACTTCGTCGTGCCACTGCCGCACGCGCGGCACGATATGGTCGTCCATGAATCCGCGGACACGGCGGCGCAGATCCTCGACCTTGGGGGAATAGGAGAAGTCCACCGGGTTTCCTTTCGTTCAAGCGTTAGTCACAGGGCCGAAACGCCGCCGTCGACGGCGACGGCCTGGCCAGTCATGTAGGAGTTTTCCCTGGCGCACAGCATCAGCATCACCGCGACCGTTTCGCCCGGCGTGCCCAGTCGTTTCATCGGCGATGCCTGCGAGAGATACTCCACCTGCTCTGCCAGGCCTTCCGTCACCATCGGCGTGCTGCTGTAGAACGGGCAGACGGCATTGACGCGGATGTTCCTGCGCGCGTATTCGGCCGCCCCCGTCCGGGTCAGCCCGATGACGGCGTGCTTGGCCGCCGAATACGCCGCCAGCTTCGGCGCGCCGCCGAGGCCGGCCATCGAGGCGACGTTGAGGATGACCCCGCCTCCCTGCTTGAGCATCTGCGCGATCTGGTGCTTCATTCCGAAGAAGACGCCCTTGGCATTGACGGCGAAGTTGAGGTCGAGATCGGATTCCAGGGTATCGATCAGCGCCTTCATTGGCGTCGACATGCCGGCGTTGTTGACTCCGACATCGAGGCGGCCGAAGCTGGCCACCGCCGCGTCGACCATCGCCTTGACCTCGGCTTCGCGGGTGACGTCGCACTGCAGGTCGACCACCTCGGCGCCGGCAGCGCGGAGTTCGCTGGCGACGCGCTGCAAGCCTTCGTGATTGCGGTCCCCGAGAACCAGCCGGGCGCCCATCGCGGCGAGTTCCCGCGCCAGCAACTCGCCGAAACCGCTGGCCGCGCCGGTGATCATCACCACCTGTCCGGCATAGCTTGTCAGATTCATGGTGGCCCCTAGAGAGTCAGTCCGCCGTCGACGACGATGCATTCGCCATTGGTGTAGCTTGCCGCGTCGGAGACCAGGTAGAGCACCGTGCCCGCCATCTCGTGCGGCTCGGCATGCCGGCGCAGCGGGACCCTGGCCATCCATTCGTCGTAGAGGGGCTTGTTGGCGAAGAGGGCGCCGGCAAACCGGGTCTTGGTCAGCCCCGGCAGCACGGCGTTGACCCGGATGCCCAGGGGCCCGCACTCCTTGGCGAAGGACTTTGTCATATTCACGACCGCCGCCTTGGTGATCGAGTAGATCCCCTGCAGGTCGCCGGGCTGCAGCGCATTGACCGAGGCGATGTTGACGATCGCGCCGCCGCCCTGTTCGCGCATCATCCTGCCGGCCTCGATCGACATGAAGAAATAGCCCCGGACATTGACGTCGACCGTCTTGTTGTAGGCGTTCAGATCGGTATCCAGGACATGGCCGAAATACGGATTGGTCGCCGCGTTGTTGACGAGGATGTCGAGGCGCCCGTGCGCGGCGCCGATGTGTGCAAAGGCACTGGCGATGTCTTCCAGGTTTCCGACATGGCAGGCCAGGGCTTCGGCGCTTAGTCCTGCCGCCCGCAGCCTGTCGACGACGGTCTGGCAGTCGTCCCGCTTGCGGCTGGAAACGATCACGTGCGCTCCCTGCTCCGCCAGCAGGCCGGCAATCGCCTCGCCGATGCCGCGGCTGGCGCCGGTCACCAGCGCAATCCTGCCACTCAGGTCAAACAGCTTCGTGCTCATCGCTGACTCCTCGTTACTTGGTTGTGTCGATCAGGGCCGTGGCGGCCTCCGCCAGATGCCGTGCCATGTCGCCCACCTGACCGGCCCTCGTGCTCGATGCATTGCCGCCGAGGGCACGCTTCTTCACGCCCTGGGCGATTGCCGCCAGGCGAAAGAAGCTGAATGCCAGGTAGAAGTTCCAGTGCGCAATCGCCGGGATCCCGCGCAACTCGCAGTAGCGACGCACGATGGCTTCCTCGCCCGGCAAGCCAAGTGCATCGCGATCCTTGCCCAGCAGACCGGGGATGTGTCCGACCGCCGGCAGGCGCAGGCACATGCAGAAATAGGCTAGATCGGCCAGCGGGTTGCCCAGGGTCGACAGTTCCCAGTCGAGAATCGCAATGATTTTCGGGCCTACCGCGTCGAAGATCAGGTTGTCGATCCGGAAGTCGCCGTGCACCAGCGACGGCGGCCCGTCATCGCGCGGGCAATTGGCCGGCAGCCATTCGATCAGGGTTTCCATCGCCTCCAGGCGCCCGGTTTCCGAGGAACGGTACTGCTTGGTCCACACGCCGGTCTGCCGCTCGAAATAGTTCCCGGCACGCCCGTAGTCGGCGAGCCCGACCGAATCGACGTCGACATTGTGCAGCGCCGCCAGCGTTTCCACGATCGCCGCATAGACCGGCCCCCGCGCCCCCCTGTCGAGTTCCGGCAGGGAAGGGTCCCAGAAGATCCGTCCGGCCGCGTAGCCCATGACATAGAACATGCTGCCGATGACATCGCGGTCCTCGCAAAGGTGGTAGGCACGCGGCACCGGCACGGCGGTGCCGGCCAGCGCCACGAGGACGCGAAACTCGCGATCGACGGCGTGTGCCGACTTGAGCAGTTCTCCCGGCGGCTGGCGCCGCAACACGTAGCGTCCGCTTTGCGCCTCGAGCAGGAAAGTCGGGTTGGACTGCCCGCCGGCGAATTTTGTCGCGGCCAGCGGCCCCCGGAAACCGGGAACCCTGTCCTCGAGATAGCGGGCCAGCCTGGCGCAATCGAATTGGTGAATGTCACTGCTCATGATGGGTGCCTGATCGACGATGTTCATCCGTAGGTGACGCAATCCCGGCGCTGCGGAAGATCGAGATGCGGAATGCCGTTGAAGCTTGCCAGATGGCAGGTTTCGGCGTTGAAGAAGTACTGGCAGATGCCCGTGTTCCTGATCTGCATGTTCAGGGCGATCGCGGTGCTCGCGGGCGCCTGCATGACCTGCTGGGCGAAGGCACCCATCGGCCCGCCGGAACTGATGACCAGGACCCGCCTGCCGCCCCGGCCCTGGATGTTCTCGCGGGCGGCCGCCACGCGCTGCTGGAATTGTCCCCACGATTCGGGAAGCGGGCCGGCGAGCGCGTCCTCCGACCACAGCCGCAAAGCCTGTTTCAGTCCCTTGTAGAAGTCGTGGATGCTGCCGCCAGTTAGAGCCTTCAACTCCCTCCTGTCCTCGCCGAGCGCACCGTAGAGTGCATGGAAGTCGTACTCGTCCAGCCCGGGATCCTCTTCGCAAGCGGCAGCACTTCCCATCCCGCGAAAGATGGCATCGGCGGTCTGCAGATGTCGCCGCAGCGAACCGGTCACCACCCGATCGAACGCCATTCCCCGCTCGCCGAAATACTCGCCGAGCCAGACTCCCTGACGCTCGCCGAGAGCCGACAGCCGATCGTAGTTTCCCGTCCCGAAGGATGCCTGCCCGTGACGGACCATGATGAGTTCTGCCAAAGTCCACTCCTCGAGATCGAGGCCCAAGGATAGCCGGCCGAACGGCATTCGCCAAATTTATTCTTTGAATGCGGTACGATTCACGCTGGTGATTGTGCCGGCGGCACCGTCGCTGAACCAGTCCCCCCACGAACTCAAGCTCCAGGAGCCGCGGAAATGCGCCTGCCGCAGATGGACCTCAACCTGTTCCAGGTGTTCGATGCCATTTACGGCAAGCGCAACCTGACCCGTGCCGCCGAGATCCTGTGCATCACGCAACCTGCCGTCAGCAATGCGCTGGCGCGGATGCGCCGGGCCCTCAACGATCCGTTGTTCATCAGCACGCCGCAGGGCATGGTGCCGACGCCACTGGCGGACAACATCGCCGGTCACGTCGGCGAGGCGCTGCAGCTGCTCAACGCCGCCTTCAGCCAGGGCGAGACCTTCGTCCCCGCCACTTCCCGGAAGATCTTCCGGGTCAGCATGCCGGACCTCGCCGAGTCCCTGCTCCTGCCGGTCCTCGGCGAGGCGCTGCAGCACGAAGCGCCGGGCATCCGGATCGAGAGCTACTACACCGGGCGCAGCGACATCCCGCTGGAACTTGCCAACGGCAATGTCCATCTGGCGATCGACGCGCCGCTCATCGACGACCCGCAGGTCAGGCAGACCCCGCTGCCGAGCGATCGCCATGCCTGCATGCTGCGCCCCGATCATCCGTTTGCCGGTGACAGCCTGACCCTGGAAGACTACCTGGCGCTCGATCACATCCACATCTCGAGCCGACGCCATGGCCTCGGCCACGTCGACACCGCCCTGAGGAAACTCGGGCGCCGGCGTTCGATCCGGATGCGCGTCCAGCACTACCTGGTGGCGCCCCTGATAGCGCTGCGCACCGATCTCGCGCTGACGGCGCCATTGCGCCTGCTGCAAGGCTACGACGCCCGCCGCTTCGAACTCCCCTTCGAGTTGCCGCCTCTCGAATGGCACTGCTACTGGCATCGCAGCATGGATCACGACCAGGCCAATATCTGGCTGCGCGGCAAGTTCACCGTGGCGATCGCCGCGCTACAGGGCGAGCCGCCGCACGTCGGGTAGTGGACAGGCATCAGGCGCAAGCGCGACTCCGCCGCCGCCACCGCGCGAGCGAGCGCCTGCCGTGCGGCCTGGCGAACCCCGTTGGCCATTGCAGCCCGGAGATCCCCCCGTTCCGAGGGGCTCGCAGGCTCGCGCTTTGTATATGATGTGCGGCATGCCGTGCCGTGAGCGCGACCGCGATGCGCGCGCCGCCTCAAGGGTTGAATTTCGCCAAGCCCAAACACAACCGGAGGAAGAGACACCATGACCATGGGATTGATGCAGGATGGCCCGCTGCTGATTTCGACGCTGATCGAGCACGCGTCCAGGTTTCACAAGGATGCCGAGATCGTGTCGCGCACCTGCGAAGGTCCAATTCACCGCTGCACCTACGGCGACATTTCCCGCCGGGCGAAGCAGGTCGCAAATGCCCTGGCGGAACTCGGCGTCAGGCCCGGCGACCGGGTCGCGACGCTGGCGTGGAACGGCTACAGGCACATGGAGCTCTACTATGGCGTCTCCGGCTCCGGCGCGGTGCTGCATACGATCAACCCGCGCCTTTTCCCCGAGCAGATCGAGTACATCGCCAATCACGCCGAGGACCAGTTTCTCTTCTTCGACCTGACCTTCGTTCCGCTGATCGAGAAACTGGCGCCGCTGATGAAGACGGTGAAGGGCTTCGTGCTGATGACCGACCGCGGCCACATGCCCGACTGCGCCATTCCCGGACTGCTCTGCTACGAGGAACTGGTCGGCCGCCAGAGCAGCGAATACGAATGGCCGGTGTTCGACGAAAACACCGCGTCGTCGCTCTGCTATACGTCGGGGACGACCGGCAATCCGAAGGGTGTCCTCTACTCGCACCGCTCGTCGGTGCTGCATTCCTTCTCGGCCTGCTCGGCCGATGTGCTGGGACTCGGCGCGAAGGACACGGCGCTGCTGATCGTGCCGATGTTCCACGTCAATGCCTGGGGCATGCCCTATGCCGGCGCCATGTGCGGCGCCAGGCTGGTGATGCCCGGCCCGGCACTCGACGGCAAGAGCGTCTATGAACTGATGCGCGACGAGAAGGTGACGCTCGCTCTCGGCGTCCCGACCGTCTGGCTCATGCTGTTCCAGCACGTCGACGCCAACCGGCTCGTGCCGCGCGACGATCTCTGTGTCGAGCGCGTCGTCATCGGCGGCTCGGCGGCGCCGCGCGCCATGTGCGAGAAGTTCGAGACCCAGTTCGGCGCCTTTGTCGTGCACGCCTGGGGCATGACTGAGATGTCGCCGCTGGGTACGGTCTGCAACCTGCTGCCCAAGCACAAGGAGTACTCGCTCGACCAGCGCCTGAACCTGCAGGTCAAGCAGGGACGCGCGATCTACGGCGTCGACATGAAGATCACCGACGACGAGGGCAACCGGCTGCCGCACGACGGCAAGGCCTTCGGCCATCTGATGGTGCGCGGCCCCTGGGTCACCAGGGGCTACCTGAAGGGCGAAGGCGGCGAGATCCTCGATGCCGAGGGCTTCTTCGACACCGGCGACGTCGCCACCATCGACCCCGATGGCTACATGCAGATCACCGACCGCTCCAAGGACGTGATCAAGTCGGGCGGCGAGTGGATCTCGTCGATCGACCTCGAAAATGCGGCGGTCGGGCATCCGGCGGTGGCGGAGGCCGCGGTGATCGGCGTCGCCCATGCCAAGTGGCAGGAGCGCCCGCTGCTGATCGTCGTCAGGAAATCCGGCCAGGAACTCACCCGCGAGGAGATGCTCAAGTTCCTCGACGGCAAGGTCGCCAGGTGGTGGCTGCCCGAAGATGTCGTCTTCGTCGACGACCTGCCGCACACGGCCACCGGCAAGCTGCAGAAGATGAAGTTGCGCGAGCTGTTCAGGGATTACCGGTTCCCCGAAAACTGATATTGCTCCAGGGAGTCCGTCAGGCCCGGTTTCCCCTGGCCAGACGCCGCTCACCTCCGGAAGCCCGTACCGGGACGGTTGCGGTCGACCGCCACGATCGGGCGAAAATGCTCCCGGATATCCGGACTGAGCCGCAAGCAACGCTCGACGCCGTTACCGGACTCGCCCAAATCCGTGCGCCGGCGTGGGCGAAACCGCCATTTGCCGATTCCCGCCCTTCCGGGTCACGCCGCGCCGCATCCCGGAGCCACCGACCATGAGCGCCTGACGAATTTTCGGCGAGCGTGAATTTTCTCACGGTCGGTCCGGGCGCGATCGCGATAGCCTGATGTCGTATTGAGGGCTGCCATCCCGGCTTCCGCAATCGGTGACGCTGGTTCCTTCGCCATCCTCCAGTGATGGCGGCGGAGTACCGGCGGCCTCGCCGGAATCCTTGCCTGGCAGCGTGTTCCCGGTAACCGGACATAGGCACGAGCAGAATGCGCAACGACTCCCGATCACTGGCGAAGGCCATCCTGGCAATGTCGGCGGCCCCTGTTTACGGTCGCGGGCTGGGCGAGAAGGTGCTTGCCCGACGTGAGCTCTGCCTCGTTCCGACAAGCGGCGCCCTCTTTGCCGCGCGCCGGCTGTTGAAGGCGACGCATGCCCCGGGTGAACGAACCACCGGCGCGGCGGTCCAAAGCTTGTGCTGGACATCCCTTCAGGCGGATGCCACGAATTTTTCGCAACAGGCCGCCGCTCTTCCTCCTCCCGCCGCTCATGTTTCGGCATTGAGCCCGCGCGCATCTCTGCAGTAATGACATCTGCCTGGTTCCGCCCTGCAGGCGGAAGTGGGCACCCAGTGAATCGGCGAACGCGAAAATGACAACACGGCACGTATTGGCGATCGATCCGCAAGACCATCTGGGCGATCAGCGCGTCCGGATGGCGGCCGACGCCCAGGTTCTCCATAGCGCGGGCAACGTGGCCGCGGCAAAGGAGATCCTCCACGCGAATCAATGCAATGTCGGACTGGTGGTCTTCGACGCCCTGGCGCCGCTGTTCCGCGATGAAATCGAGCAATTGATTTCAGCCACCCCGACGACCGAGTGGATCGCCATCGTCACTCCCGAAGCGATCCGCTCCAGGGCGTTGCAGGCGTTCATCCTGAATGCCTTTCACGACTACCATACCCTTCCGGTCGACCCGCAGCGCCTGGCAATGAGCATCGGCCATGCCTGCGGCAGGGCGGGACTGCGCCTGGCCCTCGCCGACCCGGGCGACGCATCCGGACGCTTCGACATCATCGGCGCCAGCCCGGTGATGGCGAACTTCTTCCGCAAGCTCGAGAAGGTGGTCGACATCGATCTGCCGGTGCTGATCGGTGGCGAGTCGGGTACCGGCAAGGAACTGGTGGCGAAGGCCATTCACGGCCATTCGTCGCGTTCGCGAAAGCCTTTCGTCGTCGTCAACTGCGCCGCCATCCCGACCAATCTGATCCAGGCCGAGTTGTTCGGACACGAGAAGGGCGCGTTTACCGGGGCGACCGAGCGCAAGATCGGCAAGATCGAGGCCGCGAATGGCGGCGTGCTTTTTCTTGACGAAATCGGCGACCTGCCGCCCGTCCTTCAGGGCAATCTCCTGCGCGTCCTGCAGGAGCAAACCATTACCCGCCTCGGGTCAACTCAGGCGATTCCGGTCGATTTCCGGCTGGTGGCGGCAACGCACGTCGACCTGCAAGAAGCCATCCTGGCCGGGCGATTTCGCGAAGATCTCTTCTACCGACTCAATGTCATCCAGCTGCAGTTGCCGCCGCTGCGGGAGCGCGGCGACGACGTGCTCTTCATTGCCGAAACGGTACTCCGGAACTTCGCATCGACCACCCCGAACTGCCGGGTGGTCGGCTTCACGGCCGAAGCCATGCGCACCATCAACACCTACCCCTGGCCGGGCAACGTGCGTGAACTGATCAACCGGGTTCGCCGCGGCGTGATCATGAGCGAAGGCCGGCTGGTCGGTTCGGGCGACATGGGCTTTGAGGCCGCCGACCTGGAGCCGGCCGCGGTGACCCTCGAGGCGGCGCGCGCGTCGTTCGAGCGCGACATCGTCGAGACCAGCCTGCGCGCCAACAGGCACAACGTCAGCAGGACCGCCCGTCAGCTCGGCGTATCCCGGGTTACCCTCTACCGGGTGATGAACAAGCTGAACATCGCGTTGTAGGGTCCCCCTCCGCGAGCGCGGTCTCGCTCGCGAATCCGCGGCCTCCTTGCGGCACGGCTTGTGACCGCCCTGCCGCTCCCCCATCCCCCTTGCCGGCGCTTTCCTGCCGTCGCGAAGCGCCGCGACGCGAGCGCCCCGCCCAGGCGGCCGGCGCTG